>OOGD01000218.1_pt1 | contig 12662 bp, 9 predicted proteins | sample 1670381 | NCBI WGS metagenome assembly OOGD01 (sample SAMEA98146918, study PRJEB22522) | marine metagenome | biome: marine biome; feature: marine water body; material: sea ice | place: Arctic Ocean | collected 14-Sep-2015 | depth 1.3 m | reverse complement strand
GTCTACCGCAAATCTAAAACCAAATCCGCCTGGAACACAGGGGTCGTCTTCAGGAATGAAGGTATTAAAAAATACGGCATCGCCTCGAGCAATGGGTGAAGTAACGTTACGCTCTCTAATATCCGGAAAATTAAAATACCAGCCATGTTGAGTTGAATAGTCCACCTGATTTCGAGTTAATACGCGCTCGGTAAAATTGGCGTCAAAGGTTTGTTCTATTAAGTCAGAAGTGTCTAAAAGGTTATTGCCATCGTCCCAAACACCAAAGAATGACTGAGTGCTAGTACTCGACTTATCAGCATCAACCAGATACTGACCCGTTCCAAAATAGACCATCAAGTTTGGGGTATTGGATGGTGAACTTGTGTTGGGTTGAGTCGGGTGGCTGCTCAATACCGGTTTGGCGGTAATGGGTTGCCCTGCTGGGGTACTAAATAAAGCTTCTGGGGTGGCACCTGCGCCATTACCTAAATCGGCAACCGCCCAATTGCCTTCACTGGCATCTGATAGGTCAAATGCCCACATGTTGCCGTCTAGATCGCCTGCATAAACACGGTCCACCGTACCATTACCATCAAGATCGGCTAATGCAGGTGTCGCTAGCCCGTTTGGAGCCGCTGTGCTACCGACTTGGGTATTCAGCTTTATATAGTCGCTGCTCTGCCAGACCCCATCGACCCCTTTTTCAATGTTAACAATAAATAGTTGGGCCTGACCCAGTCCAGTATCATTGTAACCATTACCAAAAATAGCAACCCAAGTGCCTGCATTCGTCAAAGCAATCGATGGTCTACTATAGGTAAAACCAAGATCTGGGTCGGTAAACTCCCACAGTACCGTACTTTCAGCATTGGCTGCAGTCTCGGTCAGTAAGCTTGGGTCGGTTACATCCAGGGCATACAATCCACGACCACCACCGCGAAGACCCCCAATTAAAACGGTATGCCATCTTTTGGTGCCAAAAGTACCGCCTACACTCGAAGCAATAAACACATCTGATAAAGAGGGAGTCAAATCGACATAATATTTGTGCCTGTAATTTGGTTCTGATAAATAATGTAAACCTTCGTTCAGATTTGATGACCGAATCAGTCCAGGAATATAGGCAAACGCTTCTTCTCCAGTGCCATCATTAAAGCCGTGTAGCATCCCATCATTTGCGCCAACGTATACAATCTTTTGGCGAGTTTTTGCACTACCATTTTTAAAAGCCGAATAAGCATCTGCTCCGGTTGGGAACGGCGCTATGTCGGGCCAACCTAAATTCGGTTCGCCAACAAAAACGGGGCCGGAGTTAACAATATCACCTAGTAGTGAAGTCCTTTCCCGAAAAAGTATATTTTCTTTAGATCGTTCGCCTCGGATAAAATTAAGCCGATCTTGACCTACCTCAATTGCATCTTGAGTGCCAACAGTATTGGTTCGCAAGTCTTGTTGCATTTCAGCTGATATGTCACTCCATTGAAATACAGCACCATCTGAAGAGTCGTTGTTGTAAGTAATGATATTGCGCGAGCTGGGAGATCGATTGGTGAGTAATTCCGATGCTTTCCACTCTGCAATTTCTTGTCCCGCCGTGGGCCCTGATTGATCCAATAGGGATCCAGTAGCTGTGTCTGTAATCGCAAATGCTTGTAAATCGCCAATCCACTTATCCGAATTAAACTCGGCCAGATAGATAACAGTATTGGTACTGAGTTTAGAAGAGTTGATAGCAACCGCTGCTGCTGTGCCGGTTCTTTTAGAGATATCAACAATGGCACTGTCTAGCGCTGCCTGGAGTTGAGTGGCATTATTGGCAGACAGGAATAGACCGCGTCCGTTATAAGCCGCATGCCAAAGATCATCAATTTTTGCGGCACCATTTCCTGATGTTGGATCAGGCCAAAATAAGGTTGAGTCGGTCGGCTTCTCGGTGAGCGGGTTTCTCGTACCACTTAAACCAAAAGCGATTGAATAAGTCACTAGATGCTGATGATCGGCCAGGTCGATGCCCGCGGTGGTGTTAACGTCGTCATCTAAATCACCTCGCAGATCTGTTTCATAAGACAGCATTGCAATGTCAGCTAGCGTATTACTAAACGCATCTGCATAGTTTCCGCCATCGTTGGATTCACTTGCATGACCATCAAAATTCTTAATGCCATCACTATCAATATCGGTATTGCCGACGCCAGAGGGCGCAGACCGATTCCAAAATCCATCTGATAACAAAATATTGAAATTTTGCTGACACTCACCACCCTCCGTTTGCGATAAAATCGGTGCATTGGTGCCAGTCGTCATAAAATAATCGTGTACTCGTTTTAATGATGCTCTTGCGGGTGTGCCCCCAATACTCACTTCAGTATTCACTTCATAAAATTTTTCTAGCAGATCTGTTTTATTAGCAGTAACTGACATCGGCGAGACGTTTCTTTGATGCCCGCCAATGAAATAGTCTAGTCCCATACGTGACGCATTAGCGTTATTAAAAACGCGCCCAACAGCTGCCTTCATGGCATATTCTCGTGTTCGATAATATTGAAACCAATTGGCGAAGTTCTGAATTTCCTCGGAGTAGGTGCGGCTTAATTGGGTAGCGCCTGAACCCGTAACAAAAGGTTGATTAGCCAGTTTTATCTCAATAGCTATATTGGTGTCAGTAGGCTGAATGATACCATCGCCATCATCGACCCATTTGTGGTAAGTGGGTATGTATAGTGTGCCAGTAGTCGAACCTTCGGTGAAGCTATAGTCCAGCGTCAAATCAATAGTTTCGTTGCCGGGAGGATTTGGCCAGGGGTATCTGGGAATACTACTGGGATTTGCGTTGGCATAGGCGGGATCGCCACCAACCCATGGCGTGTAGGTCACCTCCGGGTTGTAGTACAGTTTATTCGCGTTGTGATTACGAAAAATCCAGCCAGCATCCCATGCCGCCTTAGCGCCGTTGGATGGAGGCAGTGTTTTAGTCCAGTAACCAAAGGTATAAGACCAGACGTTTTCGTAATTACCTCTGATTTCACCATCAATGATAGGTAGACCTTCAAAACCAGCCTGATTAGCGAATCCGCCTATGCCGGGGTCGGAAGTAATGCCGAAAGCCATACTGCCAGAGTCATCGAGGGTAAAGAATATATTAGGCTTAACCAGGGTTGACAGGAATAGTGGTGCATTGGGTAAGGTTCCCAGTGCTGCTGCCTGGGATTGCAAGGGCATTACTGTAAATAAGGCTGCCATAAGTGTTTGTGTCAATGCAGAAAGTGTTGATTTATTCATTTCCATAAACGCCTGAATCTAATAACTTTTGCCGAAATAGGATTGAACATAGCGGCGCGCATTACCTGATTGACCAGTGCCTCTCGCAGTGACTCGAAAGTTAGATACCGTAATGCCGGGCTGCGAGCTTCCGTAACCACCAATATTAACTTTCGCGACGGCATTCTGAGAGCGATCACCAAGGTATTTAATAATGTATTTTGGTTGCTCCAGAACATGGGTGAGTGACGTGTTGGCAAAAGGTAAGGTTGCCCATGTTGCCGTATCAACATAATCTGGATCCAAATCACTGTCATCATAAAGCCCCTGAGCTGTATTGGAATAAACAGTGGCTGAAATTGAACTATCAATAAATTGTTCAGCCGCTCGTAAACCCGCTTCAGCCGCGTTAAAAGTCAGCCCCGATTCGCGCAGATTACCTGCCATACTAATCTCTGTGCGGCTATTTTGAAATGAAGTGACGCCTAAAATTGTTAAGGTGACCAGTATTACCAAGCTGAAAACCAGTGTTACGCCAGATTGAGTCTGCAAAGCTAGCTTGTTCATGAGCCTATCCGATTGCGTAATGCGATGGTAGTCGAAAACACTTGACGTAACCGCCAGTCTGTTGCCTCTGTGCTGATGCTATCAAAAGTGTATATTTGTCTTGCCTCAGTAATAAAATCAGACTCTGATCGAACTAGTAGCATCAAACGAACGGCTATTACCTCGTTCATATCAGTAACATCAGTGCTGATAAAATAGCGATTAGGGTAGCCATCATCAGAGGTATCTACGCCATACAAAAGTTGCATTTTTTCGATACCTTCGATGAGCTCAAGATCATCGCCGTTTTCTGACCTGAATAACGCAGGTTCACCACTATCACCGACCTGAATCGAATAGGTAACCACCTGTAACTCGATAACAGAAGCATCGGCACCATAAGTTTGTGACAAGCAATGTGCGTTTTCCCCCTGGCAGTTACCAGGGTTGTAGTTTCCGGGGTTATGGCCAGTGCCGGTATTATGTACAACGGAATTTTTAGCTGCGTTAGTGGAAGGGGTTGTGTTAGTGACTTGAAAAATATCGGCGCCTCTACAATTTGTGGCCATAACAATATCACCCGCTTTTATATTGCTATTGGGGGTGACAGAAATATTGGCAGATGAATTAATATTGTAGGGTGGCAGCACATTGAGCTGGCCCGGTTTTGCGCCTCGAATCGTAATACTGTCCGACCCATTTAAACCAGCATTGTCAGTTCCTGAAATCAGGCCGTCACCTAGCCAGTCAAATGAAGCAGCGTAGCCTGCACCGGCAGGGTTCAAATTATTTACAATGCTATTGGTATCATTAGGATCAAAAATGGCGCAACCAAAAAAGCCAGCCATGCGTAAATCACGCGTTATGATATCGACAGAAAAGCGCCCATTTTCCTGCACACGAGAAATAGCATTGGTAAATGAATAAGCGGCTTTATTGGCTAAATAAACCTGAATTATGCCGCCCAGTAAGAAAATACTGATCACCAGCGATACTAAGATCTCGACGAGTGACATCCCTGCTTGTTGTTTACACCTTCTCATTGGATTAAGGTCATTTCATAACAAGTCAAGTCACTCGTTGCACCGCCACAGGTAATGCCTGTAGCACCATTACCCTCGTCATCCCACATAACTCTAATGAGTATTTCATTGGCATTTGGGTTCGTAATCGTGCCTCTACCAGCCGGTAAGTCAGCTACAATGGAAGACCATTCTCGCGCATCAGAAACCGTCATTTCTGCGGCAGTACAAACGCCAGTCGTACAGTTCTGGTTATAAACAGTGGTTGTATCAATGCCATCATAAATACCGAACTGCCCAAAATTAGCGCGAATTCGATCGGCCATGTCATATGCCGCCCACACTGCCTTGCTATGATGAAGAGCGCTGCCATTTTGTTTCATCGCAGTCATTTGCATTGCCGCAATTCCGAGCAGCCCGATAGAAATAACAAGCAAAGCAATCATAGACTCAATCAGTGAGACTCCACGTTGTTGCTTAGGCGCTAGCATGCGGTGGCACCTCCTTTACGGACGCGTCCCGTTACAGAGATCGAAATCGATTTCGAATTGGCCGTCGTGCGGTCATCACACAGAGAAAAAGTACCGTTAGAATTTGGCGTGAATCCACGAGTATCGTAGATAACGACTGCGTCATTTCCAATCGAATAGGTCATTGTATTGCTGCTATGCAGCGCCTGTTTAACGCGTGAAATTTCCTCCCCTTCGGTGAAAGTATTGTTAGCATCAGCGTCAACAAAAAGAATCCAGCCTAATGACCAGTTATCGCCAGAGCAAGAAGTCATGTTGTCGCTGGCACATAGACCCACCTGAATGCTTCGCGTAACGGCTTCACTGCGGGCATAGGCGAGGTGGCCAACCAAAGTATTAATATTAGTCGTCAATCGGTCATTTTTAATATAAACACTCATCGATGGAATCGCAATCGCAGTTACCACTCCAATGATGCCCATGGTTATCATCAGCTCTAACAGGGTGAAGCCAGAAGATTTTTTCATACTTATATCCTAGTGGGCTAAAATAAAAATATTGTTTCAAGTAGACAGATTAATAAAAAGCCACCGATAAACGGTACTGGCATGACTGAATGGGTTAGAATTCTCTTTCTAAACGAGTGTTTCAATGAATATCCACACTGTGAACGATAATAGAAACTGATGACAGAAGAATTAAAGATTAATCGGGCGATTAGAAGCTTTGCGCGCCGTTCTGGACGCATGACGCTTGGACAAAAGCATGCGCTTAGCGAATATTGGCCGCTTTATGGTCTCGACTATGAAACAACGGAAAAGGGCGTTAGCGCAGCAATACAGAATCATGATGCCGTTATTCTTGAAATTGGGTTTGGTAATGGCGATGTACTGATTGAAATGGCTGGCAACGAGCCTGATATTTTACATATCGGGGTAGAAGTACACTGGCCTGGTGTCGGTCGATGCTTGAGCATTATCGATAGAGATAAATTAGCCAATATACGACTAGTGTCACACGATGCGGTAGAAGTCATGCAGCATATGATTCCCGCGCAGTCATTGGATAAGATATTACTTTTTTTCCCTGACCCTTGGCACAAAAAGCGGCATCATAAACGCCGAATTGTTAATCAAAAATTCCGTGACCTTGCCTTTAAACTATTAAAACCTGATGGCCATTTGCATTTAGCAACTGATTGGCAGGATTACGCCGAGCATATGGTGGAAGAGTTTGCATCGGATCAGCGTTTTTCGAATAGTGGCAATAGCGATGGTTTTTCACAGCGTCCTAGTTATCGCCCACTCACTAAATTCGAACAGCGAGGATTAAAGTTAGGCCACGGTGTTTGGGATCTGATGTTCCAGAAGGTAGCGTCAGAATAGAGATTTGCACACTGAGCGTTAAGATTTGAGGCTATAGACTCAAAAATAGTCATTTCGAGTAAAATTAGTCAAAAAGCAAGTGCATCATAATCATCATTACGGTAAGAAAAAGAATGCTCATGCCTATACCTGCTTTCATGAAATCAGGAACACGATAGCCGCCCGGTCCTTTAATCAATGCGTTCACTTGATGTGTTGGAAGTAAAAAGGAATTAGAAGTAGCGATGGCGACTGTGAGTGCAAATACAGCCGGATTAGCGCCGACGCCAATCGCAATATTTACTGCGAGAGGCACTAGTAGTACGGTCGCGCCCACATTCGACATGACCAAAGTGAAAAATGTGGCCAACACAGCGACAGACAGCTGTATCACCCAAATGGGCATGTCACCAACCACTAGCAAGGTTTGCTCGGCAATCCATTTTGCAGTGCCACTGGTTTCGACTGCTAACCCAAGTGGAATTAAACTGGCGAGCAAGAACACCGTGCCCCATGAGACCGATTTGTAAGCCTCATCGATTTTGAGCACACCGGAAACAATCATACCAATAGCACCTGACATCAAAGCGACTGACAATCGCAGGTCGGTAAACAGCACCATGAACAATGCCAGGCCAAAAAATAAACCTGCCCAACCCACTTTATTAGGCCGAGATTCTTCACGCGGGTATTCCGACGTAACAATGACAAAGTCACGATTACTCTCCAAATGAGCCAGTGCTTTCCAGGTTGTATGAACCAGCATGGTGTCACCTGCCTCTAACGGAATGTCGCGAATACTGTCTCCTTCGAATTGCGTTTCCCCATCTCTGTGAATAGCCACCATCGCTAGGCCGTAGGTTTTTCGCATCCAGACATCACGCGCACTTTTGCCGATAAGTGAAGAACCCGGCGGGATAACAATCTCAGCAATACCGGCTTGATTGGACGACAAAACTTCGGAAAAAGCTCGCAAACCTTTTTGAATGACTAATCCGTAACCATCAACAAAGTCTTTTAAGTGAGCCGGAGAACACAAAATGCCCAGTGTTGCGTCGCCACCGATGTTAATATCCCGTGATAAATCACCTCGCCCTGCGCGCATACCGGCGCTGACCGCTTTCATGGCGATAATTCTAATTTTGTTTTTTGACTCAATATTATCCAACACTTGCCCAACCAGCGGGCTATCTTTCGGAACATTGACCTCGAATAATGAATAGTCGACGCCATAAACGTCTTTTAAAAACTGGCTTGAACCAGCCACATTAGCTGAATTGCCGGTCGACATATTCGGCAGCACATATTTACCCGCAACTACGAAATAAATAATGCCAGAGATGACTAAAGCAATGCCGATTGGAGTTACAGAAAATAGGCCCCAGCTTTCCATTTGTTGATCGGCTGATAGCGCGCTGTTAGAGGTTTCAATCAAGTCATTCAGTAAAATCAGCGGTGATGATCCTACCATCGTCACTGTACCGCCTAAAATAGCGGTAAAACCCATTGGCATTAAAAGGCGCGACATTGCCAACCCTGACCGAGCTGAGATACGGCTAACAACAGGCAGGAACAAAGCGGCTGCCCCCACGTTCTGCATAAACGAAGAAATAATGCCGACTGTGCCGGAGATAATGGGAATGATACGCCCTTCGGTATTGCCACCGATCTTCAAAATAAAACCGGCAACCTTGCTCATCATCCCTGTCTTATCCAGGCCAGCACCAATAATCATGACTGCGATAATCGACATAACTGCGTTGCTGGCAAACCCATTAAAAAGGTGATCGGTAGATACCAATCCTTGCGCTAAACCCATGATAGGTGCAAACAAAGTGGTTAAACCCAGTAGTACCATGATAGAAATGGCGGTTTCATCAACGCTGACGATTTCGAACGAAAAAAGATACATAGTCAGGAGCAGTAATAAACTTACCCAGGCGATTTCAATGCTGGGGGTCGATATTATCAGCCCCCACCCAAGACCAATGCATATCAGCCCTGCGATCCATTTTATATGGTGAGATTTGTTTAATTTAAACAAGCTTTATCTATAGCCTCTCGCAAGAAGAATTTTTATTTTTGGAGTTATTATTCGAACTGTTACGGCTCTCAAGATGAGCGCTATAAATCTATCAAAACAGTTTACACGTATTCCAATAGGCATACAAAAAGCCAATAGCTATCATACGATAGTCAACAACATAAATCTGTTGCGCTATAAAATGTTAAAATCATTCCCGTGAAAAGAATTGTCTACTCAGTTCAGTGACAAATTGTCTGGATATAACATGTCGAAAAAACATCCCGTTGTCGTTATTACCGGTTCGTCCGGTGCAGGAACGTCAACCGTTAAGAAAACGCTCATCTCAATTTTTCAGCGGCAGAAAATTAATCCTGCGGTCATCGAGGGTGATAGCTTTCATCGTTACAACCGAGTAGAGATGCAACAGCTACAGGAAGAGGCAGCGAGTGAGGCTGAAAAATTAAGTCAGTTTGGAGCTGGGGCCAATCAGTTTCAAAGGCTCCAGCAGCTTTTTAAAAGCTATGGCGAAACCAATAGTGGAGAGCAGCGCCACTATCTGCATAATGATGAAGAAGTTCAACGCCATAGCAAGCGGCTTGATACAACGTTCGAAGCGGGACAGTTCACCCCATGGGAACCCATTCCCAGCGACACCGATCTTTTGTTTTATGAAGGGCTACATGGGCTAGTTAAAACTGAATGGGTCGATTTACCGCGTTATGTTGACCTAAAAGTAGGCGTGGTGCCCGTGGTTAATTTGGAGTGGATTCAGAAAATACACAGGGACAGCGCCGAACGTGGGTATAGCCAAGAAGCGATAGTCGATAGCATCTTGCGTCGCATGCCCGATTATGTGAAGTTCATAACACCCCAGTTTTCAGAGACCGATATCAACTTCCAACGTGTTGCAACGGTCGACACCTCAAACCCGTTTGTTGGTCGTGACATTCCAACTCTTGACGAAAGCTTTGTTGTCATCCAGTTTAGAAATCCCGACATTCGCCACACTGACTTTTCAAATCTATTAAGTATGATTCAAGGCTCATTCATGTCGCGTCGAAATACCATTGTCGTACCGGGTGGAAAAATGGGTTTAGCGATGGAAATTATTTTCCCACCCATTATTGCTGATCTGATGGAACGCCGGCGGACAGGCTAAGTAGTGCGTATTATTGATAGCCACTGTCATTTAGATGACGACCGATTTGATCCTGATCGTGATCAAATCGTCGCCCGTGCAAAAGCAAACAATATCGACTGCATTGTTATACCCGCCACTACAGCGCAGCGCTGGTTGAAAGTAAAAAAGGTAAGCGAGCTGTATGAGGGTGTTTACCCAACGTACGGCCTGCACCCGATGTTTATGGCCTTGCACCAGGCACAACACATCAACGAGCTAGATGCTTGGCTAGACCGAGAAAAACCGATTGCAGTGGGCGAATGTGGGCTTGATTTTTTTATGGGCCGTGTCGATGAAATGCAACAGGTAAATATTTTCAGCGACCAGCTACAATTGGCAAAAAACCACCGCTTGCCAGTGATCATCCATGTCCGTAAAGCGATGGACCAAACGATCAGCCTGCTCCGAAAGTTCGCGCCGCTTACGGGCGTGATCCACAGTTTTTCAGGCAGCCAACAGCAAGCCGACCAGTTAATTGATTTAGGTTTTAAGCTCGGCATAGGAGCCACCGTAGGTTTTGAACGCGCCAAAAAACTACGCTCGGTAGTCGCCTCAGTACCAGATTCTGCGTTACTAATAGAGTCAGATGCGCCCGATCAACCCGGAGCGAATCACCGAGGCGAGCGAAACGAGCCAGCTTTTATTATTGAACAACTGACCACGATCGCCTCACTACGAGACATGTCTGAAAAAGAGCTAGCACAAGCTTTACTGCGGAATACCCATGATCTATTCGACTTTAAAGGCAAAATTTTATCTCCGTAGGCTGAAAAAGCGAAGCGCCTTCCGGCAAGTTTCAAAAACAAAACCTCCCACTAAATATTATGATTATAGTCTTTCCGTTTGTTCGGTGGTTTTGGCTGGGTAGCAACGCCTGATAGCGCTGTGGCTTATTAGGCCTACGTTTTCCGTCAAAACTATGGTCCGATAATAAACGTCTCATCAATACGTGATTTTTGACCTGTTTCAGGGTTGAAGCTGTGCTCAGTAAAGCGAACCTTATTTTTATTTGAAAACTTTACCAGGCTAGAGGCTCGGGTTCCATAATCAGGGGACTTAATAAATCGACTCGATAACAACCGCTCCAACTCTAATGGAACACCGGTAATCGGTAATTGTTCATCAGGCGCTTGTTGTTCGCTACTCAAAATTTCGATAAGGGCATCGTCATCTATATTATTGACGAGTGCCTGTTCGAGCGCTACTTTACCCGATGCCAACTTGGGCCAGGCTTCGTCAAAATAGCCGTTACTGACACCGTAAAATCCTGGCGTAAGTTTGCGCATGCCCGGTTGGCAATTGGAATAAGACCAAAGCTCGTTGCCGTCACCAATGAGCAAATTGAATCCAGCATAATCGTTATGTTGTGAGGCAATCCGTGCCAAAAACTGGGGCGCCGACTCTGATCCAGCTAGAAACTCTCGAGTTAAATCCCCCCGTGACCGCGTTGCTAGCTGTTTATTGCCGGGCTCACGAACGTTAGTTACGGCAGCAAATCTACCTTGTCTGCTCACTCCCATCCAGGTGCCTTGTGCCTGTAGATCACGACCACCAAATGTGTCGGGTGAATCATCCCACCAATGGGCAACTTGAGTCGGGCGGGCGTAAAATTCATCGCGATTAGAAATAACAATCAGCGGGTACTCTTCAAATTGCCCAATAGCCAATAGTATTAAACACATTAGTGGTAACTCTATTGCTTGGACATTTGATCGATTTCTGGCAATGGCTCATTTTTTATTGCTGCTTCAAAAGAACTGAGTCGCTTATAAACAGAGAGTAGATCAACAATGGTTGTCCATGAGTTCACCAGATATTGAAATGAGTTACTGACCTGTCCAAAGGCAGTCAAAATCTGCTGCAGTACTCCAAATGTAATAGCGCCTACTGCAATCGTAGGTATAAGCAGGATATAAACAAAGATACTATCAGCTTGTAAGTAAAGCATTCGATCTACATTAATATACATATATTGGAAATACAAACGAAAGTAATTTTTACGAACCTTTACAAATAACTCGACGAGTGTCGGTGGTTGAGCGCGATTTGAATCATCTTCACCATAAACCAGTTCTTTTCGAAAAGCGGCTTCGACGCGTTGATTTTTGAATTCAAGCCCTGGTAGTTTTATTCCCACAGTTGCAAGTAACCCTGTGCCAAAAATCGCCCACAAGATGGCGGCTACAAATAGTGGGTGAGGAATGACACCAACAATAGGTAGTTCGTTAATGTATTCGGACAAGGCCCACAGTACCGGTAGAAACGCAAATAACGTCATTACTGCATCGACTATTGATACCCCCAAACCTTCCATTATGGAGGCAAACCTCATGGTGTCTTCCTGAATACGCTGCGAGGCACCTTCGATATGCCTTACTTGAGACCATTGAGCCGTGTAGTAATCGTTCATTGCGTTGCGCCACCGAAAAATAAAGTGGCTAACGAAAAAACGAGTCACAACAAACAGGAAGATCGCGAGAAAGGCGATCTCAGAAAAAATAATAATCAGGTCAAGTAGTTCACTGGAATACGATGTGACCAACTCATCGGGTCGAACGACTTCTTCAGCATCGGGTGTTTTTAACGCTTTCTGAACTAGGTCAAAAAAAGGACGACGCCAGTTATTGACAGCGACGGATACCTGTACAGAAAAATAAGTTGAGAATAAAACAAATGCTGAGCCAACAATCGACCACCATTGCCACTGATGACTTTCCATTCGAAACCAGAATGCCGAAAACAAAGCGGTACAGACAAAATAGTAGCCGTAAAATAATAAGAAAGAATCGGTAACAAAATGACCCAGGCCAATAA
>OOGD01000217.1_pt1 | contig 12670 bp, 4 predicted proteins | sample 1670381 | NCBI WGS metagenome assembly OOGD01 (sample SAMEA98146918, study PRJEB22522) | marine metagenome | biome: marine biome; feature: marine water body; material: sea ice | place: Arctic Ocean | collected 14-Sep-2015 | depth 1.3 m | reverse complement strand
GGTACATACAGGTAAGTCCTATCCTTCAATACATAACAGTATTTCTTCCTTTGGCTCGCCCAACCCTTTTTTATTTTTCTATTTATATCATAACATGCCACACACTTATAGGAAAATGCTATGCCAACTTCCACAAAACTATGGTAACACTCCCTAATCAACAAGTGGTTACCCTCATTCTTTACATCGATGGGTGTGCCACTGACCAAAATGGCAATATAAAGATTGAACCAATCGCTTTTACACTTGGCATATTCAATTACCAAACCCGCTGTCAACCATCCGCCTGGCGCCACCTTGGTTATGTTAATAACTTGTCGATTGAATGTCGCAAACAAAAGATTCCGAAAAAAGACCGCAGCCTTGCCACTGCCATCAATTATCACCGTATCCTTGATGTCATATTCACTAGTTTACGCAAGCTTCAGGCCAACGAAACCGGCCTCAGATGGAATCTACTTTACAAAGAAACTATTTATGACATGCTCTTTCTCTTCCCAGTTATATTTGTTATCGGCGATACCGAGGGACACGACAAACAAGGTGGTCACTTCCTCAACCGCTCCAAGGTTAAAACACTTTGCCGGCATTGTGACATCCCACTGGAACGCTCTGGGGACCCCAGTTATCAATGTCGTCTATACACTCGAAGACGTTTAGAAAACATGGTGACTGCCAATGACCTGGAAGGTCTTCAGGCTGTCTCGCATCACCCTGTTGTCAATGCCTTTTATAAACTAATGATTGGCGATCCTCGGTATAATATTCATGGAGCTGCTACCCCTGCCGAGCTTCTACACATGATTCAGCTAGGATGGATGAAATATGGTGTGGAAGGCCTATATGCGGTGCTAACTGGCACGGCTTCACATCAGTACAAGTCTCATGTCAAATTTGTCCTTGATCAAATTTGTGGACAGTACGGGGCATTGCTACCACACCAGAGTGAACGGAATCTTCCTCGCACCAAATTTGGCTGCCTTATAAGTGCTGGTAAGAAACTTAATGCCCACGAATACCAAGGCGTTCTACTTATCCTTCTCCTCAGCCTTTGCTCTGACAAAGGACATTGGAATCTTCACTTCTATTCCAATGTTCCCGAAGAGATGATCCGCGACTTTATTTGGATCCTTCAACTCCTAATGCAATGGGAGGAATTCATGAAACTACCCGAAATCCCAAAAGCTGATGCTCACAAGTTTGAAAAGGCAATACGCAACTTCATGTACCTATACACTACCATCATTGACCGTCAAAAAGGGATGAAAACTAATATCATCAAGGTTCACATTATTCTCCACATGATGTTGTATATTATACAAAATGGGGCGCCCCGTAACTGGGACAGCGGCCCAGGCGAATCCAACCACAAGTACAACATCAAGGCTCCCTTCCTCACAACACAGAAGCGTTATGATTCAGTTTCATACCAAGTGGCCAATCGTTTTGCTGACAATCTTGTGATAGAAAGGACCATCCGTGGGCTATTCCCTGCCCCACTGCTTGCCCCTGTGCCCATGCACGATCCAGAACCCAAATTGGCTGGTGCATGGTACCAAATTGAGGCTGATGGTGACATCACTAATTTTTCATACCACAGCAAAGAGGCTGCTGCCAACGCCACCCGTGCCGAAGACCGTGTCATTAGGTTTTTGCATCAATATCTTCTTCATGCTCTTCCTGAGGACCACTCTGCTGTTGAATGCTGGACTGAATATACTCGTTTTGACAGGGATGATTCCACCAAGAAATATCTTTTCCGAACCTGTCCTAATTATCGCAAGGATAGGGATTGGTTTGACTGGGCCCTTGTCGACTGGGGAGGCGACGAAAACAAGATTCCCACTCACTTACTGGCTTTTCTGGACCTCACCAATCTACCTGTTGATTTCCATCTTGATATCAGTGGGTATGCCATCAATGGTCCCGGGATATATGCAGTTGTGGAGCGTTTTATTACTACAGCCACTGAGGTATGGACCTGGCCGTCCTCCACCATCGACATGGATTTTGTCACTGATATGCTACTGCATGGTACTCTTATAACCGGTGCGGATGGCCTATCCCAATTGTTTTTAATTGACCTCGACTCTATAGTGGATGTTTGTGCAGTGGTCCCTAACCTACAACCTAACCTTAACCAGAAGATTGTTGGGCAACCCCAACTCAAACGCACCAAAAACTATCAACCACTGGGCGGCTGGTTTATGCTACGGCCAAGGTCCATCTGGGGACTCGACTTCCTTGATTTCATAAGAGAGGAGTACCATACCCGCCCCAGATGGCTACCTGAGGAAACAGAAGAGGAAGAAAAAGAAGAAGCACCTCCTCAGAAGAAACCAAAGGCTCGTGGAACCTAATTATTTTTGGTGGGATTACCTTTTTTGGGAACAGAATTAGTCCTATCATCGGCTACCGCTGTTTTATTTGTGACGGTTCTCATAATTCACAATGGACCATAAGCCTGCAAGTGAAAAAACAATGGATGGAAAGCCAGCCGCCAAAGTGACAATGGATCACAAGCCTTGTGATACCAAGTCTCTTCCCATTCCTGAAGGTATACTTATCTCCCATGTGGCATATCTTGCCGTCGACAGGGAGACTTTTGATAAGACCTGTGCTCTCAACGTTGCTGTGAAGGCAGGTGTCGCCGCTACTGTTACAGCCCCGTGGCACAAGTACCGATGGTTACCAACTATACGAATATTACTTCCCGTTCGGTGGGACACTCCTCTTCCTCGACGCATCGACCTTATGAAAAAAGGGGAAATCATTCCTACAATGTTTTCTCCGCAAAGTCATCATGTGGTTAGCGAAATTCGTTATGGCATTCCTCGTCCTATATCGGGTCAATCCGACGGTGGATGTTTTGGTTTATTGATCCACTGCCAAGACGATCCACGTGAAAACTCTTGGTTTGGTGTGGGTATATCTCAGGTTGCCTCCAGATTCACTAATGGAACTGCATGTTCTGGAGATACCGTTCTTGCCTATGATATATCAGATGGATGCACCCCTGATCTAGTTGTATCTAGCTCCAGTGGCGATCTCTGGCTATACCCGCTTGCTCCTACATCTATTCAATGTCAGCAGACTGAACGTCTACTATTGGAGTCAACAGAAAAGACCTGGTTTCCAGAAGGCTATTCCATATTGGAATTCAAAAACGGGGTCCATAACTTTATTTATCCTTGGCAATCTTTTGTTCACAAACTTGGATTTGCCTGTTCTGGGGAGGTACTTGTTACCATTAATGGTCGAGGAATGGTAAAAGTACGACTCAAGAAACAAGAATACAAGCTATCACATACTTTCCATGTTATGCGGCCCTATTGCATTTGCCTGTCGAAGAACAGCAGCATCCTTGCCATGCTAGACGCCCATGGCAACATCGAACTATGGGATGTACTGTTGGGGGAAATGATGCATGAAACCAAGGTCACTGGCAACGGGGTGTTGCTTGGTTTGATTGACATGTGTATCTCACCGGATGGGAACTTTGTTATTGTAATGAACCACAGAAAAAGGGGAGACACAGAACAGAAGGCGTACTATTTGTGGTTCTATCACACTATTTCTAAGAATTGTACTTCCCGGGTGGTGCAACATGATGATGGATGGGCCGACAAGGTGTATTGCAATGATTCCCTTGCTTGGACCATTACCCTGGGTACTATAATTCAGCACTACAAGCTGGAAACTGGGGAAAGGGTCAGCTCCTATGACACACCAACTTTCACGCAGGGAACCCACACTGTACTTTCTCCCTGTAATGCGTTGGCAGCTTTCATTAGCAGGTCTGGGCGATGTTTGAAGGTGTTACCATTTTATGATTGTCGGTCCACCCTCCCAGAGAAAACCACTCATAAATGGCGCAAGCGATATCGCCCAGAAGATATGTATTCCACAACAGATTCCACATCACATACTTAATATTTAAACTACAAATTGTAGCTTATAACTAAAGGATCCCTATTGTTTTTTTATATTAGCTAGTGCGGGCAAACCTTGCCTTTATTTCGAACAGCTGTTGTGTTTTCAATGCCGCAATGGCTTTACGGTCACATTCCTCCATCTGTAGGTTCACTTTCACTACGGATGGAGGTGATTTCTTGGCACTGCGTTGCTTCCTCTTATGAGCCTTAACTGATGTTGCTTGAAGCGGTGTGTTACAGCACTTTACTTGTGGCCAGAACTTGTATGGCCGTTGGAAGATGTCATAATAGGAAATCGTCGCTGCTACCACAATTTCCTTTGCTACGATAGGTGATGTAACTAATGGAATGCTAACCTTGGCCAACACAGATACACTCTCATCATCGTCGCTACAGCTAGCAAAAGCTTGTGTTTGTGTAATAACATTCATGTTCGATTGGAAAAGGCAATGTAATAGTCGAATGCAACTGGATACCAACGATGTTTGAAATGAGAACAGGTGTCACTACCGAACCTACCAAGAATTATACATACTGTCTTTTGTACCAGTATCGTGTAGGTGGAGACGCTGCTGTGTGTTCTTTGGATGTCACCTTCATTCCCTGGTCACTGTTCTCAACTTTTATACTTCAAACCTACCTCGACAATGGATAAGAAGTTACCCTTTCAAGCAGATGCAACTACTTGCCTGCCGGACGACCGCAAACGCCCAGCTAAGGAAAGTCCAGTTAGACAACCATTCAATAAGAAAAAGAACAAGGTTCCCTATATCACCGAGGATATACTTGGGAATCATGTCGCCAGACTCACATTCGACCGTGGGACCTATGACCAGATATGTTTGATCAGTCCCCAGGTTATGAATTTTGCCGTGGGGAAAAAGAACAATGTTCCCCATATCACCGAGGATATTCTAGGTCATCATGTCGCCAGACTCACATTCGACCGCGGTACCTATGACCAGATATGTTTGATCAGTCCCCAGGTTATGAATTTTGCCGTGGGGAAAAATGTTTATGCTCCATGGAACGAAACCATTGAACTTCCCAAAATAACGCGTCAAGCTTGCTGTGACAACGACAGTCATCGGTCCATCACTGTTACGCCTTTCCAATTTTCTCCTGCAGGTCATCATCTGGTGTGTCAACTGCATGACTATTATTATCAACACAATAGACTTTGCTTCGGGATCATGGTGTTGTTCCAGCAAGATGAGAAGGACCAGTGGTACTGCCCAGATATTAGTAATGTTGTGATACCCTTCACGTCGTCACTCCCGAATATCGACCAGGTAGTCTGGGACTTTGCCATTTCAGAAGGTGATGAACCAGATCTTATTGTCGCTTATGGTAGGGGTGAGGTATGGATTACAACACTCCGGAAAACCAGTAGTGAGACTGTAGCAGGTGGCCGAAGATTATTGAATGCAGAAGCAATGGGTCAAAAAGTCCCAAAGGGCGGATTTATTTCTGGAACCGAAATTTTTACAACCCGATTCTCCAGCAATGATGCACTAATCACAGTTTCCGTTGGGGGTACACTGGGGAAGCTTGATAAGTCTGATAATTACAGTGTGGTTCAGAACCTCATTAGTTTACCACCACGGAAGGTAAGTGTGTCAACAGAGAGTGGCATGGTTGCAGTTTGTGACGAGAATGCAATAATCGAGATTTGGGATATCAACACTGGAGAACTCCACGATGAAATAAAGATTGGGTGTTTTGGACCCGAGCTCCACATTTTTGATATAGCCATAACCCCCAATGGAGAGTGTGTGTTGGTACTGCTGTCAAACGAAAAGGATCGCCGCCGATCCAGAATTGGGAATTTTTTGTGGGTTTACAATCGAATCACTGACAAGACATATTATAACCACGTGTGGAAGCCGTGGGATCATCTGGATAATTTATTTTGCGATAACAAATATGCTTGGGCGCCCATCAACGGCGCAACTGGGATGTATATGGTGGAGAACTGTCATCACGTAGACACCTTCATCATCTGCAGCACCAGTACCTTTTGCCAAACCAGGGATAAGATTTTGGTTGCGTTTATTCATCTTTTGAATGGCAAGTTGCGAATCTTGAGATATACTAGGTTCCGCCGCAGATACATCGGCGATCGTGAAGTATGATTATCTATTTACTATATAACATGTAGTTGTATATATCTTAATATTCAATGATTTGTATGTACTCATGTTTGTTTGATTTCATGTGTAAGAAATGGACGTGTTTTTGGTTTGCCTTTGCGCTTCCTTTGATACATGTTTTGTTTTGGTGGATCCTGACTCTCATCTGTCTTCACAGTTTTCAAAAAGGAGTAAGCCCGATGCACGCCTAGATAACCTTCTTTTCCACAACACCAAGTTAATGTAGTGAGTGACCGGGTCATTGTATACTTGACAGATGAGTCAAATATTAGATTCCCGCTGATGCAAACGACATGACCAATGCCCCCATCCTGCCCAATTAACTGCACCACCGTTATATCTTCCACTGGCGATGCTTGAAGTATGTCAAAGTTGAGTTTGATTCGCAGTTGGTATCCATGACACACTCTGTTGACCAACTCGATGAAATTTCGATACAAATGGATGCATGTTTCGTACTTAGAAGGTTCTTTTTTCGCCAAATCAGTTATCCTTTTGGCTTGTACCGTGTGACCCGAATTATGCAAACAGGAGGCAAAAGAGGAAATTAGGCAGCTGTCTCGCTCCCCCTGTGTGTACCTCAGAAATAACGGGTGCAGAGGAAGACAGTTGTCCGGGGCATCGTTGAGGGATCCTGTTGGAGGTTTGGTGCGATTGGATTTACCTGGAGGGATGAGAATAAAGTGTCGATGATGCCAAAGGGGTGCTTGGGTTTGGTCCTTTATTTCTTGAATATATTGGGCCTTGAAGTTATCCACAACCCATTGGTCAGGTAAAAGATATGGACCAGGCATACCCAACACTTTCCCATAGAAAAAGCCTCTGTCGAACTTGAGACCAACAATTTCCTTGTTAGCGGTAGGGATCCATCGTTTGGTAAGGAAACCCATATTCTTGGCCCTCAATTCTGTGGCCTTATGGAATGCAGTGGAAATGCGTATAGGTGGAGTGTTTACTTGGTCATGACAGCGTGGAAGGGGGGAGAATGAAGTTGGGCTCCTTTCATCCTTGGCATGAGAGCGGCGGAGCACAGCGTTGACCACATCTTTGGGGTATTGTTTTGAAAACCAAGATATATCCATGGATAATGTTCCAATGGTCCCACCAGTTTTATCCGCTGAATCCCTGACTAGCAGCATTACTTTCATTTGATCCGTTATACGACCACCCAATATGGATCCATACTGTTCTGAACATGCCATTAAACGATAATCATCATCGGTGGCATCCTTTTGCTGTCTTGACTGGTGTTGCAGCCTCAGCTGTGTTTGCCGTTTGGCAATTCTTTTGAGGACCTTTTCGGAATATTTCGTGACACAGTCTTCCTTGTTTGCTCCCTTATAGGCGAGTAGTTCATACTGGCACATTGGGTTAGAGGCAACCACTCGATTGTGATGTTTGTGGTTACCAGGAAGCGAGGAGTGGTCATAATTAGCAATGCATGAATCTGCTGAAAAAAGAAGTTCGCCCCGTGGTCTCTCTTGGAGTTCGGGTGGGTCATCTTCTGGTGGGTCGTCTTGCTCCACCGGCTCCTCCGGGGCTTGGTCGGGCAAAATGTTCCTTGGGACAAGGTTGACATAGTGAGATCCCTCCACTAGTGCCATAAAGAATGTTTTGTTGGCAATGGCTTCAGGTGGTAGAGACTCGGTTTGTATTCGGTTCCATGGACGTTCCTCACGATAGAAAGTGAGAGCGTATGGGCTGCTTCTGGGTTTGCCCATTCGGATAAGGTCGTTTTGTTTATTCCAGTCTTCCAAACATGGTCGATCAGCCAATACCTCGATTATAAAAACTGGATCATCTCCAGGTATGAGGACAGCAAGCATTTTGCTAAGTACGGCCTTGTCAGCTTGTGAAACCCAGTTCTTGGGGTTGTTTGCATACTGTAAAAGCATGAGTAGGTAATCGGAAATCTCTTCATTGGTTGCCTCCTCCCCTATCCATGAATTGTTGGTGTCCAGTGCAGCAAGAGTGATGATTTCCTTAATTTCGTGCCAGGCGGGGGTGGTACTACTGATCATTGACATCCGCAGGAAGACACTGCCAAGATTTGCACGTAGCTCTTGAAAGTCAATGCGATTGGCACCATGATACATAGCATTAACAAGCGTTACGAAATAACAGGATCCATATTCTTCTTCTTCTTCTGTTGTTGATTTTTTAGTGGAGTCGTTGGAGCCACCACTTCCATAATCCATGATCTGAACAGATGGAAAAATCTTGTGAAACGCATCGTCGCCAGCGTAGGCTTTGTCCCCTTCCAGATCCTCTTCTTCGTCAACTGTGTCGTTTATTGCAACAAATTGAGCAGCATGATTGGGTGCATCAGTTGCTGGTTTTAAGATGGGGGATAGGGCCGCATAAAGACTTTGTTCACCAATTTCTGGCCCAGAATGAGTGCATCCAGAACTTGATTGATCTGTTGTCAAGCAACCGAGAAATGGTATGGGAGGCACCAAGGCACAACCATAAATTTGGTGGGTGGGTAAATCGAGATACTGAGTTGGTGGGAACGTATCCTGGATTGCATGTTCCACCACGAAAAGGCGTAACTCCGCATCGAAAATAATGAAGTCGTAGGAAGCAAGGAGACTCAATGAACCTGGGAGCGACATGTTGACATCTGTGCAATGTGGAAACGTAGGATGGTACCAGTGTTCATCATGGTGGGATTCGTGTAAGCGGCAATAACGGAAACCCATCAAAACATACCATTGGTAAGGATATGATCCAATGGTGGATTGAAGATAAACACTGGCAACTGGAGTATCGTCTGAGGGGTGGGATGATCGACATAGAGACTGGACTGTGCAAAGCAGCAAAACACCAAGTCGTCGGCCACCAACAACTTTTGGCTCAACAATCGGATGTTTTCTCTTCTTGGCATTCTTCTTCTTCTTGGGCTGTTTGGGTCTTTTGATTACGTCGGCGCGAGAAACATCTCCATGATAGCGATACATATTTAGACTCAGTTTGACAACCGGCCAATCCGCCAGTTGTTTCTTGAGAGGAGAGTGGGTGTTTTCGACAGCTATGTAAGTCACCAATGTGTTCCCATTGAGATCACAGATGAAGGTAACGCCACCGACAATCCTCCTGCACCAGAACTTGTTATTATCAAGCCAGGTACAAACCACCCATAGAGAGGAATGGTTCGTCACAGCGGCTTTGGCAGAGACTTTGTCGTCGTCGTTTAGAAAGGGATACGAAATGAAAATCTGTGCGGCCTTTCGGAAACTTTGCTCCAAGACGCCATGAGGACCAGAAAAATGGAGACCTTTGTCAGATGGATCTTCATCAGCCATTCCATAAGGAAAGACGTGTATGTGGAATGCGGGTTGATCATATTTGACTTTAGTGTCATTTGCACCATTCCAACGTGGCCGTTGGGGGTATAGTCGCGAGAGGTAGGCGAGGGCTTTATAATTGTACCATTGTTTGACAGCGCAATTGAGGGGGAAGGAGATGTTGAAGGTTGTATCGGCGTGGTCGCTTAATCGGTGGGAGGGATGGTGTTCGTCAAGCAGAGGAATTTGTGTCGTAATGAAGCTATCGTACCGCGATTGTAAATTTTTGTCGCGTTCATGATATTCGTCGGCGGTGGTAACCAAAGGACCGTCGTCATCATCGTCTTGGAGGCTCATGGTTCCGACCAACCTCGTTTACCCATTAATGAGACTGTGAATGGCAAACGATGAGACAGTAGAAGAACCCAAGGAAGGCGTCTCCTGAACGTAACGCTAGAAGCGTCAGAACGGAGCACTACGACCAGAGGACACTGGGCGCCGACACGAATATCACTGCGGACACGTGCAACCGTGGACCAGATGTTATTTTTACCAACACGTCTCGAATACGAATTACCGAAACGACAGCACCTCTGACTTGGTAATACTGGCAGGGGTAGTAAGGTAACAGGAGAGGATCCGATTTCTTGAAGCCTTGCACCGTTTATTCCACCTCATCTGAGGCGGCAGCTTCTTCCTCACATATCTGCAACCGAGTCGAACTAGAGCAAACCGAGCAACGATCCTTTGCATCATATATCGAAGCGAAGGAAGCCGAAGTTGCAAGGGAAAAGATTGAACAGAAGTCTCGTTAGAACTTGTCATAAGAAGTACTGAATAATACAGTTGCGAAATCTGCTTACCTTTGGTAGCGCCGGTGTTGATAGCTACCGCTCCTGCACCGAGTCGAACTAGAGCAAACCGAGCAACGATCCTTTGTATCATATATCGAAGCAAAGGAAGCCGAAGTTGCAAGGGAAAAGATTCAACAGAAGAAGCGTTAGAACTCGTCATAAGAAGTACTGATTAATACAGTTGCGAAATCTGCTTACCTTTGGTAGTGCCGCCGTTGATAGCTATGGCGCCTGCACCGAGTCGAACTAGAGCAAACGCAGCAACGATCCTTTGTATCATCTATCGAAGCGACGGAAGCCGAAGTTTCAACGGAAAAGATCCAACAGAAGAAGCGTTAGAACTCGTCATAAGAAGTACTGAATAATACAGTTGCGAAATCTGCTTACCTTTGGTAGCGCTGCTGTTGATAGCTACGGCGTCTGAACCGAGGTGAGCTAGAGCAAACGGAGCTACGATCCTTTGCATCATATATCGAAGCGAAGGAAGCCGAAGTTTCAACGGAAAAGATCCAACAGAAGAAGAGTTCATTGTTGTGATGTACTGTGATGAAATACAATGGATTTTCGCGCAATAAATGGCTGCTGCTGTTGTTGCTGCTGCTTATGTGTGCCGAGGGCATGATATCTACCCTGGTATGTTATCCTACGTGTGTCTCACTAGGCCCACGTAGGCCTCTCTAATAGACAGATAGTAGCCTACTGTACTGGTAGGACTAAGCCTTACTCATATGACTAGTAGTTGGTACGTATGTTCTGGTACCAGGTACCTTGTACTAGTTACTGTTTCTGCCAGTAGTGGAGTAGTGACCTACAGTCTTGCATTTTTACTGCAGTTTACTCGCTGCTAGAGAAATAACACAACGGTACTGTACAGTAGAGAGGAAGGTACAAACAGGCACAAATTGTACAGGGACACCACATCGTTTATCATTGCAGCAACAAGCATGGGACAAATGCCGATGAGATCTGCAAAACAATGGTAAGTAAGTGGCTTGTTTGCTCTCTTTGTGGGATGCCTCATGGCTGGTGAGTACGCCTTGCAGTGGTTGTTTGTTGTGTTGTTTGCTTGGTTGGTTCACTTGAATGCTCTAACACATTCTCTCGAACAAGGTTGCTGAGCGAGATGACCACATCTGAAAAATGATAAGTGTGTTGTGACCAATCTTACTCTTTCTCACCTACTTTGTTGCTTTGTTACTCTGATGCATTGTCAGCTATGGTCGAGCTGGGGAGTGTGCCTACATGTTGGGGTTGCATGATGCGCCTTTTTGTTTGTTTTGGCTTTGTTTGTTGTTGTACAGTCTTGTCATTGCTTCTTGTTGCTCTGTTTGCGTGTTGTGTATGCCATGAGATCTGCAAAGCATCTGCAAAACAATGGTAAGTAAGTGGCTTGTTTGCTCTCTTTGTGGGATGCCTTATGGCTGGTGAGTACGCCTTGCAGTGATTGTTTGTTGTGTTGCCCTCTGCTTTGTTGATTCACTTGAATGCTCTAACACATTCTCTCGAACAAGGTTGCGGAGCGAGATTACCACATTTGAAAAATGATAAGTGTGTTGTGACAAATCTTAATCTTTCTCACCTACTTTGTTTGTTACTCTGCTGCATTGTCAGGTACGGTCGAATTGGGGAGTGTGTCAATATGTTGAGGTTGTCAGGTACGGTCGAATTGGGGAGTGTGCCTACATGTTGGGGTTGCTTGATGTGCCTTTTTGTTTCCTTCGGCCTTGTTTGTTGTTGTACAATCTTGTCATTGCTTCTTGTTGCTCTGTTTGCGTGTTGCGTATGATGGATTATTCACCTTTCTCACACTCCCTTTATTCCTTTCTACTGATACCCTATTTTATCACAGCTTCATATTTGAGTTGATCTGTTGTTATGGATCATTGTTCTTCTTGTTTTGGTTGATTATATTCAATCCGATCACCATTGTCCTGCTGCCTTCTCCTAGCCACTTCTCACTCGCACTTCCCTCCTCGTCTAACTCATCTTCAAGTAGTGCTTACTTCCAGTAGCTAGCTATAGTCTAATAAATACTTAGAGCAAATTCAAATTATTATTAGATTCAAAAAATCATACTTTAGGCTCTTTTACAATATTTGAATCAGTATGCGCTCGTTGGATAGGCCTCTTCTGCAAAGCGCGCAATTATGGGCAGAGCGCATAATTATGGGCAGAGCAAATAATTATGGGCACTTTAGAAATAATATTTGCTCTTTGACATAATTATGTGCAGAGCAAATATTATTTCTAAAGTGCCCGCTTGACAACTTATAAAGTGCTTATTTGCTGAGCCCATAATTATGGGCACTTTTTAGAGATAATTTCCCTCTCAGATGCACCCCCAAAGCAAAACCGGTGGAATGTAGACCTCGAGAGCCTCGGTACCCGCAACAAGCCGAACTTCCAAGACCAGGAGCACTCTGGCTACCCAGGACACGAAC
>OOGD01000216.1_pt1 | contig 12675 bp, 11 predicted proteins | sample 1670381 | NCBI WGS metagenome assembly OOGD01 (sample SAMEA98146918, study PRJEB22522) | marine metagenome | biome: marine biome; feature: marine water body; material: sea ice | place: Arctic Ocean | collected 14-Sep-2015 | depth 1.3 m | reverse complement strand
TAGATCAAAGCTAGGGGCGATACGCTCTTTGATGCTGGTGTAGTCTGACTCTTCAGGTGTGCTGCACATATCGGCACGAACAGGGTTCAAATCGACGTAAGCCATACACGTGAGCAGGGCTTCTTCACTCAAAAGGGCCTGTGATTTATACCGGCTTTCCCAAAAGTGACCGGTGCAACCATTTTCCTTATTCGCTTGTCGAGCAATGGGTTCATTTAAACATTTCATAAACCAGCCCAAGTCCCCCAAACGGTGACGGTATTGCTCAATAAGTCGATTGAGCAATTCATGGTCACCCGGTTTATCTACTATGTTAGCGCGCCATTGTTGGACGGCACGTGGCCCAGTATATAAATACGTCCGCGCTCGCGCAGATCATTATCCGTCAGCTCTTGGCCTCTTGTGGCATCAACTTGATGACGAGATAAAGGACAAGGGAACGTTACCCTTTTACCATTAAAGGGTAGCATCCCCTTATTTCTACTATGGAGTCTCTCGAACAATTTTTTAGCACCCAGGGATATTAGGTGACGAGCATCAGTTACCCTTCTACAAAAAAAGACATTGAATCCTTGGTTAGGAATTATTTACACCCTGCGGTTCAAACAGCACAAACAAAAGGCACGCAAAATATCCACTTTGTTACACATTTCATGGGCGGTATTTTAGTGCGCTATTATCTAAAAAATTATCCTATGGAAAATCTGGGGAAAGTGGTGATGATTGCACCACCAAACCAAGGAACAGAATTGGCCGAACTGTTTGTCGATTCATCCTGAATAGACACAAATAGCGGCCCTGCCAAAATACAACTCAGTGCCCAGCAAGACAGTTGGGTAAACCAACTAGGACCTGTGAATTTTGCCGTAGGTATCATTGCTGGCAATTATAACTTCAACTTGCTCACTGCCTGGCTGCTGCCAGGAGACGACGACGGGGTAGTATCGGTCGAAAGTACTAAGGTGAGAAACATGAAAGACTTTATGATCGTACCTGAAAAACACTTCAGACTGCGAGGCAATCAAACGGTACTTTAACAGGCTGCATATTTTCTAAAACACGCCAGCTTTTATTGCTCAATCTCAGGAGAATTGGGTACTTAATATTGATCAAGATACTCATTATAAATTTTCTCTAATGACTCTAAAAACTTAATTAAATTACAGTGGGTGTTTAGGTGATTTTTATATTTGATGTTGTTAAAACTTCATACACCCGCTTGAGAAAAAGATGACCCATGTAACCGCATTGTTATGACTCATTAGACAGTCTTATGCATAATATCTACACTGTTTTAAACAATATAATGTAAGGGTATGCTCGTAGTAAACGCAAAAAGAGTAATAATAATTTCAATTTTGTTCGTTATTACTGTTTACTTGGTTTTTAAAGCAAACTCTCAGGTACCAGAATCAATGAGTCATACCACAGCAGCTTACGGAGCTTGGCAATCACCTATCAGTGCCGCGAGTATTTTTGAAGCATCAGATAATGTTTCGTATCTTTCAGTTGAAAACAATCAACTCTATTTCGTAGAGTCAAAAGCATCTGCAAATGGCAAAAATATACTTTTCAAACTCAATCAAAAAAATGTAGCCGTACAGCTAACGTCAAACGAAGTAAGCGTTAGGTCCCGCGTTCATGAATACGGTGGACGTCCTCATTTAGTTGATGGAGAAGACATTTATTATTCTCAATTCACCGATCAGAAAATATACCGTATCTCGCAAAATAGCCCACCTGAAGCCATCACTAGTGAAGGACTGCGGTATATGGAATGTATTGCAGATCAAAATAATAACCGACTTATTTGTGTCAGAGAGGATCATCGAGGCATTGGAGAACCTATCAATACGCTAGTGGCTATTAGCTTAAGCGACACATACCAAGAAATGATATTATTTGAAGGAACGGATTTTGTCAGCGCACCGAATTTATCGCCAGATGGCAACTCAGTCGCGTTTATTACGTGGTCACATCCGAACATGCCATGGGATGATACACAATTACGAGTAATCAACTTCTGCGAAAATGGTTCAGTCGAACGTGTTAATGAAGCCATTCAGAGCGGCAACGTGTCGATAAAACATCCTCACTATTCCAAAGATGGGACTCTTTACTTTATCGCCGACTTTGAAAACTGGTGGACACTATATCGGATTGAGCAATCGTCTGAGCAACTGAAAAAGCCTCAACAAGTGCTCGAAGAAAAAATTGAAATTAACAGTTATGGTATTGAAGATAACGACTTCGCCATTATTGCCTACTCAAAAGAGGGCAGGGATCATATAGCGAGGGTTAACTTAATAACAGGTGAAATGGCGAACATAGGAGATGCATTTTCATCCGCAGATTCCGTTTTGGTGGCAAATGAGACTGTTTATTTCAGAGCCTCAACAACTAGTTCTGGGAATGCTATATATCAGTTAATAGCTAACGATTATAAAAAGATTTATCAACCCAGCGGGCCGGCGATTGAAAAAGGCTTTCTTTCTGAACCGCTAACAATTGAATTTCCAACTGGTATTAATGAAACAGCATATGGTTTCTATTATCCGCCTCAAAATAATAATATTATTGGTGCAAAAGGTACGTTGCCTCCACTTATCGTTAAAGTTCACGGAGGACCTGTTGGTGCCACAGATTCGAGTTTAAACCCAGGCATTCAATTTTGGACAAGTCGAGGATTCGCTGTTTTTGATGTAAACCATAGAGGTAGCACCGGATATGGCAGAACGTTCAGGAAAAAAATCTACCCCAATTGGGGTGTGGTGGATGTTGAAGACGCATCAAATGGTGTTAAGTGGCTTGCTTCTGAAGGTTTTATCGACGCTGATAAAGTCGCCATTCGAGGCGGTAGTGCAGGTGGATATACCACGCTGGCCGCTTTGGCGTTTCAAAATGTTTTTAAAGCAGGTACTAGCTACTATGGGATCAGCGATTTAGGCATTTTAGCGAGCGACACCCATAAGTTTGAATCGCGATACCTTGATCAACTCATTGGCCCTTATCCAGAGATGAAAAGCGTTTACGATCAACGTTCACCTATTAACAGCGTTAAGAATATAACTGCCCCGTTGCTTTTACTTCAGGGCTTGGACGATAAGGTGGTTCCGCCAAATCAATCTGAATTAATATTTAATGCTTTAAAAGACAATTGTATTAGTACTGCCTATATAACCTTTGAAGGTGAAGGACATGGCTTTAGACAACCAGCAAATAATATCAAAGCATTAAATTCAGAACTTAGTTTCTACGGCCAGGTTTTTGGTTTTGTGCCCGCGGGTAATATTGAAGCGGTGCAATTGGTAGAGCGCGAGGGTAAACCACAAGGGCATTAATTATTGGCAGATAATTTCTGAAGTGAAAGATAAACAGCCGCCTTAAACATGTTAATAAAAAGGCATTTTCTATGCCTTTTTATTTTACTTAAATAACTGAGATTAACGTTTATAAAACGTGGTGGTTCCGTCAAGAAAATAAAGAAAAATAAAGGGGTCAAGTCGTGAATTATATAAACGCCTGAGTTAAAGTTGAAAAATGTCCAGGCCACTTCGAATTGAATTACCTAGTGCTTTATATCATTTGACCTCACGAGGGGATGGTCAGGATGCGTGAATCCATATAAAAAAGATTGAGAGCACCGTAGTGGACGGCATTGTCCGTCACTAAGTAAACGTTTTGATTTGGTAATAATTCACGCTTCAAGACTTAACCCTGTATTCCCTCATTAGTTCATGCCGATACAGGACGTACACAAGCAACTCGAATTGTTTCGGTGCGTAAACGGGCCTCACAATTCAGCTGGGCGTAAAGATTCAAGAAGCGCATTGCCACGATATCAATATATAATATCATTCGCATTGTGAATTCAAAACAAATGCGCACTTTGAAAAAACCATATACTGATCCAGTATCATCCTCTTTAGCGTGTAAAGATATTGAATCTCTTTTTGTATCTTTGGAAGCTGAGGTAATAGAAGGTAATGGCTCACGGGTAAGGTTCCATAGAAATGGAATTATTGTAAGTTTCCATCGTCCACGCCCTAAAAAAGAAGCAAAACGCTATCAAGTCAGAGATGCACGATCCTTTCTCAAACAACTAGGAGTAGAGCCATGAGTAATTCAATGGTATTTGAGGGTTATGCCGCTCGCATAGAATTTAGTTCAGAAGATGAGTGTTTTATCGGGCATATTGCAGGCATAAAAGACGTAGTAAGCTTTCATGGAGAAACAGTTTCTGAGTTAAAAGCCTCATTTGAAGAAGCTGTTTATGATTACCTTGAAACATGTAATGCAGTTGGTAAAACACCTCAAAAACCTTATTCAGGTAAACTAATGCTACGCATTCGTCCTGAAATTCACGCAGCTGTTGCTACAGCTGCGGCGTTAAGTGGGCAAAGTATCAATCAATGGGCATCCGAAGCACTAAATAGAGAAGCCAGCCTATAAAACATTAACTAAATCAAGGGGGCTTTGATTTATGATCAAGCCGCACATTCGAACGGAAAGGCCATCTGAATCAATGGGGCGGAGGGGTTATTATGTAACCACCTCCTAAATTTGATCACTCTTTAATCCCTCCATCCCCTTTTAACCACCCTACGATAAATGATGCGGCTCTGTCATGCCATAAACAGGCGTTTCGAGATCTTCCATCCGTGCCTTTATCTGTAACGACAGGTATTGTGAATAGTGCCGTGACTGATGCAGGTTTCCGCCATGGAACCAAAGATTCTCTTGTTGGTTTGGTTTCCACATATTTCTGAGCTCACCTTCCCATGGACCTGGGTCTTTGGTGGTGTCGGAACCTAGCCCCCAGCATTTACCCACTTTATCAGCGACTGCCTGATTAATGAGTTGACCTGCCCAGCCGTTCATTGATCCATAACCAGTCGCCAGTACAATGGCATCGGCTTCCAGTTCTACGCCATCGGTCAGTACCACACTATTTGGTTTGATTTCAGCAATCCCCACCTCGCTTTTCAGCTTTACATCGCCATTCGCAATCAGTTCAGACGCGCCGATATCAATATAGTAACCCGAACCACGACGCAGATATTTCATAAACAGACCAGAGCCATCATCACCAAAATCAAGCATGAAGCCTGCTTTTTCCAACCGTGCATATAGATCGGCATCGCGCTTTTTCATTTCGTCATACACCGGGATATGGAAGTTATGCATGATGCGATACGGCACCGAAGCAAATATTAGATCTGCCTTGTGGTGATCTATGCCGTTCGCCACAGCTTCTTCCGAATACAGGCCACCCAGAGCTAATTCCATCAGACTATTTACCGGTGCGATATGGGTAGACGAACGCTGGATCATGGTGACATCAGCATCGTTTTCCCATAGGTCAGCACAAATATCATGCGCAGAATTATTAGCACCCAATACCAGCACTTTTTTACCCTTATAGTCGCCACCACCGCCATGGCGACTAGAGTGGTGAATCGGCCCTGTGAAGCTATCCATGCCCGGAATATCAGGAATATTCGGTACAGCTGACATGCCTGTTGCCAGTATGAGTTGTTTCGGATGCAGCGTGACCTCTTCTCCATCGCGGTTAACCTTAACCGTCCACTCCTGTTTATCGTCGTCATAGCTTGCGTTTTCGCACACCGTTGATGTCCAGTAGTTCAATTCCATCACACGGGTATACATTTCTAACCAGTCGCCAATTTTATCTTTGGGCGAAAAGACCGGCCAGTTCTCTGGGAAAGGTATATACGGCAAATGATCGTACCAAACCGGATCATGAAGACATAAGGACTTATAGCGCTTACGCCAGGAATCACCAGGACGCTCATTTTTCTCGATAACGATGGTCGGCACATTTAACTGCTTTAGTCTTGCACCCATGGTAATGCCACCTTGACCACCACCGATGATCAGGCAGTAAGGCTGATCCTCATAACCCAGTCGCTGTTCGTTTTCGGTTTTCCTGTCTTTCCACGTTTTACGGTTTTTCTCGATGCCATGTTGTGCGCCTAAGGGTCGTTTCTTTTTGCGGTTTTCTTCAAAACCTTTCAATTCATCCATGCTGGTTAGCAAAGTCCAGGCTTTACCATCCTTTAAACGTAGTAACCCTCGACCCCGTGCTGATGCAGTTTCAAAACTAAACCATGCCTCCGTCACACCATCGGCTTCACTTGCGTCGCCATCTAGTTTAAAGTTCGAAGGCTGGACATTATCCAGCTGCGATTTCAACATAGCGGCGATGGCTTCATGCCCTTCCTGAGTTTTAATATTCCACGTAAACGCGACCAGATCACGCCAGTAACACTCATCATTAAACAGTGCAGTAACACCCGCAATGTCTTTTGCTTGTAATGCCTGTTCGAATTGTTCAAACCATTGCCTGGCCTGTTGGCTCGCAACTGTTTCACTCATAGACTATCCTCCTCTTTATGTTTTACGGGTCAGGGGTTTAGCCCTGATTTTTGGTTGGAATCAGACTACATCTATTAGCAAACATCACGCCAGAAAATATTACCTTTATAACATTCTGTTTTTATTCGGTTTTTTAGGGTCGATGTGAAGCCATCATTCGCGGAATGTTACAGTTGTAACACTAGCGGTGTGACAGTATTGAGACAGTTGTAACACTAGCGGTGTGACAGTAATGGGGCAGTTGTAACGAGATTAATTATCGTGAAGGCATTTAGTGCACCTCTAAACATGCACTTTTTCCGTGATTGCCGCGTCGCCTCATGGCGCCTACTTTTGGCCGCTCCGTGCGGGTACGCCAGCTTGGTCGATCCTCATGTAACCCTTGTACACGCCGGTTCTCGGCAATTGCTCCATGCATTGCCCTACCTTCGGAACGCCGAACCACTGAATCCAGGTAGTCGTCCGCGCCGTGCTTCCGAGACGCCGGCCCGCTTGACTTACGAAAAAATCACTATTTTTAGATAGGCCCTTACGTGGGCTTCAATGTCAGTTCACCCAGTTTGGCAAGACTATTCCCAGGCGTTTCATACGCCGATAAATGGTCATACGGGCTACGCTGAGTGCTCGGGCTGTTGCCGAGATATTCCAGTGGTGGCGCTGCAAGCTTAGCTGTAACTGCATTGCCTCATCATTATCTGAGATTATTTTCGTCGACGTTGAGGCCACTTCATCGGTCATTATTGTAGTCGCCATCTTTTTATCACTCGCCATCAAACCCAATCGCAATAAAGCGATATCTTCTGGGAGGTCACTGAGCTCGACTAACTGGTCGGAATCTGACTTGACTGCGTCTAGATAACTCAGCAGATTCTTTAGTTCACGTATATTACCGGGCCAGTGATATTGCTTTAGTTTTTCCATGATTTGCGCGCGAAAATGTAAATCCCTTTTCTTTGAATTATCGTTAGTCTGTAAATCATCCAGTATGCGCTGCAGCAACCAGTCAAAATCACTTCGCTCACGCAAAGGTGGTAGCTCAAATTCAGCGCCGCTCAGACGATAATACAAGTCAGCACGAAACAAACCATCCGTGATTAACGTCTTCAGGTTCTGATGGGTAGCAGAGATTACATGCAGATTAAGACTGATCTTTTTTGAGCCACCGAGCGGGTAAAGCTCTTTTTCCGCTAAAACACGGAGTAAGCGGGTCTGCAATAACAAAGGCATGTCACCAATTTCATCCAGAAATAAGGTGCCACCATTTGCCTGTTCAATGAGCCCAACTCGGCCGCCGCGTTTACCCCCAGTAAAAGCACCTTGCTCATAACCAAACAGTTCACTTTCAATCAGGCTTTCCGGGATAGCGGCACAATTAATCGCAATAAAAGGTTTATCAGAACGAGCGCTACTCTGATGAATCATGCTAGCCAGGTATTCTTTACCAGTCCCTGTTTCACCCCCAAGAATAATGTTCACTCGACTATTGATCAGGCGTAGCAATCGTCCTGTCATCATTTGTAGCCGAGCATCGCCGCCATGAAAGGCATCCAGAGGGTTGTCAGGCTTTATGGTATGGGGTATTGAGTTTAATTGACCTACCGGCAGGCGAATCTGTACAAATACGGGTTGTTGCAATCGGCTGGTGCGAATCACTCGCTGATAACCCGGCAGGTGCTGCATCGCCAGTAACTCATCCAATGTTGTATGGAAAAAATCTTCCAGTGATTGACCTAGAATAGCGCTTTGTTGTGCGACTTCCTGTTTAAATCTATTGTTGAAACCAATAATCACACCGGATGCATTGGTTGCGAGTAAATATTCCGGTACCACATCAACAAAGTCTGGCGAATGGCTGAAGCTGAAAACCAGCTGACTGCAAAAATGATGCAAAAAGTAGGAACGTTCGATGCGCTCAGAGTAAATTTGTACCATGCGTAAGGCCATGTGCTGGCTTTCCTTTGCCTCTGGTGAGCGCAGGGACGAAATATCCAAGACGCCACTCAAACGTCCATCTGGGGCATAAATCGGGGCAGCACTGCAAGTCAGGTTAATGTGGGAGGCATCAAAATGATCCGTCTGGTGGACCACAACCGCTTGCTTGCTTTCAATGCAAGTGCCGACCGCACAGGTACCTGCGTGCTCCTCATTCCAGTCTGATCCCAAATATAAGCCAGACTTGCGTAGTTGGTTATCAAAGGTACGATCGCCAATAAAATCGACCGTAATACCAGCGCCGTTAGTGAGAAGCACGACATAACCTATCTGATGAATTTGTTGATATAGAGCTTCCATACCCATACGAGCGGTATGCATCATGTCCTCAACTTCATCTTGATGACAACGCAATTCACTGGCGCTCAATACAACCGCTTTTTGCGGCGTCGTTGGGTCAAGCTGGTGGGTATAAGTGCAACGTTGCCAGGACGCCAGAATCAATGAATCCCGACTCAATGGCGGTTGAAGAACCTCTTCAATATGCAGCTTTATCTGGGGTGAATGCTCTTTGTGCAACATATCTTTTCCTCCCTACTACTTTGAGCGATGAATAATTAATTTTTCTTATTTATTTTTATATTCAATCAATTGTAAACCATCTGGGGACTGTATACCTATTACCGTAAATTCAACGCCCAAGGCTAATTTTGATACTAGTTTAGGTCTATGAGCGAATTGGAGAAAATAATCTGGCTTTCAATCAGGTATCCGTTTGTAGCCTGTTACCTAAGAGCATCTCTAAGGCTTACTGACTATCAGCGCTGCATTCACTCCACCAAACCCAAACCCAAACCCAAACCCAAACCCAAACCCAAACCCATTATTGAGCGAATGAGACACCTTTTGGATGCGATTACTACCCGGTACGAAATCAAGATCACTCATTGATTCTTCCATTGTTTCCAGGTTTAGCGTCGGAGGAATTTGATCTTTAATAACGGCCATGGCAGAAAAAATTGCTTCGATGCCTCCCGCAGCGCCTCCTGTGTCGCACCATTTCATATTGGACAAGGGTAAGCATTGGAGCTAAGTATTATCCATGGTAAGGTCAATCGCAGCTAGATTAATTATAATGAGGTAATGGATGACCAATAAACAGTCTAATCAAATTGATGCTAGCTTAAAACCAGATACTAGAATAAAGAAACAGCAGCATTTTAATCTACGATCAATTGAGCACTCGGATGTAGATACCATTGCTAACTGGTACCGGCAGATTGAGGATATTTCAATTTTTGACCGACATACGCCTGTCCCCATAAATCACACTGAAGTGAGTGAGCTAGTAGAGTCTCTTGTTGCAGACCAGAAAATAGATAAATGTCGTTGGTTCATCGCAGAAACTGAAGAAGGCACTGCCGTAGGAATGACTGCTCTTGAATCAATTAACATGATGCATGGCAATGCTATTCTGCCTGTTTTCATTGCAGAACCATGGCGGCGATGCGGTTTGGGAATTCGCATGTCGGCAATGATGATCGACCTTGCGTTCAAGCAACTTAGATTACATCGGGTTGCCACCCTCTACCGAAGTGATAATGTTGCAACTGCTGCAATGATTAACCGACTCGGATTTAAACAAGAAGGTGTATCAAAGCAGGCTTGGTTTAATGGTGGAAAGTATCTCGACTTGGTAAATGTTGCTGTATTGGTAGATGAATGGGAACTCAACAGGTTGGTATTACAAACCGAACTTGACCCAGCGGTTACTCTGAAATTAGGTTCTCGAGCATCTGAAGCCTGGTTCTGGCCTAGCAAGAATGCCTCATGAAAGTTTATCGTCAAATGTTGGATCTAAATGTCGGTAAGCAATTGGAACTATTTTAATAAAACAAACTTAATGAATATTGAAACTGACATACGAACAATTCACTCTCGGCGTCTGCGAGCTATCGTATTTGCGGACGTAGTTGGCTATTCTCGCATGATGGCAGAAGATGAAGTCGATACGTCGACTCGAATTGCTTCACTTATCAGTCATCTCGAAAAGCTCTGTTTGCAACATAACGGCGAACTAGTTCAATCGCGTGGCGATGGATTATTTTTCCTTTTTGATAGTGTGGTCGACTCAGTTTGTCTCGCAAATGAGGTTCAAAAGCAGGCTAAAAAAGAGAGTGAACACCAACCAGAAGAAAAGAAAATTTTGTTCCGTATTGGTGTACATATAGGCGATGTAATGCGTGTTAATGATCAATATGTTGGGGACAGTGTGAACATCGCTTCGCGCATTGAAAGCAAAGCAAGCGCCGGTAGCGTTTGTATTTCAGCATCGGTTTATGAGCAGGTTAAACACAAACTCAACCTTGGTTTTGAGTATAAGGGGTGCATTAATTTAAAAAATATTCCCGAGCCAGTAGATATATATCAAGTTTCTACTGATACAAAAATTGTATTGATGTCAGCCAGTCGAAGGACAGTTGAAGACGAAAAAAAGCTGCCTTTATTAGAAAAATTAGCCGATAGCAAACCAGTTATTGCAGTTCTTCCGTTCCGTAATTTAGAAAATGATGACCAAGATGACTTTTTTTCGGATGGTATTACCGAAGACATAATTACCAATTTATCCCGTTTTCACGCGCTCGCAGTCATATCTCGAAGCTCTACTTTTGTTTATAAAAATAGAGAACTGCCGCTCAAGCAAGTTGGCGAAGAGTTAGGAGCAGACTATGTAGTGACTGGCTCGGTGCGAAAAAGTGGGATACGTTTGAGATTAACTGTCGAACTTTCTAATTGTAAAACCAATGTGCCGGTTTGGCGCGAACGCTACCATCGTGAAATAGAAGATATTTTCGATTTACAGGATGAAATTACTGACCTGATTACATCCGCAGTAGCCGTAAAGACGCAGTCGGCTTCGAAGACGATCCAGCGAATTCAGGTACCGGCCTTGATCGAGACTTATACGTTGGTGTTACAAGGTCAGCAGAAAATATTCAAATATAATCAAGAACAAAATTTTCAGGCTCGTAAAATGTATGAGGCGGCGCTTGAAAATGAATCTGACTATAGCCGCGCCATGGCCGCGCTTTCGCGGACTCATAATTTAGACTGGCGTTATTCTTGGACAGAGTCACCAGAGCGTTCTTTGAATAAAGCGCATGAATTGGCACAAGACTCAGTTTTAACTGACCCAGGAGATGCAAGGGGTTATGGTGAATTGGGGTTCGTTAATCTGTATCTCAAAGACCACGACAGTTGCCTATCAGCGTTTGAAACAGCGCTTCAACTTAACCCAAATGACACCGACATAATGTCGAATATGGCCGATGCGTTGGCTCACTGTGGGCAGTCTGAAGAAGCGATTACATTGTTGAGTCGGGCTCTACTGTTAAACCCTTTTTACCCAGATCAATATCTCTGGTATCTCGGTGGCGCCTATTTCAATCTAAAGCAATACGAGAATGCAGTTAAAACGCTGAAACGCATGAATAGCCCTACCGAAGGGAGAAGGTTACTTGCTGCTTGTTATGCTTATTTGGGTAGGAACGATGATGCGAAATTTCAGGCGTCTAAAGTCATGGAAGCCTATCCGAATTTTAAATTGGATTATTGGGAGAACGTACAACCCGATGTAAACCCTGAGGACACCGAACACTTCGTACAAGGTTTAAGGCTAGCGGGATTAAGGTGAGTAACCCAACAGAAATTAAAACGGAGGGAATAAATTACCCTCCTTTTATAGCATTAACTATATTAATTTAGTCGCTTTTACCGCCGCTGACACGACCACCGCTAACTCTGCCGCCAGACACACGACCACCGCTAACTCTGCCGCCAGATACACGACCACCGCTAACCCTGCCGCCAGACACACGACCACCAGCGCCATCACTTAGTTCAACATCAAGTAGAATATCGCCGACTGTTCCGTTCATTTCGTCAAGCCGAATCGCCTTATCAGATTTATCAACAGTCCAAACTTTAACGTTAGGTCCAAACGAATCTATAACATCCTTTGGCACGTTAGTAGACGAAAAAGCGGTGCTATTCATTTCCAATAACATAATGACTGGCGTATCTACTGAATAATAACCACCTTCAAAACCAAACCCAAAAATACGCACGAACTCTCGATGCGGGGTCCCAGCATCCTTGAAATTCATATCCGAAACTTTTTCTCCATAAACTTGAACTTCAGAAATACCTAGTAATGTTTGTAATTTTTCAGTTATCGCCTTGCTCCTTTTAAATTCCTATTTTAGTGTTTAATTTGTTATTATTTTAGACATAATTATATCAATGTAGGTACATAAATCTCTGTCACTTATACAAATCTCCGAC
>OOGD01000215.1_pt1 | contig 12707 bp, 10 predicted proteins | sample 1670381 | NCBI WGS metagenome assembly OOGD01 (sample SAMEA98146918, study PRJEB22522) | marine metagenome | biome: marine biome; feature: marine water body; material: sea ice | place: Arctic Ocean | collected 14-Sep-2015 | depth 1.3 m | reverse complement strand
GCCATGGTAGGTTTTTGGGCTACTTTGAGCTTAAATATTCCAGACTTTAGCCGTTATGTAAAATCACAAAAAGATCAGATTGTGGGCCAGGTAGTAGGGCTCCCGTTAACCATGTTATTTTTTGCCTCTCTGGGTGTAATACTTACATCCGCATCCACAGTGCTGGTGGGTGAAACAATCACCGACCCAATCAATCTTATCGGTAAAGTTGGCAACCCAATGGTTGTCGCCATTGCCATGATCTTAATTATTATTGCCACACTTTCAACCAACAGTGCCGCAAATATTGTGTCTCCCACCAATGATTTTCAAAACCTTGCTCCAAAATTTATTAGTGAAAAACGTGGCGTATTACTGAGCGGGTTAATTGCTCTGCTAATGATGAGTTGGGAGTTATTGAAAAAAATGCATTGGGTTGACTCCGATGTAAGCGTTGAAGCGATTTATTCAAACTGGCTGATGGGATATTCAAGTTTGTTAGGCCCTATCGCGGGGATCATGATTGTTGATTATTTTGTGATCAATAAACAACAGTTAGATTTGGTGTCTCTCTACCAACGAGGTGGGCGCTATGCGGACGTTAATTATCAAGGAATGGCAGCGTTTCTTATCCCAGTAGCACTGACCATATTCACTTTAACAACGGGGTATCTGAATTGGTTTTATGACTATGGCTGGTTTACAGGTTCAATCCTCGGCGCAACGCTTTATTACTGCTTAAAAAGGCAGTAGTCACTTCATCAGCGATGGGCGTTAGAACAAGCAAATATATCTAAAAAATTACCATGTAATAGAAAACCGTTAGTTCTTTATTCGATTTTTTTATCGGATAAGGGGGAAGCGTGGGCGATTGAGTTTGACATTTATAACGATAAAACAGGGGAATAAAAATGATAAAAAAACACACATTAACACTTAAATTAAGTTTATTGCCGCTGGCAGTCATCACGGCACTTTCACAAGCACAAGAGTTAAATACTCCTGAGGAAGTTGCTTCTTCACCGGGCGTTTTTGAGCAAATCCTTATCACCGCGCAAAAAAGAGAACAATACCTAAATGATGTGAGCATTGCTGTTACCGCGTTTAGTGGTGAACAAATGGATAAGCTTGGGTTTGACGATAGTATCGATTTAATCGCATTTACGCCGGGGGTATCGCTGGCGGGTGATATTGGTGGTCAGCGAGCCATCTTCAATATTCGGGGTGTAGTACAAAATGATTATGCGGATATTGCTGAGGCACCGGTGGCGGTGTATGTCGATGGTGGATATTTGGCTAGCACACAAGCGCAAACCTTTGGCATATTTGATTTAGCACGGGTAGAAATTTTAAAAGGTCCGCAAGGTACACTATTTGGACGCAACGCCACAGGTGGATTAGTCAACACCATCACCGCCAAACCTAGTGATGAAACAGAAGGTTATGCAGAGTTTACTGCTGCCAGTTTTGAGCAATTTCGCTTAGAAGGCGCTCTTTCTGGCAGTCTTTCAGATTCTGTGAGGGGGCGTATTTCAATTTTATCTAATCAACAGGGTGAAATTTTAGAAAACATTTATCAGGATGGTTCTGAACCTGATACTCGAGAGGGTTCAGTAGGGGGCGGCGAAGATGGTTACAATGACGATACTCAAGCTATTCGTGGTCAAATTGAGTTTGATATTAATGACAATGGCTCAGTGTTGTTTAACGCAAATTGGGCTAAAACGACAAAAAGTGAAGGCCCCTATCAAGTCGTTAATACCACTGAAATTGCTGACGAAAACGGCAACATTATCGATGTTATTTTTGCTGCGGATGATCCTCTTGGATGTGACAAGATTCAGTTAGGTCAATGTGTTGACGCCAATTTTAACGGTGATCCGCTACGCCCTGTCCAAGGTGGCGACTTTAATGGTAACTTCGACCCAGATGGCAGCGGTAATAAAGTTAATAAAGATTTCGCTTTTGATGATCAAAACAAAATTGAATCAAAAGGTTTAATGGCAACTGTTAATTATGACTTTGATTTTATGCAATTAGTCTCCATTACCGATTACAAGAAATTTACTCGGGTTGTTGGACTCGACTCCGATCAAACAGCCTCTCCTGAGCTGATTTTTCAATCAGACGGAGACATAGATCAAATTAGTCAGGAGTTTCGTTTTTCTGGTGAAAGTGATTCTCTTAGCTGGGTAAGTGGTCTTTATTATTTAGGGATTGATACAGATTATATTCAGGGTCTTGCTGCTTCTCCTTCGGCAGGTTTTCTTGCTGGTGAAGAGGTCAATACCTTAGCTGACATAAGTACTGACTCTTTGTCATTATTTGGACAAATAGATTATTACTTATCCGACTCTTTAATTTTGGTTGCTGGTGCACGTGTCATCAAAGAAAACAAAAGTTTAGACGGTCTAGTTTTTTCAAATGCGAATACTAATGACCGAATCATTGAAGTTGACTTAAACGGAGTGTTGTTTGAAGAAGCATATTTAGATAATGATCAAAATTTATGGTCAGCTAAAATACAACTCGACTATTCTCCCAATACTGACACCCTTTATTATGCTGGTATCAATCGCGGGGTAAAAGCAGGTAGTTTTAATGCTCCCTTATTTGGTGGATTTAGTCGTTATAAACCTGAAGTATTAGTTTCTTATGAAGCGGGCACAAAACATACGTTAAACGAAGGTAAGGTGCAGATAAATGGTAGTTTATTTCACTATGATTATTCAGACTATCAGTCTTTTTCATGGGTAAATAACGCTGGGGTAGTATTTAATGAACAAGCGAATTTTACGGGTGCAGAAGTAGAGATATTTCTCAACGCTGGTGAGGGATTAGACATCATGTTTGGCATGTCTTATGTCGATGCAAAAGTTGAAAACCTTGAAGTGGCTTCTGGCGTCTTTAAAGATACGACTCCTCCATACACACCTAAATTACAAGCTTCAGGTCTTGTTCGTTACAATTGGGATATTCAAAGCGGTAATGTTGCGGTACAAGTAAGTGGTTCTTATCAATCTCATACATTCCATAATGCTAGAAATTTCACTGCACATAGGATTGACAGTCACTTTAAAGCGGATGCCAATCTAGCTTGGACTGATAACGAAGACAAATGGAGTGTGTTTGCCTATGTAGACAACCTGACTGATTCTGACCATGCTTTGATTGGTTTTGATGTAACAGGTTTCTACGGCACGACACAAATTTCTTATGCTAAACCCAGAACTGCTGGGGTAACGGTCAAAAGAAATTTTTAAGCCTTCAAAATAAAGGCAATAAATCAATTTCTAATACATCACCCGTTGTAATTCGACCAAGTATTTACAATGGGTGGCTTGTTAATTCTTGCATGTTAACTCGCTTGTGCTCGGAAGCAGGTTTTACTTCGTTTTATTGCGATTGTTAAAAGCCTAGGCTTTTGGGTATGCATTCATGTGATTTTTTTGTGTATGAGCTTGATTTATCTGATTGGTCTTAAACAACAAAGAGCTAGTTTTTACACCCATTGTGGCACAGTAAAACGTCCTCACGTTACATCGATGTCTGTTCGTTATTTAATCGGGCGTACACCATTAAGAATAATGCTTTGTAGATTCTTTAAGGTAGTGGCAAAAAAATCTGGATCGTCGAGGGTCTTGCCGGTGACCGCTTCCACTTGTATACGAAAATCTGCATAGTGCTGAGTGGTAGCCCAGATTGAAAATATCAGATGGTATGGGTCTACAGGAGCTAGTTTACCTAATTTAATCCATGCATTAATAACGTGTACTTTTGACTCAACCAGTGCCCGCAATGGTGAATTAAGTTCATTGAATAGTAAAGGCGCGCCTTGCACCATTTCCATACAAAATAAACGTGACTCAGCTGGGTTGTCTCTGGATAGCTCAAGCTTGGTTTTTATATAATTGCTAATGGTCTGGATGGGATCCTGCTCGACGCTAAAACCCTGTAAAGGTTGAAGCCAGACGTCTAAAAGCTGCTTTATTACCTCTAAATAGAGCTGTTCTTTGCTACTAAAATAATATAACAAGTTGGTTTTAGAAACGTCAGCTTTATCTGCTACCTGTTCGACGCTGGTGCCGTGCACGCCGCTGCGTGAAAACAAATTTAGCGCAGCGTGCATAATAATTTTACGCTTATTCTGCTGAGCCTGATCACGTCTTCTTTCGGCGCTTGGGCTTAACTTTCTGGTTGATTTTTGTTTTGTTGTTTTTATTTTAACCAAAGGTGTTTTCATCTAATTACTGACTACTTATGACACAAGTGTAAAACCTCCTCCTTTATTTATCTAGTTTATTCAACTTCAACGTGCACTGTGCTTCAACCTGGCCGTTTATTTAGTGTTGCATCATTTTTGCGCAAACGTGCACAAACTTAATGCTCCAGCATGGACTAAACGGTCTGTTTTGGATTATTTTTTCACATAAGTTATTGTATATAATGATTTTTATATGATTGGTCTGGTTTATGCTAAGTCATGATTAAGCGTGATTGAGTTTGCAAGGTTTTATTTGTCACTCATCATTTAACATCTCCAACGACATAATATGTCTGTTGGCAGTAAAAAATAAAAGTGAGGCGATAATGGACGTAGGCGTATTTATTCCAATTGGCAACAATGGCTGGCTGATTTCTAAAACATCACCACAATACAAACCCACCTTTGATTTGAACAAAGAAATTGTGCAAAAAGCTGAGCATTATGACTTGGACTTTGCACTTTCTATGATCAAGTTACGCGGATTCGGTGGGCAGACCGAATTTTGGGACTACAACCTAGAATCTTTTACCCTTATGGCGGGTTTAGCGGCAGTGACGAAGAAAATAAAATTATATGCAACTGCTGCTACGTTGGTCACGCCGCCCGCTATTATGGCTCGTATGGCCACCACCATTGATTCTATTTCTGGTGGACGTTTTGGGGTAAATCTGATAACGGGTTGGCAGCGCCCTGAGTATTCACAAATGGGTATGTGGCCTGGCGATGAGTTTTTCTCAAATCGTTACGAGTACCTAGGGGAATATATAAAAGTATGTAAAGAGTTATGGGAAACCGGGAAAAGTGATTTTAAAGGCGAACATTTCCAAATGGACGACTGCCGCATGCTGCCTATGCCTCAGAAGAAGATCCCTATTATCTGTGCTGGTCAAAGTACAGCAGGTATGGAGTTTTCAGCCCAGCATGCCGATTACAATTTTTGTTTTGGTAAAGGCGTTAATACGCCAACTGCATTTGCACCTACGTCAGAGCGTTTAATATCAGTAGCTCAGAAGGCCGGTCGTGACGTAGGTTCAGTGGTGCTTATTATGGTCATTGCAGATGAAACTGATGAAAAAGCCATGGCCAAGTGGGAAATGTACAAAGAGGGTAAAGATCAAAGCGCCTTGGATTGGATGACGAATCAAGGCGCAGTCGACAAAAAATCAGGCAAAGATACCAACATTCGTGACATGACTGACCCAACTTCAGCCGTGAACTTGAATATGGGTACACTGGTTGGTTCTTTCGCTTCTGTCGCAGCTATGCTGGATGAAATTGATACTGTGCCCGGTTGTGAAGGGGTACTGCTGACCTTTGATGAGTTTATTCAGGGCATGGATGACTTCGGTCAAAAGATTCAACCTTTAATGACATCACGACAGCACTTAACAGCAGCAGCAGCGGTGGTCTAATGTCAAAGGTTGTTGAATACGCAGTGGCGGGTTATTGCAAAGGTGATATGCCAAACGAAGTGATTTTGTCTGCTAAACCAGAACCTCTAGCGCTAAATATCAAAGAAACAGCGCTAATTGTAGTGGATATGCAAAACGCTTATGCCAGTAAAAACGGATATTTAGATAAAGCTGGTTTTGATATTTCTAGCACTGGGCGGGTGATTGCCCAAACGGCTAAAGCTATTGTAGCGGCGAGAGCAGTGGGCATACCCATCGTCTTTCTTCAAAACGGTTGGGATAAAGAATATACAGAAGCTGGAGGACCAGGCTCGCCTAACTGGTACAAATCTAACGCGCTAAAAACTATGCGCAAGCAGCCTGAACTAATGGGGACGTTGTTAGCGAAAGGCAGCTGGGATTATGAGCTAGTTGACGAACTCAAACCGCTAGATGGTGACATTATTATCCCTAAAACTCGATACAGCGGCTTTTACAATACCCACTTAGACAGCATGTTGCGCAGCCGTGGTATTCGCAATTTAGTTTTTACCGGTATCGCCACTAATGTCTGTGTAGAGTCAACGTTGCGTGATGGTTTTTTCCTTGAATATTTTGGTGTGGTGCTGGCGGATGCCACACATCAAGCAGGCTCAGATGTTATTCAAGCATCATCACTATTTAATATTGCGACTTTTTTCGGTTGGATATCCAGTGTTGAAGAATTTTGTAAAGCCGTCAGTAAGTAAACCAAATGGCATAAAGTCATATTTATTAATTTAACATTGAAGGTAACGAACCATGAGTAAAACATCAATTATTCCAGCTGGAAGCGGTAAGCCACTTGCACCCTTTGTACCCGGCTCTATGGCTGACAACATCTTGTATGTATCAGGAACACTCGCTTTTGATAAAGACAATAATGTAGTGCATGTGGGTGACGCTGAAGCACAAACCCGCCACGTGTTGGAAACCATCAAAGCTGTGGTTGAAACCGCTGGTGGCACTATGGATGATGTCACTTTTAACACCATTATGATCACAAACTGGGACGATTATCCTGCGCTGAATAAAGTGTATGCCGAATATTTCCCCGGCGAAAAGCCTGCTCGCTATTGTATTCAGTGCGGTTTAGTTAAACCCGATGCTTTAGTCGAAATTGCCAGCATAGCGCATATAGGTTAATGACGTTAATGACTGCTAGTGGGTTGCTAGAAAAATCAGATACATATTTTAAACAGCCCTTTTTTGTTGTTTTTGATGGAGCTTAATTATGTACTTTGAAATACTTGGCTCGAAAAACCCAGATGCTCCCACAGTTGTTTTGAGTTCAGGATTGGGTGGTTCTGCACATTTTTGGCAGGCGCAGTTACCGGTTTTGCAAAGTGGTTACCGGGTTATTGTTTATGACCAAAATGGAACAGGGAGAAGTCCAGCGAGTTTACCTTCAGATTATTCTATTCAATCGATGGCGGATGAATTACTCGCACTCTTAGACCATACAAAGATAACCCATTGTCATTTTATCGGACATGCATTGGGCGGCTTAGTAGGTTTGAATATTGCTCTACAACGGCCTGAAATTTTGCAAAGTTTGGTATTGATTAATGCGTGGAGTAGCCCAAACCCACACACTTTACGCTGTTTTCGGGTGCGTCAATCTTTGTTGCATAACAGCCCCCCCGAAATGTATTTACAAGCTCAAGCGTTATTTTTATATCCGCCAGACTGGATCATGCTCAACATCCAGCGATTAGAACAAGAAGAGCAACATATGTTGGAGCACTTTCCTAATCAAGACAATTTATTGGCTCGTATTAAAGCGCTAAGCGAGTTTGATATAGACTCGCAACTTGGGGCTATAGAAACAGACACATTAGTGGTCGCCAATAAAGATGATATGTTAGTGCCCTGGCAACGCTCAGAAATATTAGCATCAGGTTTGGTCAATGGGACTTTGCGAGTCTTTGATTATGGTGGACATGCCTGCACGATAACCGAGCCTAAGATATTTAATGATCTTTTACTCACACATTTATCTCACTATGACGCTAAATAACCGGACTATTTTGGAAAATATTTTATGACCTCAACATTAGATGACAATGCATTAGCTCAGCTTTTCACTGAGGCTCACTCTCATGTGAGCTGGCAAGACAAAGCGATCCCTGAGGTGTTAATAAAACAACTCTATGACATGGTAAAACTTTGTCCAACATCAGCCAACTGTAGCCCCGCAAGATTTGTATTTGTAACCTCACAAGAGGGCAAACAAAAGCTTAAACCCTCATTGTCTAGTGGTAACGTAGAAAAAACCATGACAGCTCCTTGCACGGTTATTGTGGCTTACGATGAAGAGTTCTATGAAGAATTACCGACATTGTTTCCATATGCCGATGCCAAAAGCTGGTTTACATCTAGTCCAGAAGCAGCTTACGAAACCGCTATGCGTAATAGTTCTATGCAAGGCGCTTATTTGATTAGTGCCTCACGGGCTTTGGGATTAGATATCGGCGCTATGTCTGGGTTTGATCCTAATTTGTTGAATGAGACCTTTTTCTGCGAGAACAAGTGGAAAGTGAATTTCCTCATAAACCTAGGTTATGGCGATGGTGAAAAGTCCCATAAACGTTTGCCTCGATTAACATTCGAGCAAGCTTGTAAAATAATCTAAAGAAATATACATCTAAATAGGAGTGAAATAAGCCATGAGTGCACTAAAAGAAGTAAAAGTAGAACCAGAAGTGGCTTGTATTTCAGCTGAAGAATTTAAACAGGGCATGTCTGCATTTCCAGGTGCGGTGAATATAGTGACCACTGAGGTTGGCAATATTAAAGTTGGCTTTACCGCTACGGCGGTATGCAGTGTGAGTGACAACCCCCCCACCTTGTTAGTTTGCCTAAATCGCGGAGCGTCGGTTCACAAAACCTTTCTTGAAAGTGACAGCCTAGTTATTAATACCTTAGATGTAGGTCAAGATAATTTATCGAACTTATTTGGTGGTAAAGCACCAATGGAAGAACGGTTTGCTAACGCAACCTGGGAAACCTTGGTCACAGGCGCACCTGTATTAACAAATGCAGCGGTTTCGTTTGATTGTAAAATTACCGAACTAAAAAGTGTGGCTACTCATGATGTGATTTTTTGTGAAGTGGTAGGCATTAAACAAAAAAAACAAGCTGGCTCCTTAATATATTATCAACGCGGATACCACCATTTGGATAAAGGCAACGAATAAAATTTGGTTGAATAACAAGCCTGTGGTAGAAAAGTGGATTACGTTTTACTTTTAAATACTAGCAAGTGGCTTTAGTCCTTACGACAGCAATTCTAAGATTTTTGTCTAGCCTTTTAATTCAAGAATTAATATTGAAATTAAATTGCCACACGTCTTTTATGCGTGGATTGCTGGCTTTTTTCGAGTGAAAACATGACAACACAGGGCATTTTATTAACGGCCAGTCATTAGCTCACGAAGGAAGGGCGGACTCAAGACGTCTGTAACACAGCGACGGGTATTGTAGAAAAAACGGTGCTGCAGTTATCCAAAAAGACGGTGCAATAAGCTATTAACGCTGCGCGGACTGCTTTTCTTGCTTGGCGCAACGCACCTGTTGTTAAGCGTGCCAAAGTAATGTGAAAGTTTTAGCAGTTGCTAGAAGATAACGCACATCACATTGCTCAGCTTATAGGTCAAGAGTACGGTAAAATTAGTCACGACGCCGCAGGCGAATTACAGCGTGGTATTGAAAACATCGAGTTTGCTTGCGGTGCACCACAATTATTGAAAGGTGTGCATAGCCGTAACGTAGAACCTGGTATTGATTCATGAAGCGAATTTCAGACCTTGGGTGTAGTTTGGCATCACGCCTTTTAATTCCCGCTATGGTGCCTTTGTGGACCCCCTGACTATTGTGTGTGGTAATAATTTGAGCTTAAACTTTCATAGCGCGATCCAAGCTCAACTTTATTTATAGTTTTGTTACTAAAAGGAACTAACAAGAGGAATTAACAAAGAGAATTAACAAGACACACATGACAACGAGCAGCCAAAAAATAGTTTTTCGATTTATTAGGATGGGTGTCTTTATAGTTGTTTCCAAAAATCAAATGATTACTATTTTTCAACCAACCTGCCCCCCTAGGTTTCTTGTCTATCACGTTCACATACTTTTCACCCCCATAACGAATGGGGGATCAGCCAAGTCGTGCAACCATTTAACAGGCATTATATACATTATTTTAACGACATATAAAAACACACATGCACATAATGGGACGAGCGTTATACATCTTGCTGGGCTTAAGCAGAGAATTACTTGCTTGAGTCATCTCGTTATATTGAGTTTCATCTAGACGGGCCAATATTGTTACAAAGCCTTCAAAGTACAAATGGTCAAGCTATCAAATTATTGGATTAGCAAAGCAATCAGAACTTTGTAAAGCTCACCTGTTTTTTTCCATGTTAAATAACATGTTCCGTCACAACAACCACTAGGAATCTTGGCTTCCTTGGCACAATAATGACTTAGATGATGAGTTTAAATCAGGTTTAGACTTTAATTTGGAGCCGACCTCTAATGCCCTCTACTTATGTCCTCTATTTTTTGTTTTCCTGAATATGATGCAGGTAGTCTTGTGTCAGTTGCTTGAACTTCTTGAGCCGTACTGGACTTGAACAACTTCATTTCATGGAGCTCTTCCACTAGTTTTTCTAGGCTGCTGTACTCTTAAACACAGAGGCGTACATCGAATTGCGCATAGTGAGTCTCGAGCAGCTTTGAGTAAAATGTTTCTTACTCAAAGCCGGCATGAGCTTACACAACGTAATAAAAACTGTTCCACTGCACTCTCGCTCTCCTGAGTCGCCTCTTATGTTCTAAGATCCTTTCTCAACAAATCACAGAATATAGAATTGAATCATAGGCTTGAAAAAATTTTCAAGCCGCTACAAGGCTGATATTAAATGCCTTGAGCGATAGCTGCACTCGCTATAAGAGTAAACCCCGCAAGATTTGCACCTTTCCTATAATTCAAATATTTTTCATCTGCATCATTCAATTCTTGCAGGCAATTGTCGTGGATTGTGTGCATTATTTCCCGCAGCTGCTCATCCAGCTTTGCAAAAGAGCGCCGAGAAAAATCGGCATTTTGTCCCATTTCTAACGCTGATAGTGCTACGCCTCCAGCATTGGATGCTTTTCCCGGCGCGTGGAGCACTTTTTTGTCCTCAAACCAATCTACCGCTTCTTTTGTGCAAGGCATGTTGGCACCTTCAGCCACAAGCATGCAGCCACTTTCAACCAGTTGCTTGGCTGCTTCTATGGTGACTTCATTTTGGGTGGCGCAAGGTAGTGCTATGTCACAGCAATGCTGCCAAGGGCCATGTTTATCTACCCACTCGCCAATATTGAGGCTTTTCAGTTTTTCTGTGCTAGAGCCCTTCGCCGCGATTAACTGATTAACCTGAGCTTCACAAAACCCGTCCTCGACAAATAGGTGCCCCTGACTCGAAGATAGCGTAATAACCTTAGCGCCTAGTTGAATTGCTTTAAGAGCCGCGTGTAAAGCAACATTACCGCTGCCAGAAACACTAACAACTAGGTCTTCTATTTTCTTGTCGAGCCGCCCTAACATTTCACAAACAAAATACAGCAGGCCAAAACCAGTAGCCTCAGTTCTAACATGGCTGCCACCATACTCTAATTCTTTACCGGTAATGGCGCCGGAGAATTTTTTTGTTAAACGGCGATGCTGGCCAAACAAATAACCAATCTCTCGACTGCCAACATTGATGTCTCCGGCTGGGATGTCGACTTGGTCTCCAATATAGTGATAAAGCTCGTTCATAAAAGCTTGGCAAAATCTCATGATTTCAGGTTCTGATTTGTCACTAGGGTCGAAATCAGAACCGCCTTTTGCTCCGCCAATAGGTAGGCCCGTCAACGCGTTTTTAAACATTTGCTCAAACGCCAAAAACTTGAGTATTGACTCGTTTACAGACGGGTGAAAACGAAGCCCACCTTTATAGGGACCAATAAGATTACTGTGTTGCACTCGATATCCGGTGTTGACGTGAACGTCTCCATTATCTGCTTGCCAAGTAACTCTGAACTTAATGATCCGATCTGCATGCACAAGTCTGTTAAAAATGTTTAGCTCAACTAGTTGTTTATTATTTTCAAATAAACTGCCAACATCTGCTGCCACTTCCTCGACCGCTTGAATGAACTCTTGTTGGTCAGCATACTTTTTATTTATATCTATTAAGCTGTTCTGTAAATATTTCAGCTAGTGTCTCCTTGGTGGTTTAATAATCTTATGTGTGCATCATACGCGTACAATAAAAATTTAGTTTATAATAGTGGGAGTAGTGGCAAAGCTGTTTAGGGCTGAGTCACTTTTAAGACTGGTAAAACTGGAGTCAGGGTCATCCTAAAACTTATACATCAGCTTTACACGCATTGCGCAGACATTCATTATAAAAGTCGGTTAGCCGATACCTTTGGCAATGTCACAGCCCACTTTTCAGGTTTTTTTCCCCCTCAGTGAAGGTCTGCAGATGGCACTCAGCCGACTGTCAGGATTTTTTACACGCTTTAACATTTACGAATGTAAGCGGATGATCAGTATTTTCGTGTTGCTTCAAATAATAGAATATGTTTTTGAGGTTGCGTTTTATGCACCATCTGGCTCCTTTAAGCAGTCTCAGGACAGTCAGAATTTTCAAAATATAGCGCACCGTCAGATTTTTTACACAATTTCAACTCTTGGATATTCCGTTGAAAAATCTGTACTAGAACAGTAATTAATTTAGTCGGCATTACCTGCCAGCCCTTTTTTATAGACTACCCGGCCCATTCGAGCTATCAACTTTCAGTCAGTAACGACACCTTGGACTTTAAATTTACTGAGGTATCGGACAGTCAAAGGTTTGGAGTTAGCTAAAGTTTTGTTTCAATTACAAACTTTCGTCAATCAACGTCATCAACCCATCGATAACACCTCTAATTACCCTCTTAAAAGTTCCAACTATTAGAATAAGCGTCTTAGGTAGTAGTCTTTTGAA
>OOGD01000212.1_pt1 | contig 13105 bp, 13 predicted proteins | sample 1670381 | NCBI WGS metagenome assembly OOGD01 (sample SAMEA98146918, study PRJEB22522) | marine metagenome | biome: marine biome; feature: marine water body; material: sea ice | place: Arctic Ocean | collected 14-Sep-2015 | depth 1.3 m | reverse complement strand
GACAAATATCCTCGCATTGGAGCCTGAAGATCTGGCTGCCTTGACTATGGAAGCATCGGCTTGTGCTCAGGTACCGATGGCTGGTTCTCAACATACTGTCGGTCGTCCCGATATGACACGCTTCTAGGAGGAGGTCATTATGTCAAAACAAGAAATGTCACAAGATATTGATCAGTTTCTCGAAGGCGATGGAATCGATTCCGAGCGAGAAAAAACTATCGGCCAGCATATCGGTTATCGTTACGATGTAAACCTGGTGCCCGATATGGAGCGCTGCACGGCTTTTCTTCACCAATATATGGAGGTGATGGGGTGGAAAGATCTGAACTGGTTGGAAGATGTCCACATGGGTTATGAAGAGGGTAACCCGGCTGTATTTGATAGAAATATCAACGGTTGGGTTACTATTCCGACCAACATCGCATTGCCTGATAATCAGCAGGATCGAGATATGATTGCGCGCGAATTGCTGGTGAAGTTTCAGATGGCAAAAGGGCACCCAATGGTTGATTTACGCAATGCTTATGCAAAGTTTGGCTAGAAATAAATAGGGCATGAGCTAACAAAAGCTCAAAAAATAAGCGCCTGATAAACAGAATGTGTTTAAAGCAATCAGTTTATATTTGCATTGTAAGTCTAGATTGATTTTTGACTGTGTCGTAGTTGTTGTTTAGAGTATCTTCGTCTTAAAAATTAGTACTTTTGTTTTACGGCAATAAAATGCTTTCAAGTATTTCATTGAATAGCGTTATAAATAAAGGTATAACCCTTTTTGGTTTTTAATCAAGTGCACAAATGTTTCACAGGAGTGAATTTGGTATTTGAATTAAATTCTAAATGTAGCGGTGCTGGAGGGGGTTCTGGCACATTAATAAAAAAATATAATGAGAGAGGTTTTGAGGATGGATAATGAGTTAACGGCACTCGGGATAATATTTACCGAGTTTTATTATTGGGTCACGGTCGTGTTCATGTTTTTTATACACGTCGGCTTCTGTATGTATGAAGTAGGTGCGACTCGTCATAAAAATCATATGCACACTTTGATGAAAAACACCATGATCATTCCTGTGGTCACAGTTACATTTTTCTTATTTGGCTGGTGGATATACTTTGCCTTCCCCAACGGTCCCTGGATTATTGGCCCTTTACTAGAAGCGCAATGGGCGGTTCCTTATAGTGAAATGATGGCAGTCAACATGGGTGCCGGTGATCTCAATGGTTGGGAACGTATCAACGGTGTGTTCTGGGCGGCTTTCCTATTATTTTCGTGGACTGCAGCTTCAATTGTTTCTGGTGCGGTTATTGAACGTATTAAGACGAGTGCTTTCCTTATTCTTGCAATTGCCATTGGATCATTTTTCTGGATTATTGACGCAGCATGGGGATGGCATCCTGACGGATGGATGGTCCAAAAGCTGGGTTACCACGATGCATACGCTTCAGGTGTTATTCATGCCATTGCGGGTGGTTTTGCTTTAGGTGTATTGATTCCACTAGGTGCGCGTATTGGTAAATTTTCTGCCGATGGAACGTCGAATAACATTAATCCACGCAACCCATGGTTAGTCACGGTCGGGCTGTTTTTGATCTACACCGGTTTCTGGGGTTTCTACGTTGCCTGTAATATTCCAATGTGGGATGTACAAGCAGGTGATGGGGTATTCTTTTCTGCGACCAATATTTACCTGCAACCAACAACCTTGTCTGGCATTACGCTTAATTTCCTAATGTCACTGTCTGGCGGATTGATGGCGGCTTATGTTGTCTCTAAGGGTGATGCTTTCTGGACCTACTCTGGTGGACTAGCCGGTGTTATCGCGGCTTCGGCGGGTAATGATTTATACCATCCGATTCAGGCCATGCTAATTGCAGCAGCTGTTGTTCCTGTTATCTACCATTTGCACTTCTGGGTTGAGCGTAAGTTCAAAATAGACGACGCGGTAGGTGCGGTTGCAGTACATGGTTACGCGGGCTTTATTGGTGTTGTTGTGGCTGGTTTCATGCTTTGGGGCTATCCATCGTCCCCCAATCCTGATTACGCAATGATCAATCCGTTAGGCAACTTTATTGGCGCGATTATTATGTTTGGTGTGCTTGGTTTCCTTCCTGGTTTTATCATTGCAACCATACTTAAGAAACTGGGTATGTTACGAATTAAGCCAGAAATTGAAATTATGGGTCTTGATATTAGTGCAGTTACGACTGATATTCATGATGAGCAGGCGATTATCAATGCAGAGCGCGAGTTTGTTAGCAAGCTATAGCATCTGAACTAACGAGTGCTCAGGGTGTTTGCCCTGAGCCAATAATCTTTTAGGAGGACATAATATGTCGACTGGAAATATAGAAAGCTGGGCAGGTACTATTTCTGAAATAGGCCCTGTGTACCCATTCGTTGGAACCGAAGTTATCTTAACTATTGTTTGCGCTATCTTTGTTTTGTGGTTCTTAATAAAACAATCAAGCATCGAAAATGCAACACTTGCTGAAGAGCAAAGAAAGTTTGGTGGGAAGGAATCACTGTCGAAAATAGTGGCACTGGAAGATCCAAAAGACCCATAGGTTTAAATATGACCAGAGAATAAAACTGTCGGGTCAATTTTTTACTAATAGTTTGTAGCAAGTCTGTTTGCTGCATTGATCAAAAAATGGTCGCAATTTATTGCGGCCATTTATGCGAGTAAGGGATGTAAAATGAATGCGATCAGGATGGCTGAAAATTTTGGCGAAATGATCCTTTTGCGTATTTTCTTGAGGTTTGTTTTTTTATCATATGTCGTATATGAGTAAAACAAGTGTCAGCAAAGCAAGTATAAACACCATTGGCTAATTAATATGAATATAGGAGAAGCACAGCAGTGACTACCATAATTGACGGAAAAGCATTTTCTGCAAAACTGAGAGCAGAGTTAGCCAGACGGGTCAGTATATTAAAGCAAGACCATTCTATTACGCCGGGTCTCGCTGTTGTGTTGGTTGGGGAAGATCCAGCCAGTCAGGTTTATGTCCGTAGCAAGGGCAAGCAAACGGCCGAAGCCGGCATGCACTCTGTCGAACATAAATTAGATGTAAAAACTAGTCAGGAAACCGTGCTTAAACTGATTGATGAGCTTAATAATGATGTATCAATTCACGGTATTTTGGTTCAGTTACCCTTGCCAAAGCATATTGATGAAGAGGCTGTGATCAATTCAATCAATATTGACAAAGATGTTGATGGCTTTCATTTGACAAACGTTGGCCGACTATCGGTAGGGGCTGATGGCATTGTACCTTGTACGCCGCTCGGTTCTATTATGATGCTAAAGGATCACTTAGGTGATCTGTCAGGTCTAAAAGCCATCGTTGTCGGACGTTCAAACATTGTAGGAAAGCCGATGGCTGCACTGCTCTTGCAAGAGAGTTGTACAGTTACCATAGCGCACTCGCGTACCAAAGACTTGCAGGCTGAATGCCGACAGGCCGATATTGTAATAGCGGCTGTTGGTCGTCCAGGAATGGTCAAGGGCGACTGGATTAAACCAGGTGCTACAGTCATTGATGTGGGTATTAACCGTATCGAGAAAGACGACGGTACAACCAAGTTGGTTGGTGATGTTGAGTTCAGCTCTGCAAGTGAAGTTGCTGGTGCAATTACTCCGGTACCGGGTGGTGTTGGCCCCATGACAATTGCTTGTCTACTGCATAATACTTTGCAGCAAGCTTGTCGCCTTAATGGCGTTGCTGTGCCTGAGTAGCTTGCCGAAAGGCGCTTCGCTTTGCCTACAGGGATGTAGCGATGCGGCGTTCCGATAAGGGGCGAGAGCAGGATGCGGTAAGCTTTGCCTACAGGGATGTAGGTAAGGGGCGAGAGCAGGATGCGGTAAGCTTTTCCGGCCTACATTTCATCATCCGATAAAGGTCTGTTTTGGCCACGCAATATCACCATTAGCAGACAGCCATCAACGGTATGCGACGAGTGAGTCGAGCCAGGCAGAAGTTGTACGTAGTCACCGGTTTTGTATTCGACGCCATCAAGATCTATGAGATGACCTTCAAGTAATAAAAATTCCTCGTGTCCTTGGTGTTCATGTGGTTTGGAGTGGCTGCCAGGTTCCATCCGAAGCATAAAACATTCATATTCTCCATTTGAAAGCTCTCCACTCAGCGGTAACCAGCTCATGCCTTTGACGGGTGTGCCGTATCGGTTGTAAGGCGTAAAGTTTGGTTGTGAGGTGTTGATGATTTTTCGTAAATTTGAATCGAGTTTCATTTTAAGCCTATTTGTTAGTATCGAGTATTGCCTCTATTGTAAGATAGTTGGTTCTAAAAACTAAAATGTTCTTTGCAGGGGCAGAGATTAACGCTAATTGCTGATGAATGCTTGTATGCTGAATTGGTTTCAATTAGCCTAAAATAGTCAATAAAAAATGTTTCGAGAACCGATTAGTATCGAAAAATTACTGGAAAAAGGGGATGCGTTGCCTTCTTTACCGGAGATCTTTCTAAAAGTTTCAAACCAGTTAGATGATGACGATGTCTCTTCGCAAGAGATAGGACGGACTATCACTAATGATCCCGCTATTTCCTATAAAATTTTAACCATGGTTAATAGCGCCTATTTTGGACTACCGAATGAAGTTTCGTCGATTTCTCAGTCGGTGTCGCTGTTGGGGCGCTTTAGATTAAAGCAACTGTTGATTGGTGCATTATTGGGTGATGTGTTTAAAGGGCTGGACAGTGAATTTTTTTGCCTGCAAAATTTTTGGTCGCACAGTATTCGCACTGCCATTATCGCTAAAGAGTTAGCTATCACGAGTGACTATTGCGACGAACCTGACACCATTTTTACTGCGGGCCTACTTCATGACGTTGGCAGGCTAATTGTTGCTGCACAAATGCCGGAAGTATTTGAGAAAATTAGTGAACGTACCGCTTCCAAACACATTGATACTGTTCAATCTGAAACAGACATTATTGGTTTAGCACATACCGAAATTGGTGCTGCATTAATGTTGAAATGGGGGTTTCCTGATCTGATTTGGGTCTGCGTTAAAAACCATCACCGAGCTGACTACAGTGGCCCTTTTTACAATGCTGTGCATTTGATTTATCTTGCTAACCAACTTTCTCAGCAGGCTCCACCAGAGAGTGAAAACGACGCTTGGGGTATTCTTGACGACATTCCCGGTTGGGAAAAGTCTGGCATATCAGTGAAATCTATTTTCATGGCTTGCAATACGGCAGATAATCGAGTGGACGAGGTGATCGATTCTTTGGGAATGGGTGGCTAGAGTGGCAACGTCAAATCGGCCGGCGATTGACTGAGAAGCAATCACCGGCTTAATGTCAGCGCTAACGCTTAATATCTAAATAGCATTCCAGCGAATCGTCCAGTGCATCCTTCCAAGGTGTGTGATGATTGGGCGCCATCGTTCCAGTCAGTGCTGATTTATAACCATGATCACGAAAGGTCATGATGTTTTCTTTTTTATGCCCCTTCCACTCTAAAAATGCCTGAATTGCACCTGCTGTGTCAAAATCGGGGTAGTCTGTTTCTGCCATTAAGTCCATGGTGTACTTACCCTGGAACTTGATAGCGGCATAGTCGTCTTTTCCGGTATCTTCCTCTGCTCGATTTCGATCAATATCAGCATGCATCTCGAGCTGAGAGGGCATCTCAATCCTGCCCATGATGACATCTCGGGCATACCAGGCCTGAGCATCGAACATGTTGAAAGTGAACCACTGATCCTGCATACCTAAATACATCAATTTTGGGTTGTGTTCCCAGACAACACCCTTGTACAAATTGATGGGATATAGGCGGTTATTTGTTTTGAGCCTTAATTCTTCTGCGATAAATGGAAAGTGATGATTGTAGCCAGTACACAAGATGATGGCATCAACATCGCGTTTTGATCCATCTTTGAAAGTAACTGTATTACCTTCTACTTTTTCAAGCAGCGGTAATTCTTCCCAGTTATCTGGCCACTTATGTCCCATGGGTGCTGTACGATAAGACACAGTGATTGATTTGGCACCATATTTCCAACATTGCGATCCAATGTCTTCGGCGGAATAAGAGGTGCCAATCAACAGTAAATCCTTGTCTTTGAATTCCATCGCGTCTCGGAAATCATGGGCGTGAAGAATGCGGCCTTTGAATGATTCAAAGCCTGGGTAGAAGGGAACGTTTGGTGTAGAAAAGTGCCCCGATGCAACGATAACGTGATCGAAGGTTTCGGTATATTCAACGTCTTTTAAATTGTCTTTAACGGTAACGTGGAACAATCCTTCATGCTCGTCGTAGCTAACATGGCGTACCGGCGAGTTGAATCGAATCCACTGACGTATATTAGACTTTTCGACACGGCCGATGATGTAGTCGTAAAGAACTTCACGCGGTGGGTAAGACGGAATGGCACGACCGAAATGTTCTTCGAACGAATAGTCGGCAAACTCTAAACCTTCTTTTGGACCATTAGACCACAGGTATCGATACATGCTGCCATGGACAGGCTCACCATATTCGTCAAGTCCAGTGCGCCAGCTATAGTTCCATAATCCACCCCAATCAGACTGTTTCTCGAAACAGACAATATTTGGAATTTCTGCACCCTTTTCTTGGGCTGATTGAAAGGCTCTCAGTTGAGCTAGTCCGCTTGGGCCGGCACCAATTACTGCAACACGATTAGTCATTTCTTTCCTCTTTAAATATAGTTATTACTATTACTATTATTAATATTAAGATTATCGATGACTGCATGGTTGCGGTATTGTGGAATACCCGTAGAGAGTGGGTCGTTGAAATCGGGGAAGTGATTTGAGAGCGCTTATTCGACGTTATTTATTCAAGTAGTATTTTTAGTCTTACCAGTTGGGCAAGAGTTTTGACGTTGAGTTTTTTCATTACCTGAGCTCGATGCACCTCGACTGTGCGTTCGCTAATGCCTAGGTCAAAAGCAATAGATTTATTTGCCTGGCCGTTGGATACGCGTTCAAAAATCTGTTGTTCTCGTTGAGTGAGAGCATCGAGCTTTAACGTTAACTGTTGAATGTCATAGATCTGTTTTCTGATATCCGTTTCGTGCCCCAGGGCTTGATTAATGGCCTGCAGTAAATTTAATTCGTTGATCGGTTTGCGCATAAAGTCCAACGCACCAAGTCTCATCGCTTCTACGGCCATGGGTATATCTCCGTGGCCGGTGATAAATATAATAGGCAGGGTGGAATTTTGGCCGTTTAAAATCGACTGCAGTTCCAATCCATCCATGTTTGGCATACGGATGTCGAGTACCAAGCAGCCACGTAGATCATTGCTATAGTCATCTAGAAAGTCACTGGCGCAGGCGAAGCTACGATAAGTTAAACCACTTGATTCCAGCAACATGCCCATCGCATCCCTAACGGCTTCGTCGTCGTCAATAAGAAATACCTGTTGCTTTGTTGTTTCAGTCATCTGCGTGTTCTACGGCTGAGGGTAATGTAAAGTAAAATGTCGCACCAACAGCTTTGTTATTGGCATATTTGAGTTGGCCACCGTGCGCAGTGATGATCGACTGACTGATCGATAATCCCAAGCCCATGCCAGCGGCCTTGGTCGAGGTAAAGGGCTGATAAAGCTGATTCGATAGTTCTGCCGAAACCCCGATACCCGTATCAATGATGGATACTTTGACACCTGCTAATGTTAAGTCAGTTTGAATAATGATTTTACTGCCAACACGGCAACCTTTGGTTTTCATGGACTGCATGCCATTACGCAGTAAATTGAGCAAAACCTGCTGTATTTGAACTGAGTCACACAGGATCTTGGGTAAATTTTGTTCGTGTTTCAGAACAATTACAAAGCTTCGAGTTTGTGCCTCAACTTCGGCCAGATTGTAAACATCCTCTATCAATGTATAGCAACTAGTGACCTCCCGGCGACTATTCCGTTGTTTGGTCATTTCCTGCATGCGCTCGATTACAGCACCTGCCCTATGTGCCTGAGTACTCAGTTTGTTGAACACCTCCTGTAAGCGACCAAGTGGGCTATCGGGTTGCTGTAAAAAACGTAGTCCTGCCTGGGCATACATCGAAATAGCGGTCAGTGGCTGATTTATTTCGTGAGCGATTCCAGTTGCCATTTCACCCAGTGTATTTAAGCGTTCAAAATGTGCCAAAACATCGTGTTGCTCACGAACTTCTTTTTCGGTAGCGCGCTGCTCAGTCAAATCTCGTATTAAAATGACGTATTTGCAATCCTCAGAGGAGGTTACCTGATGGATTGACAAATGAATCGGAAACTCGACATTAAGTGGGCAAAAGCCGTTCAACTCAATACCTCGGCTTTTTAACTGCGATCTTTTTTGAACCGTTTGAAAATAATGATCGAACTGACCGTAGTGTTTAGGTGAGATCAAAACTCTCGCATGGGTAGCGGTCAAAAACTGAGCCGATTGGTCGAACATAGCTCGCGCGGCTCGGTTGAAAGATTCTATATTGCATTGACCGTCAACGGTAATAACTGCCTCAACAGCTGATTCGACAACGGCCTGAGCGAATGCTTCAGCTTGAATGAGTGCATTTTCGGTTAACTTACGACTCGTAATATCGGTTATTAACCCTTCTAATATTGCAACACCATCGTCCCTGGTATCGACAACACAACCTCGTTCCCACACCCACTTCACGTTGCCATTGCGGCAGATGATTTTATATTCGACCTCAAAAGGCTGACCCATGCGGGCGGCGCTGCGCACTTTTTGATCGACGTCGTCAATCATCTCGGGGTGAGTGAAGTCGCCCCATAAAACTCGCTGGCTTTCAAGTTCGTGACGGTGGTATCCACAAAGTTCAAAGCAACCATCGCTCACAAATTCCATTGGCCAATGGGTCTCATTGAAGCAGCGATAGGCCATACCGGGCAGATTTTTTAGAAGCGTTTCTAATCGATTAGTATTGGCTGGTTGATCTGTTGATATGGATTTAGGCACTTTTTTTGAGAACTCAAAGCTAAGTTTATAACAGAGATTACCATACTATTTTATAGTCAGTTTTTAAACCGAAGTTAGTTGTTAACGTTGGTGTTAGGCAATATCAAACGATGTTTGGTATGCTGCTAGTTGTCAATAATAATTTAATAAACCATGACTAAGACTAAGAAAATAAAACCCAACAACGTGATAGAAAATGAATCAGAAGGGTCGCAGGAGTCCGAGATTTCTCTGGAAGTTGCCATCGGTCAGCAGGTACGCGCCTTACGTAAGCGGCTTAACTTAACGGTAGCAAATGTTGCCAAGCAGGCGAAATTATCCTCTGGTATGTTATCTAAAATTGAGAATGGCCTGACATCGCCATCCCTGGCAACTTTGAGCGCGCTGGCCCATGCGCTAAATGTGCCCGTTACATCATTTTTTCGAGGTTATGAAGAGCAGCGCGATGTGACGATGATTAAAGCGGGTGAGGGTTTGGTGATCGAACGCCGAGGCTCAGGAGCAGGGCATCAATATCAATTGCTGGGGCACACGATTGGTAAGCCTTATTCGATTGAACCTTACGTTATTAGTATTTCAGATATGGCTGAAGTTTTCCCTGTTTTTCAACATGCGGGGACAGAGCTTATATATATGCTTGAAGGTAAAGTTGCTTACCGTCATGCCAATAAAACATACGAACTGGAGCCAGGTGACTCGTTGTTTTTTGATGCAGAAGCATCACACGGTCCAGAAGAAATTCTCGCCCTGCCGTGTCGATATTTGTCGTTTATTGTGTCCCAAGGTAATGATGCCTAAATAGCCGTGTTTCCTGAGATGAATAATTATTTCATATCAGTTGACACTCCATAATTCCTCTAGTAATCTCGCCACCACGATAAATTATGCATTCTTAGGCGAGGTAGATTATGTGCGGAATTGTAGGTCTATTTATAAAAAATCCAGCAATGGAGAAGGAACTCGGCGAGCACCTTTCTAACATGCTAATTGAGATGACCGAGCGCGGCCCGGATAGTGCGGGTATTGCTATGTATGATGGTGGTGCAACCGATGGTACGGTCAGAATCACCGTGCTATCAACTGATCCAGACTATTCATGGGAACAATTTAAAAAGGAAGTGCGTGCTGTCTTTGGTGAGTCGTCAAAAATTGAGATGAACAGCAATCATGCGGTATTGATCTTACAGGCTGAGGCCAGAACAGTGCAGGGCTGGTTGCATCAAAATCATCCTGAACTGTATATGACGAGTTCTGGAACCAACATCACCATATTTAAGGAAGTGGGTCTACCGGTAGATGTTATTTCTAGATTTGGTATCAGAGGCATGAGCGGTAGCCATGCATTGGGCCATACGCGCATGGCAACTGAAAGTGCAGTGACAACTTCAGGGTCACACCCCTTCTCAACGGGTGCAGATCTTTGCCTGGTTCATAATGGTTCCATGTCTAACCACAACCGTATGCGCCGTACCTTACAATTCCATGGCGTTGAATTTCAAACTGAGAATGACTCTGAAGTGGCAGCCGGCTATTTAACTTGGAGATTACAGGAAGGTGATACCCTCGATGAAGCTCTAGCAAGAGGCTTCGAAGAGTTGGACGGTTTTTATACCTTTGCCGTAGGCACACATGATGGGTTTGCCGTTGTTAAAGATCCGATTGGCGCCAAGCCAGCAATTTTGGCTGAGACCGATGACTGGGTCGCTATGGCTTCAGAATTTCGAGCTATTGCAACATTGCCTGGTGTCGAGAGCGCCAAGATTTGGGAGCCGGAACCCGCTCGAGTCTATAGCTGGTATAAGCACTAAAACTTAAGGTTAAGGGACTGTTTCACACAAAACAGTCCTTTTATTATTTAAAACGTACGTATAAGCATTCAATCTGAGGTACCAAAAATGATTGAGATAGATCTGGATAAATCAGAGTTACGCGACTTAAATGCAACACTACACAGTCTTGATGGCAAGACGGGTGAAAAGTCTTTTAAAGTCGTTAACCCAAATGGTAAGCACAATATCGCTGTAGGCGTTGATGGCGAGCTGGACATTACGATTGAAGGTCACGCAGGACATTATGTCGGTGGTATGAACAAGCATGCCAGCATTACTGTTACCGGAAATGCTGGTGCTGGACTTGCTGAAAATATAATGTCCGGTGTCGTTCGCGTTAAGGGTAATGCCTCACAGTACACCGGCGCCACGGGTCGTGGTGGGCTGGTAGTGGTAGAAGGTAATGCTGCTGCACGATGTGGAATTTCTATGAAAGGGGTTGATATTGTTGTCGGTGGCAGTGTCGGTCACATGTGTGCTTTTATGGGGCAGTCAGGCAACGTTGTAATCTGTGGTGATGCAGGTGATGCCTTAGGTGACTCAATCTTTGAGCTGAACCTTTTTGTTCAGGGTAAAGTAGAAAGCTTGGGTACTGATTGCGAGCAAAAAGAGATGGACGCTGAAAAATTGTCAATACTCACCGAACTGCTCGATCAGGCTAAAATCAAGGCTGATCCAAGCCAATTCAAGGTCTATGGCCCCGGCAGAAACCTTTATAACTTCAAGGTCGATAATGCCGTTTTATAGAGTTTATACATTAACCACTAGACCTAATTTATAGTCGATAGTGAAGTAAGTAATAGTCAAAAAGTTGATAACTAATCTAACAGGAATAGGCATGGCCTATTACAGACCAGAAGAGATATAACATGAGTGATCCTACTAATAAACAGCAACCTTATGCCTTTGAAGAGCATCCAGAACTTCAAGAGTCGGCTACCTGGAGCCGACAGACAATTAAAGAGATCCAACGCGCTGCAACTGAAGGTATCTACAGCATTCGTGGTGGTGGCGCCAAGCGCAAAGTACCGCATTTCGATGACCTGCTATTTCTTGGTTCGAGCATGTCGCGTTACCCGCTTGAGGGATATCGTGAGAAATGTGATACCGATGTAAAATTGGGTACACGCTTTGCCAAGAAGCCATTGCATCTGGATATTCCCATTACCATTGCGGGCATGAGTTTCGGTGCTTTGTCGGCGCAGGCAAAAGATGCACTGGGTCAAGCTGCTGCTGCAATGAATACCACCACCACCACAGGTGACGGTGGTATGACTCAGGAGGAACGCGCTTCTTCCAAGACACTTGTAATACAGATGTTGCCATCACGTTATGGTATGAATCCAGATGATTTGCGGGCAGCAGATGCGATTGAAGTTGTCTGTGGTCAGGGTGCTAAGCCCGGTGGTGGTGGTATGTTGCTGGGTCAAAAGATCAGTGACCGTGTTGCGCAGATGCGCACATTACCGAAGGGCATCGATCAACGTAGCGCCTGTCGTCACCCCGATTGGACTGGTCCAGATGATTTAGAAATAAAGATTGCAGAACTTCGTGAAATTACTGATTGGGAAAAACCAATCTACGTTAAGGTCGGTGCAACTAGAACGAAATATGACGTTCAGCTTGCTGTCAAAGCCGGTGCTGATGTTATTGTTGTTGACGGTATGCAAGGTGGCACAGCGGCTACTCAAGACGTGTTCATGGAGCATGTTGGTCTGCCAACACTACCAGCAGTGCGCATTGCAGTTGAAGCGCTTCAAGAGATGGGTATGCACCGAAAGGTTCAATTGATTGTCTCAGGTGGTATTCGAAACGGTGCAGACGTTGCTAAGTGTATGGCGTTGGGAGCGGATGCTGTTTCTATCGGTATGGCAGCTCTTTATGCGCTGGGTTGTAACTCTCCAGAATATGATGCGGAATATCGTAAAATGGGTTCAGCAGCCGGTTATTATGACGCTTATCATGTTGGCCAGTGTCCCGCTGGTATTACGACTCAGGATCCTGAGTTAGCCAAAAGATTTGATCCTAAGTTGGGTGGTCGGCGTGTTGAAAACCTTCTGAAAACAATGGTTCTTGAAGCCCAGACACTGGCTCGTGCCTGCGGTAAGTCACACTTACACAACCTGGAACCAGAAGACTTAGTTGCTTTAACAATGGAAGCTGCAGCCATGGCAAAAGTGCCTTTGGCAGGAACTGATTGGTACCCGGGCAAAGGGTCGTTCTAGAGTTGAGGGCTTTGTTGGTTTATGAAAACTAAGCAAAGCCCTTTTTTGAATATTTTAAGAGATCGTTGATAGGTAATTGTTAATAAGT
>OOGD01000211.1_pt1 | contig 13122 bp, 7 predicted proteins | sample 1670381 | NCBI WGS metagenome assembly OOGD01 (sample SAMEA98146918, study PRJEB22522) | marine metagenome | biome: marine biome; feature: marine water body; material: sea ice | place: Arctic Ocean | collected 14-Sep-2015 | depth 1.3 m | reverse complement strand
CAATATTACGGGTGCGTTGAAGAAAGAAATCTCAAGATCAAATTTCTTAAAAATCACCCGCTTATTTTTAGACACTTCAACTTGCCACTCAAAATTCGCAGCGCTCTTAAAGTAAAGTAGGGCTAACTCAAAGGTGAATAGATTTAAACACAGTGAGTCTTTTCTAAAATCCAAGCCAACTTTTGATCAGGCCTGGAACGTAGTAATCCTGCGGTCGATTATTCCGCCAAGCAGCCTTTCGTATTTTTAATGACGTTCAGTCAGGTAGGAAAAACTTTTCATAGGGTCGAAGCCCTGCGCCCACTGGATGGCAGATTGATTTTAGGTGACAGCAACTATTTCAAACACACAACAGTACATTTACGAGCGCCCATAAATAAATATTAAAAGCTCTTCAATGCTTAATCTCTTTTATTTACTTTAGCGAATAGAAAATCCTAAAATTTTAATCGTTCAGCATCAACCGATTTACTTAAGCCCCTTATTTATTTTTCTCTAAAACGAAAAGGATATACTTTTTTTCAAGTCCAAATTTAGTAGGGTCAATTGAAGCTTGTTCTTTTGCAAATTTCTTTTCAATAGAACCTCTAAGGCGTTCAGTTAAGTAATACAACCAGGCTCTTTTATATCGTAACTTTTCATAGAAAAAATGCTTTATTGGCAACACAAAACGCTCTAAATACATATTTGCAAACTTAAGAGTTGGCAGTGTATTCGCTGTAATATCTTGTTCGTACACAACTTTCCAGTCATTTTTATCGACTTGCGCAATAAAGTCTGCTAATAAGTGAGAACTTTTGTTAATCCCATTATCTTTAATTCTAAAGTAATCTACGATAACCCAACGGCCACCTGGCAATAGAATCTTGTCCAAAATAGCAAACGCTTCCAGTAAAGGAATATATTGTAGAGATTCCGAGTTAATTACCGTCCCCACTTTATCATTTCCTTGATAATCTTCGAAACGACAATTATGACTGGTTAAATACGGTTGGTTTTGATTGATATATTCGATTTGATTTTTATTTGGCGTCAACACTTCAACCTTCAAATTTTTATCATGCATCATTTGAGCTAGCCCTCCCATACCACATCCAACATCAAGGACTGTATTTTCGACATCTTTTACCTGCTTGATGATGTTATTCGCATAATTTTCTTGCGCATCCTCCAACATTTTTAATGAGATATCTTCTGGCAAAATGTCTGGGTCTTCAAAATACCCATAATGCAACATGTTGTTTTTTAAAATTTTGGAGTACAAAAATAATTCTAAATCATACTGAGATTTATCAAATTTAACGATGGTTCTATGATATTGATAGGCTCTGAACCATTCAAAAGGGTTTAAAAAGGGAGTGAAATTGCTCATATTAAATACTAGCTAGTTATGAATACAAGGTGATAAAACCTCTATAATCTTGAAAAGGCGCAACGTTGCCTTAAATGGAATTTTTAATAAAACTGGACCAACGTTAATTTATTTTTATTAGCTTAACTAAAATTTTAGCATTTTAACAATCTGGATAAAAGAAGTTGTCAATTAATAAGGGGCTTTAAATACCACAATAATTAACCCTCTATTTTTTCGAACCATCAAATTTAACCAAAAGCCATAAACGGTCAAAAAACCGACCCGGTAATTAGATTTAGGCAGTATTGTGATGAGTCTCTATAATGATGTTTTTATCACTGCCGCCTTAAACTTTTAAATCAGAAACACCAACAATACAGGCAGCGAGATGACCGAAACCGCGGTAGAAACCACGACCAGTCCAGCCACTGTTTCAGAGTCTGCACCGTATTTCTCCGCCAGCAAATAGGATGTTACTGCCACCGGCGTCGTCAGTTGCAAGATTAGAACCGCCATAGCAATCGGGCTCAATTCAAAATAGAGCCCGACGCCAGTCGCAATGGTCGCACAAGATATTACTTTCACTATCGCTAGAACTAACGGGCGCATAAACCGCCTCGCATCAATACGCCCTAACGCTACACCGAGCGTAATCAACATTAAAGGGATTGCCATCTGCCCTGCCAGTTGTAGCGTATTGGTGAGCCAGACCGGTGTTTGCCAACCGTTATAGAGAAACAGTGCGCCGAGAAGCGCACCATACACAGAAGGCTCTTTTAAAACCTTGATGCCTGCCCCTCGACCAGACACCATCCAGATACCAAGTGAAAACGAGTACACCATCATCACCGCAAACACGATCACGGCGAAACTCAAACCCGCTTCGCCAAATGCAAACAAAGCCAGCGGCAACCCTAAATTTCCGGTATTGCCAAAAATAAGCGGATGTAAATAGGTTCTACTTTCTAGTTTCGCTAATTTTACAATGGCGTAAAACACGCCTGTTACAATAATATAAGCAACGACCGCCGCCCAAAAGGTAGCTGCCAGCGATGCCGAGTCGATCTTGGCATTCATTAGAGCGACAAAGATTAGACAGGGAACCGATACGCTCATTGCCAATCGGGTGACAAAACTGACGCTATAGTCATAACCCAGACGAACCCAGCTAAATCCTATCGTGGCTAACAGAAAGACCGGCGCCACGATCTGAATAATGATAACGAAAGTAGACATATGTTCTCTCAATCCGGAGACTATTTTAGGGTTTAAGGGGGCAAAGCCAAATAAGCCAATTTAAACAGAAAAACTTGTTAAACCAAAGGCCTCAACACTTATGAACTTAGGGTTTAGAAAAAGCCATGATCTCAACAATTTTGCTTAGCATCGATTAATTTAATAGATCAAATATTAATGGGATTATATAAGTGTGACCCACACATTAGATTATTTTCAACACAATATAGGACTGCCTTTCGTTCCCCATCAGCACCGTAATATCATCACCCAAACTTTGATTCATCAGTGCTTTACCTAATGGTGCCGAGGGTGTGACGAGCGTCAACTCTAGCTGGTTGACACTCACTTTAAGTCCACCTGAAACAGGGCTTAAAAATAAAACTTTAATATTACTTTGAGCATCTTCTAATTCTACTAATGCTCCAAGACTAATTAAAGACTCTGGTTTAAAATATTGCACTTTAAGCAACTTAAATACTTTTAGGTTTTCTTCACATTCTGAAACACGTCTGCTTTGTCCCGCGGCTAAACAAGACGCTTCTAAACCAAAAGTATCATATTTATTTTCGGCGATAGTCTCGCCATTGGTCGCTGCTTCATGAGCTTGAATAGCGGCTTTTTTTGAGGTGTCTAAAACGACTTCTAAAGCCGTAATTATAGTTTGGTGTAATCTAGTTTTATCCATATAGGTGGCTCTAAACGCCTGAATACAAATGGTAAAAGTGGTGAGACCTCATCAGTAGATAACTCGTTGGCAATTAAATTTGTAACAGCATGCCAAGGGTTTTAACCTAGAGTCATTCAAAACCACTTCAATGCGCTTCTCAACCCGGCTGAGGGTCGAGTAGTGCTTTCCATAGTGCTCACTAATCGCCTTCAAAGTATACCCATCCGATTGATAGCCTGCTTTTCATCTTTATATTTCGGTTTAACGGTTTTTATAATTTGCAACATCGATATGTCGTCTAACGGTGCTTTTTTAGCCATTTGTCATGCTCTGCAAAAAAATTATCGCTACCTTAATAGTTTTTAACCCCACTGTCTGTCCCAAATAGGCCCAAGTCCAATGCCTTTCCGTATAGAGTTAACGACCTTCGTTCTGGCTCGTTTGCAATGCCGGCCAACACAGATATGTGGATGACGCAGAGTATCTTCTTCCGGTTACTTTAAACTTAAAGTGATTCTTCGCTTATGATTTTCCAGCCTGAATTATTTTGAACCATTTCAATCGTTTTAACTATCTGGTCGCGATAACTTTCGGTGCGATAGCCTTGTCCAAAAGTGACCTTAAGATTTCCACTCACTAGTTTTGTGACTTTGAGATCAGAGATACTAACTTCGATGAACTTAGGTTGAGATAGCCGCTTGCGACGAAGTTGCTTCCATTGCTCATAATTCAATCCATCGCCAGGGATGAAATTAGACCCGTAAAACGCAAAATAATTAGACACATTTTTCTGCGACCAGCTTTTAGCCCAGTCCCTCACAAACGTTTCAATTTCGGCTAAATGTAAATCGTCAGCCGATCCACCATTCAGACTACTTAAGGCTAACGGCTGGGGTTCTTCCGGTACGTTTATCGGCATTAGCTGATCGATTAGCAGTGCGACACCTGCATCATTGAGTACGCGTTGAATCGTCGCGTTCGACACATTCGCTGCTGACTGGCCGAGTAGATTAATTAGCTCAGCAACGCCGCCCTTATAATTATCAAGAAGCTTTTCCAATTCAGAAATTTCATCATAGCTGGCAACTAACATCGATTCTGACGTTTGATTGTCAGACTCAAGCAGTGCGAGTTTATCCTTGAAATTCGCTATTTTTCCCTGCCGCTCAGCATATTCAATCAATAGGCTATTGTTCTCGGTCTGCTTACGCACCAGATCTGCATTGAGCGTTTCAATTTGAACCGACTGGTTTTGCTGGTTACCGCGTAAGCCGATAAGAATGCCCGTATCCAGCTTATGGGCATTTTGTGACTGCGTTAAAGATTTTTCGAGTTTATCGGCCCGCGTCTGACTCGCTTCAAGTTTTTCACTGAAATTATTTTTCTCTAACTCGGCTGACGCGAGAGACGCTTCGAAATGGCTGATGCTAACCTCATTTGTAGCCAGACGAGTTGTCACCTGATTTTTCTCAACGCGGGTTTGCGCCAGGTCATTTTTAAGATTCTGGATTTTTTTCTCACCATCATTTAGCGCCGCTGTATCTAATTGTTGCTGGTCCCATACTGCAGTTAAAGATTTTTGTATTTTTTCGCCCCGAGTTCGACTCGCTGCTAATTCTGAGACCCTAAACTTCATATCAAGCTTTAATTTGACTAACATTTCTTCGAGAATGACATTCATTCTATTACTGGCCTCAAGGGTTCTGGAGACGAATTGATTTTCTAATTTTGCCTGGGACAATTCATTTTTGAGGCTACCCATTTGTTTCTGATTCGACAATTGTTCGATCGCAGTCAGTTGATTAGATGCCCGCAACTTTTCAAATGATTGTTCCAGTATGCCTACCTGCGTTTGACTCGTTTCGAGTTTGCTGACGACTATTTGGAGGTCGCCATGAGTTTGATCTAGCGACTCTTCAAGTGATGCAATGTGCTTACTACCGACCTGCATCTTATTACTTATCGATTGATTTTCAGCCTGCACGTCAGCCTGCATTTTTTTGAGTGCAACGATTTTGGCCCAACGGTTATCCCGCTCGGCAATGAGGGACTGCAGGTTGACCTGATTTTCGTTAAGAATATTGTCGAGTTGTGTTATTTGAGTGGTGGCCACAGTCAATTCGTCTGCAATCAACTGTTTTTTAACCAACTCATCGTCCAGCGTTTGATCCATGTTAGAAATACGCGCCTTGTTCTCAATAAGTTCATCAGCGAGCTGTTGCTTTTCCGTTTGCAACACACCAAACGACTGTTTAACGTCATCAAGTTCGATATCACTTTTATTATATCTGGCTACTACTAATTGTTGAGCAGAACGCAATTCAACCAGAGAAGCTTTTGTAATATTTAACTGCTCTCCACTCAGCGCCAATTCAGCGCTAATGAGCTTTTTGCTCTGCTGGGCGGCGGCAACAGCCTTTTCAAAGTTTCCGGCCTGTTTTTGACTCTCAGCCAACTCATTTTGGGTCAATTGTCTATCTGACTCGACTTGGAGCAACTCAGCTTTAAGCCTGGTGATATCTTGCTGATTCACCTCAGCCGTTGCTACCAGGTCGCCATAACGGGCAGCAACTTGCGCCTTTTCAGTTTCATAGTCAGAAATCAGCTGGCCTCGTGAGCCGTTTTCCAAACGTAGTTTTTCAAGCTCGGTCTGCTTTTCGACGTATTGAGTTTTTAATTGCTTAAACTGACTATCCTTTGCTTCAAGGTTTAACGTATTTTTTCTTTTTACTGATTCTAGTTGAGTCAACGCCTGATTAAGCCCTACAATTTTGGCGTTAAAACCAGCGAATGCTTCTTCCACTCTAAGCTGCCTATTCTCGGCTATCCCTAACGTTTGTTTAAGTTTGATAATCTGTCGACCCTCATTTTCAGAAGCTTCAGATAATTTTTTGAATTCGCCTTTCGATTTTTTATATCTCGCCTGTGCTAGCGCGAGTCGGCTCTCGAGACTAACGACCTGTATTCGACGTTCACTCAACTCGACGTCAAGAGACTGTTTCACGTTAAGCAATTGCAATAGTGAATCTTTTGGTTCCGACTCTGCCACCACAGTTGAGGCCTTTGCAGAAGCAAGTTCAAGTTGATCGATAAATTGAGCGTGTAACCAGCCTGACTGCTGTCCGACGCGGCCAAAAACCCATTGCGTATCGCGCTTACTCAGCAAGACTCGGGTTCCAGCCGAAATTGCTCTGAGCACTTCTCCCTGCTTGCTGGGAATGCTTCGCAGATTAACCTTAGTTGTAGTCACTGCCGCTATAACCTTAGGGGGCATCGACGGATCAATTAAACTACCCAAAATGCCATAATTAAGGAGGTCAAAAAGTTTTGTCTCCCAGAGATCACCTTTCGACTCCAGTTCAGATATAACAACCATCACCGTGTCGTGCTCCGGCGAGACCACGACATACTGTCCACCATAACCCACTGCCGCAAAACTACCCTGATCTAACGGTTGTGACCACCATAAGAATCCATAATTACCGTAAGTCTCATGCTCGCCATTGTCCGAGACCGCAGTGGATGCATCGACCCACCATTTAGGTATTAATTGACGTTCTTGCCACCGTCCATGATCGAGGTAAAGCTGTCCGAATTTAGCCATATCGCGGGGCAGTATCGACAGGTTATTGCCACCAACGTGAATTCCATCTGGATCAGTTTCCCAGCCAGAAATTGTAACGTCCATCGGGTTGAACAATTCTTTTTCTGCAAACGCTCGAGTACTCATTCCAGTATTTCCGGCCAAGATAGCAGACAGCAGATGGCTGTTGGCCGTACTGTAATGGTAGGTCGTTCCCGGCACAGAGATAAGTGGTGCCTTGAGGGCTTCCTCAATCCAGTCAGAACTGGCCACCCAAGAGTTATACGACTGATAGCTCGTCGGTTCAAGACCTGACGTCATCGTAAGCAAATGCCGAACAGTAATTTGCTTTTTATCTTTGACATCTAAAAGCAGTTTGCTCTGCGGCAAAAGGTCAATAATAGGTTGATCCAATTTGAAATGACCGCGCTCAATCGCTATACCTACCAGAGATGAAATGACACTTTTGGATGCCGATTTCATATTGTGAGCTTTTGTCACATCACCCTCACGCCAGTATTGCTCTGCGACGAGATAACCATTGCGTATCAGTAAAAAACCATAAACGCCTGGCATTTCTCCTATGCTGTCTATCGTAGACGATAATTGCAACGGGTCGAAGCCAAGCACAGAAGGTGAAGCAACATACCAGCGTCCATGCCATTCACTGACCGGTTCAGACCAGTCGGATTGGGCCATTGACTGGCCGGATAAGACAAGGCTTAGAGACGTAAAAATTAAGCATAAGATCGCTACAGAGCGTAACCATCGAACGCACTGAACTGAAATAATATAAAATTGATATTTAACTAGGTCTGCCAATGCATGGTTCATACTAAGCCTTAATTTGGAAAACCGAAACAACGGATAATCAGGCCGAAAAGCCAGAAATGATGTGCGATTGTGATAGATCACAGAATGACACATAGTCGTAAATTGCGCTCAGTTCTAAACACTAGGCGTTTATTAAGTTGGCCCATATCTACCTAGCTTATTGTAGTAATTAAGTTGTTGTTGATAGACCGCTATAGACGATGAAGGACATAAATCGATCAACAGTTTAAACTAGCAACGATACGGTAATAGTGAAAGGCCGCTTTATACCATTAAAAAGTCTAAAAGGCCTATCGGCCAATGTCAATCTGTCAAAACAGAGTCTAAATATAACTCTGATTTTTACTAATAATAGCTTAAAAAAATCTCAAACTAGAGCTATTAACTTAAACTCAAAATTGACTTTTTTCGGAGGACGTTGGGTATAGTAGATAGGCTGCTTTTGGCTTTTATATCTTGATTTAATAAAATGAGGGTGTAAAAAAACTGTCCAACTGTGCTTTTAATTAAAATTTTTCTTAATCATCTGCTTAAAACCTTCACTAGCCCATTCACTTAAAACAGTTAGTTGAGGATTGTCTGTTCGTAATTGTTCAAACTTTGCTTCCATCTCTTTCGAAAAAGTATTGCCCTCTATATATATTCCATTAAGGTTGTTAGCATTTGCCGCCCAATCAATAATTGCTTGCCCTGCTTTATCAGTTATTCCACATTCAACAAAAGCTATAACTGAAGTTGTTTTGGGGATTTGATTTAAAATAGTTATAACACCATCATCCTTTAAATCTTGGTTGAAACTCATGCTAATTGTGTGAAGTTTTGGCCCGTTATTCTGACTAACTTTATTGATTGCATGCGCAATTTTTTTTGCATCTTTAAGCGTTAAATTAGCTTTTCTAATAACCAAATCATAAGATTTGTCATTATTGCTAACCATTTTTAAAGTGTTAGCAATTTCTAGACTTTTAGGCTTTTTTATTTCAACTAATACATCTATTAAGTCTTGCATAATGACATTTGAATAACTTACATTGCACCATATTAAACCAAGAACTACGAACCCTATAAATTTTTTCATATTCATCCCTACTCCTTTATTTATATAATATACCTTTAATATTTCAAGTTTTCTTCAATTTCTTTTCAATAATTTTAGGTATGCTCTAATCTTTCCAACTCTAAATTAAATTGCAGTCAATAAAGGACTAGTAGATAGCCATGATTGGCCTGAGATAGAGAAGTTCTAGAAGAAGGTGGGAACTGTAGGAAGGATAAAAGCCCTATCCACTGATGTCAATTTTCAGAATGATCTCCAATATTCAATAAACCCTCGTCTTATTAGCCGGATTCCCAGCAACCCTAACAACATCTTAAGATTTTTTTCGTCATTATTTTCGGAATTAAAGGGGCCTGAGGTACATGAGAATAATTTGCAATAGTGGTATTACTCAATTAACCCTGTTTAGGCCTTCCTCGTGCGATGTAACCAACTGATTTACCTAATGTCGCCTCAATCCGTTCTTTAAAAAGATTGTTTCCGAGCGGTACAGAAAACGCCACTGCTTTTCGCACATCATGGACATCTCTAGCATTCAGGCCGGTACGAAATAGCGCTCGATCACGGTACATTCGTTTAATCGGTAAATATGATTAGTCATCAATACATAGGCATGAATAGCGCCGTCCTTAGCTATACCGACTAATGACCTGATTTAGTCATTTACCCTCAGGTTCACATTACCCTCGCAAAGTATGTTCTCCCTCAAACAAGCGAGCAAAGCACCTCAGCTCCTTTATGCAACTGCGCATCTGGCACGGTATAGCAAATCCTAAAGTGGCTACTACGCTCACTGAATACTGAACCCGGAATAATCAGCACGTTGTTCTTAATAGCCAGCTCGGTAAAGGTGTCGCCATCGTGACCCTCAGGTGCTTTGACAAATAGATAGAAAGCGCCATCAGGTGAGCTGACTTCAAAACTGGATGACAGAGCCTCGGACATTAAATTACGTTTGAGTGCATAGTCGGCGAGTTGCTGGCTCATGTCTGTTTGCGGAGCGGCTAGTGCCGCGTACTGCGCAACACTGGGAGCGCAGACGAAACTGTATTGTTGAAGCGTGGCCATTGCATCGATGACTTCGATAGGGCCTGCGGCATAGCCGAGTCGCCAGCCGGTCATGGCAAAGGATTTGCTGTGTCCGGCGAGCAGTAGGCAGTTGTCGGTGAATTCTGCGATGGAGCGCATTGGCGCATAGGCGAACTCACGGTAAATCTCATCGGTGATGATTAACACGCCGTGTTTGTCACAAATTTTTGCAATGGCTTTTAATTGGTCTGCGGGGAAGATGCAGCCTGTCGGATTGCCTGGGCTGTTGAGTAACAGTAGTTTTGTTTTGCTGGTGATTAGCGCTTCGAGTTTGTCGGGGTTGATGGTGAAGCCATCATCATAGGTGTCGAGATAAACCGGTGTGCCTTCGTTCAAATTAACCAGATGCTTGTACATGACAAAGTAAGGGTCAGGGATAATCACTTCGTCACCTGCCTCAACCAGTGCTAGCAGCGCTAAAAATAAACCGCCACTGACGCCAGAGGTGATTAGCATTTGGTTGAGCGAGTAATCACGACCGGTAAATGCTTTTTCTTCTGCGATTAGTTGTTCGCGTAGCGGCACAATGCCCTGGGTTGGGGTGTAGCTGTTATGACCTTGTTGAATCGCATCGATAGCGGCTGATTTGATTGGGTCTGGCACTTCAAAGTCGGGCTGTCCGATGCTGAGGTTAATCGGATCCTTCATGCTGCGAGCGAGTTCAAATATTCGCCGAATTCCGCTGGAATCAATTCGTTGGGTGCGTTTGGCCAATAACGACATGTTTTTTTCCTGTTCGATGGTTGTCTGGGTAATGGGCTGCATCTAATTTTGAGAGCCGGGGTTACCGTACTGAATTTATAACACTGAAGTTTCTGCGGGTGATTGTATTAGGATGTTTTGAATCTGTCATTACCAGGTCAGGATTATTGTAGTAAAAAAAGGCGCTAATCAATAGCGCCTCTCAATCAAGGAGCCTGTCGGATTTAGGATAAATCTACTGCGGAAAAACCATTTCGGCTAAATTTCTCGATCCAATTCGTTGAATAGAACCACTATTCGCCTTATTCGATCAAAAAATTTAACTCAAAATGACTTTCCCTCGCCACGATTACCTAAGTCCGACAGACTCCTAGTACTTAACCAATAATGCTATTAAGATCTTGGCAACTTGTTCTCCGGATCATACATTGGTTTGTAGCCTACCGATTCTACTACCATCGGAAATTGCTCTCCCAGGTATTCCATTACCATTTCGCGACCAACCTCACAGTACTCGAACGGCAGGTAGCCAAGACCGATATTTTTGCCGATGGTCGGCCCATAGGCGATGCTGGTGAGATACGAACGTCGACCTTTAGCGTCTATCGGTACTTCGCCTGTTTTGGGGTCTATTAATGGGCAGTTACCAACTGGATAACGGGCTATGCCATTAGAATCCACATTGTCGGTTATTGACAGCGTGCACAAATAGGCCACCTGGTTTTCGAGTGCGCGTTGTTCAAGATAAGGTGCTTTGCCGTGGAAGTCAGCCTGCTTAACCACTGGGCGAGATAACCCGGCTTCGTACAGGTTGTATTCGGTTAACAGGTCTGCATTTTGCAAGCGTAAGCTTTTTTCCATGCGTCGGCTGTTGGCGTAGGTTTCTATTCCAACGGGGCAGGCACCCTGTTCGAAGATAATGTCCCATAACGATAGGCCGTAACTATAGGGTACGTGTAGCTCCCAGCCTTGCTCACCAACATAAGAAATACGGAAAGCTTCTACTGGAATGCCTTTTAATGTCAGGTTTCGAGTCGCTGCAAATGGGAAGCGATCGTTGCCCCAGGCTGCTGGATCGTCGGCGACAGCTTCAATTAGCTTGCGTGCATTCGGTCCCCAAACACCCAGGCAAGCCATTTGATCTGAACGATCATCAATGTAGACATGCCAGTTATTGTCTTCTGCCATACGCTTGAGCCAAATATAGTCACGATGGCCGGCATCGGCACCATCGATTAATCGATAACGATCTTTCGCATGACGAATGACGGTAAGGTCTGAACGCACGCCGCCGCGTTTGTCGAGGAAGTGGGTGTAAACACCTTTCCCAATAGGGGTGTCACCACCCACTTTTGCGGTGCAGGCGAATTCCATCAGTGCCTCTGCGTCGGGACCAATAATATCGTAAACAGCGAAGTGCGACAGATTGATCATGCCAACATTTTCTGTCATTTCGAGATGTTCCGCATTGGAGACTCGGCAGAAGTGACGGCTGTCCCACTCGTGCTCTCGAATGGGCGCTCGGTCACCATACTTTTCTAACAAGTGTTCGTTAGCGGCATAGCCGTGTGCACGTTCCCAGCCGGCTAATTCCATGAAGTAGCCACCTAATTCTTGCTCGCGTGACCAGAACGGACTGCGTCTGAGACCTCGACCTTTAGTGTAGGGTTCACGGTTATGGACAGCAGGGTTGTAGATTTTGAAGGCAGATTCGTAACAACGGTCGTGAATATAAGTGGGTGTCTTTTGAATCGGGTAGTGGCGAGCTGTGTCAATACCATTGAAGTCCATATCGGAATAGCCGTCAGTCATCCAGTCGACCAATACCTTAGCAATGCCTGGGGCATCTTTAACCCACACACCAATGGCATACCAAAGCCCACGAGTCAGTACTGATTCACCTACTGACGGGTTGCCGTCAGTCGTTACCTGAAGTAAGCCGTTAAACGAATGCTTTTCGTTGTAGCCGATTTCGCCCAAAATGGGAGTTAGCTCCATAGCGCGTTCGAGTGGCTCCATGATTTGCTCGAGTTCTAAGTCGCGCTGTGATGGTGACCAATGAGTTTCACCTTTTTCAGGGAGGTCACGCGGGTGAACAAGGCGAGGTTCTTTTTCTTCATAATAGCCCCATTCTATTTGGCCGCCTTCTGGCGTTAATGGATCACCCGTATCGCGCATGTAGGCGGAGTTGCCTTGATCGCGCATTAGTGGGTAACCAATATCTTTGCCTGTTCCTTCAAATTCGGTGTAGGGTCCGAAGAAAGTGAGTGGGTGATCAACGGGCATGACGGGAAGGTCTTCCCCTGCCATTTCTGCGATGGTTCGGCCCCAAAGTCCAGCGCAAACAATTACGTGCTTGGCGGCAATATAGCCACGACTAGTTTCAACGCCGACAATACGACCGTCTTGAATATCGAGTCCAATAGCATTGGTGTTGGCCCAAGATTGCGCCTTGCCAGTTTTGACTGCGTTGTCGACCAAAACCCCAGCAACGGTTTGCGAACGAGGTTTTACCAGTCCGGCATCAGGATCCCACATGGCCCCTTGGATCATGTCTTCTTCTAGCAGAGGGAACAGTGCTTTGGCTTCAGCGGCAC
>OOGD01000210.1_pt1 | contig 13122 bp, 8 predicted proteins | sample 1670381 | NCBI WGS metagenome assembly OOGD01 (sample SAMEA98146918, study PRJEB22522) | marine metagenome | biome: marine biome; feature: marine water body; material: sea ice | place: Arctic Ocean | collected 14-Sep-2015 | depth 1.3 m | reverse complement strand
GCTTTAATTACATTCCGAAAGTATTTTGTTCTATCTCTTTTAATATTACAAGTCATATGACTTTATACTTAATGTCTCTCGATGAAACAGTGACTAAAGTGAGTTTATAATTAGGTATCTCTAACTGTTTGCAAACAGATCAAGCTATTCTTGAGTAGGAAACCTCATTTAACTTAACGCACTGGTGCTGGATTCAAAAGCATGGCGGTGAAGGCTTGCATAGTGATCCTAAGCATTGACTTAAAATCCTGAACTCGGTTGGCTTAAAGAATGCATTGACCTTGTTGGTGTTGAGTATGGTTGGGACTATATTAATTAGAAGCTTCACCGAAATCGCTCGCGCGGCTGCATGAATGTTAACAATAATCAAAAAGAGGTAGAGGGTAGCAACCACGCTTATACTACTATTGGTCGAGGTTTATCTTGATTGAGTCCCATGGGGACTGGATCAGAAAATAAACAATTGATACGTTCAAAAATGACTAATACTGCAAAATACTAGTGTGAAATTAGTGCTTCAGTCACTTAAAGCCAAAAAGGTTATATTAAATTTACAACACTTAATGGATCTGATCCAAATCAAGCTGTTTGGTATCTAACAGTAAGGAAGGCTACCTTTTTAGGTTGGTTACTTGTTAAAAACGAGCGATGATATAGGTGCCGGTTTACCGACACCATAGCCTTGTAGATAGTTAATACCAATATCCTGGCAGGCAGTCACTAATGCGTCGTTTTCTACATACTCCGCTATAGTCTCTATATTCATCACCTTGCCAATTTGATGAATGGCTTGAACCATAGCTAGGTCGATCGGGTCGTCCACCATACCGCGTACAAATGAGCCATCGATTTTAAGGTAGTCGACTGGAAAAGTTTTTAAATAGGCCAACGATGAAAGACCACTACCGAAATCATCAAGAGCGAAGCTACACCCGAGTTCTTTTAGACTGCTAATAAGCGACAAAGCTTGTGACAGGTTGGTAATTGCCGCAGTCTCGGTTATCTCGAAACAAATCTGATGTCCCTGCACAAGACCATCTTCTAAATGATTAGCCACAATTCGAGGCAATTCTGTGTCCCCCAGGCTAGCACCGGATAGATTAATCGCAACTTTTGGAGCATGAGCCGTTTGATCTTTTAGCCAGTTAAAAGTTTGATTGATAACCCATTGATCAATGTTTGACATTATCCCATATCTCTCAGCAGGTGGGATGAATTCATGCGGATAGATTAATTTATTAGTGCTTGAGCTAAGGCGGAGTAAAATTTCATAGTGGTGCACTTTTAAAGATTCAACACATACAATGGGCTGAACATGCAACTCGAACAGATTTTTATCAATGGCGTCAGTAATTCGGTTCACCCATCCTAATTCAGCGTCTCTTACTGCGCCTTCTTCAGCCTGATAAACGTGAATACGATTTCTGCCCCTTGCCTTTGCCTCGTAACAAGCCATGTCGGCATGGTGGATATAGTTTTTAACTGTATCTTCACCCCGAATAGAAACGAATCCAATTGAGACGCCAATACGAAATGATTTCTGTCGCCAGCTGAAACGAAAACTGTCTACGGTTTGTCTCAATTGTTCAGCGATTTTAAGTCCTTCCTCTATGGAGCAATCGGGAAGTAAAACACCAAATTCATCCCCGCCTAAACGAGCTAACAGATCGCTTTTTCTAATCTGTGATTCAAGTGATGATGTCAATTGTCTGAGTAGATTGTCACCGGCAGCATGTCCGCAAGTGTCATTAACAACCTTGAATTGGTCCAAATCCATAAACAGAATATTATGAAATACTGTTTCGTTTTCATGAATTTGAATAGCAAGTTGCAGTCGATGCTCAAATTCTCGTCGATTGGGCAGGCGCGTCAGAGGATCATGGCTGGCTTGCCAATTCAGTTCCTGAGTGTGTTTTCTAGAGCTGGTAACGTCATGAAATACGAGTATTGCACCGAGTATGTTTCCATCGGCACCAACAATTGGTGCGGCCGAATCTTCTATCGCGGTTTCGTATCCTAACCGATTAATTAATACCGAATGATTGCTGAGGCGATGTACAGTCCCTGATGTAAGGGCTGTTTCGACTGGGTCAGGTACTACTTCACGGGTTGTTTCATGCAAAACTTTAAATACGGTCGAGACTGACTGTCCAACCGCTTCCGTATTTGTCCATCCAGTTAAGGCTTCAGCCACTGGGTTAATAAACTCAATTAGTCGAGATTGGTCAGATACAATAACACCGTCGCCTATAGAGTTTAAAGTAACATGCGACTTTTCTTTTTCAGTCGTTAACCTTTGATACGAGTCCCTTGTCGTTTCCTGTAATTGATTAAATGCTGAAGCAATGAGGTCGAGTTCATCAGGAGGTGAGTCTGGTTTCTTATGTCGATTAAAAGTGAGCGGGGTATTAATAGTTTGAGGGCGAAATTTTTGAAAGCTCTCAAGCAAATGATATAAGTGTCGGGCGACTAAATTGTGGAAAAGGAAGATAATAAATCCAGCTACCAGGAATGTTTTTAAAGCATTGGTGCTTAATATGACTAGCATTTTATCAAACAGCTTCGTGTAGATCTCATCGAGGTCTGCCAGAACTCGCAGTGTGCCAATATTTTGCATCTTGTCCTGGTGCTTGTATTCCAATAGAAAGCTGCGTTCGAGAACGCCCGTGTTCTTATGAATACCGGCTTTCCAGCGAATGTTGTCACCCACTAATATCTCGCGATAGTCTATACTTTGCAGCTTCACCAGACTTTCGAGTTGGGTTTTAATTTGATCGTTATCGATAACCCAGACGCTGTTAACGATAGTTGGTAGGCTGCTAACCTCAATTTGATGTAGATTTTTGTTGATTTCTTCGATGGACTGATGGTAGTCGAAATACAATTGTATCGAGGTTGTTAGTAGCGTCAGCAATGTACTAAACAATACAACGCCAACAATGAGGCGTTTCGCAATAAGGTTACCTTTGCGAAAAAGCGGTCTCATCTTGCTATTCTCAGTGCTATTTGTGGTAATCGGCTGCTCGGGCAGGACAAATGTTTACTCAATATTGAAGTACCTCATCTGAATCTGATTATATATTCCGTTCATCTTTATTGCTTTCAGGCCATTTCTAAATGCTCTAATCAAATCTGTATCAGAACCTGGGCTAAACGCCATGTACGTTTGAGCTGATAATTCGTCAAGTCGGAAGACACGCTCAAACAAAGATGCATCTAAGTTTTCGTCTTGTAATTTTTGAGCAAAAGAGGCTTCATCAAATGCGATTAGATCAATGCGATTGTTAGCGAGTAAACGGATATTCAGAATATGGCTCGAGACAATTTTGAGATACGGAAACTGATGTCTTTGCAGATAAATTAGCCTCATATCACCCAGTGATGCACCAATTAAGTACTTTTTAGCCTGTATAATAGAATTGACTTGAACAGAATTGTTCGATTTAAGTTTATATAGCGATGTCTTAATGGGGGCGATTGCACCTACCCAGTGAAATAATGCTTCGCGTTCGGGGAGTCTCCCAATTGAATAAATGAGGATGTTTTTTTCAGCCTGAGCGATTTCATAGGCTCTTGCCCAAGGGTAGAATTCAATCGTGACTTGCAGATTGAGTTGTTTCAACACCGCCTGCACGATTTCGCTGCATAACCCTTTTGCTTTATTATCCACCTGAAAGTTATAGGGTGGGAAGTCTTCAGTTACAATTCTTAGCGGCTCGGCTCTCAATGGACTCGCTATTAGCAACAAAAACAATATTACAATACGAATTTTCATAACAATTGGCAAACCACATTATTGAATCTTCATACCGAAGCTTAATAGATTAAAGCAAAAATGTGGAGCTAATTAATAAAGAGGCAGCTATCCTAACGCAGTCGAGCTAGTGAAGTTTGAACTTAACGATCAATATCGGCAGCAGCATAAGGTTCGCAATGAGTGCCGTTGTCATCGCCAGACCAGAAAGCAACCCGAAGTAGATGGTTGGCACAAAGTTAGACAACGCCAGTATCGAAAACCCGAGTACAACAGTCACCGTTGTGTAATAAAGCGCATGACCAATACTATTGTGAGTTCGTTTTATTGCTGGCCAGTAGTCTTGATCAATAGCGTATTCTTCGCGGAAGCGGTGGATATAATGAATCGAATCATCAACGCCAATGCCAATGCTAATGGCTGAGATGGTGATGGTCATGATGTCTAGCGGGATACCAATCCAGCCCATTAAGCCGAGAATTAATCCTGCTGCGATCATGTTCGGAACAATGGTTGCAATGGACAGGCGTATAGCCCGAAACAAAACCGTAAACATCAATAAAATGGCAATGAACACCACACCTATGGTTAAAATTTGTGATTTAAAAAGGCTTTGCAGTAGGTTGTTATAAAGAACCGCCATGCCCGAGATGTTAACCTGTTCAGGTTGTAGATCTAGTTCATCAACCAGGTGTGTTCGAATGGTATTGATTAGTTGCTGACGCTTCAGGTTCTTGTCCGACTCATAAATACGAATGCTAAATCTGAGTTGGTTTCCATCTGCTGATAAATAAGGGGTGATGAGCGACTGCCTGAAACTGTCGGGCAAACGTTTGTAAACAACCGCTAGCTTGAAGTCATCGAAGGGTTCTCCTTCATTAATAGTTTGCAGCATTCGCATGCCGGTATCGATGGACAGCACCTTGCCTGTCTCAGGCAGACTTTCCAGATAGGCGTGAATTTCAGCAATATCGAGCAAGCCATAGCTATTAAACCAGTAGCTAGATGAGGTAATATCATCACTATCGTCGTCGTTGAACTCATCTTCCTCAAAAAAGTCATCTTCTAAATCCGACACCATTTCTGCACTTTCTTCGAATACGGGTGCATCGATAATGATATCCATCGGTGTCGTGCCCCCGAGTTTTTGGTCGATCAGGCTCATGCCCTGGAAAATTTCGGTATCTTCTTTGTAATAGTCAATAAAACGGTTCTCGACGGATAGCTGCGGCAAACCGGATAAGCCTATGCCAGCGAGCACAATAAATAACAACAACGTTGCCTTACTGTGGTTTTGAATAAACTGCGCAACTGAGGTCATGATGGTGGCGGTGAAGTTGCCTTTCGATTCATGCTGTTGTTTTGGCAATAACATTAGTGCCGCAGGGAACAGAGTGAACGCAAGGAAAAACGATATTGAAATGCCAATCACCATCATCCAGCCAAAGTCGATGACTGGGCGTATGCCACTGACTAACAATGAGCCAAAAGCCACTATGGTTGTAACTGCGGTATACACGCAGGGCAAAAACTTGCTGCGCACAGTTTCGCTTACCAGTTCAAACTGTGATGCATCAGGCGTCTGTCCTGACACTTCACGATAGCGAACAATTAAATGAATCACTAGTGACAGCGTGATGATTAGCAGTAGTGAAATAAAGTTTGAGGAGACAACAGTCACTGGCCAATGCATCCAGCCAAGATAACCCATCATCACCAGTGCGCTGGTGACACAGATCACTAAAGGTAAAGCCACCCATCGAACTGATCTGAACGATACGATTAGAATAAGAATAATAAAGCCCACTACGCCGACACCGAACACTTTTAAATCGCTGCGAATAAAGTCAATTGAATCGCTCACGATCATGGGTACGCCGCCTAAAAATAGTGTGGCCTGATCACGGTGTAAGTCCATAACCGCACGGACTTGTTTGATTGTTTCGTCCTGACGTAGATTGGCAGCAAGATTGAGTTGTTTGATCTTCTCAGAAATAATCTGGATCTGAGCTTTGTGCTCGTCACTTAAGGGTTGATTGGCATAAAGTTTGTCACGTCTCAGATTGAGCTTGAAAAGCTCGCCATCTGACTCGAGGTTGACTTGTAATGCGGTGGTATCACCCTGATCACTCACCAGTAAGTTTTTATAGAGCGGACTCGTTGTCATTTCGATCTTTGCCAGCGCAATATCAACATCATCACTTTCGAGTGTTCTAATTCCCTCTGTGATTTCTGTTAGCGTTACTGGCGGACTGCTGATCAGCGGAACATCAAGCATGCTGACAACAGATTTAACATGTTCTACCGCTTTTAACTGATCTCTCAATTCGGCAATGTTGGCTAACGTTTGAGCACCAAATAAGGGTTTTTTTGGGCTATAAGTAACAATCAAAAATTCTTCGGTGCCATAGGTTTTTGCAATAGACCGAAAGTACTTTAATGCTTTGTCATTTTCTAAAATCAGTGAATCCGACGAAGCGTCGAGTTCAAAATCAGTCGTGTGAGCAATAAAAAATCCAGAGACTAGCGCGACGACGACAAGCGTCGCTATTGGGCTGTTAAGCACCAATCGATTGAACAGTTTGATTAAAAAAAGCGCCATTTTCTATTCCCTAGATTGTTTTATTACGGTCACAAGCACTACTTCTTTTGTCCGATCTTGGCCCAGCTATCGCGCAAGGTCATCGTCCGATTAAAAATCGGTTGCTCATTGCTCGAGTCGGTATCACTAATGAAATAACCCAATCGTTCGAACTGATAGGCCAATACATTACCGGTGACGTCGACTGCTGGCTCAAGTTTGGCATTATCGACGATTACTCTCGACTCGGGGTTCAAGGTTGGAATGAAATCATCTTCAGCGGCCGGATTGGCGGTCAGGAACATGCGATCTAACAGGTTAACTCTGGCGTTAACCGCATGCTTCGCACTGACCCAGTGGATAGTGCCTTTAACCTTTCGACCATCGGCTGACTTTCCGCCACGGCTGTCTGGATCGTAGGTGCAAATTACCGAATCGATACTGCCATCTGCATTTTTAATCACTTCCTTACAAGTCACGTAGTAGGCGAACCGCAGTCGGACTTCGCGCCCAACAGTGAGTCGAAAAAACTTCTTTGGCGCATCATCCATATAGTCATCCTGCTCAATGTAAAGCACGCGTGAAAAAGCAATTTCACGCGTGCCGTAATCGGGGTTTTGTGGATGATTGGCGCCGGTGAACATCTCTATCTGATCTTCAGGATAATTTTCTATAATCAATTTAATTGGCTTGATTACAGCCATGCGCCTTACCGCTCGAGTATTTAAGTCTTCGCGCAGGGCATTTTCAAGCACGCCCATTTCAATCGTACTGTCTTTTTTAGTCATGCCGATCATGCGGCAAAACTCGACAATCGATTCGGGCGTAAAACCACGACGACGCATGCCCGCAATAGTCATCATACGAGGATCATCCCAGCTATCGACGTGGCCATCGCTCACTAGCAGGTTAAGCTTACGCTTGCTGGTGAGTGAGTATTCCAGTTGTAGACGCGCGAATTCAATTTGACGTGGATGACAGGGCGGATCCAGCTTATCTAGAATCCAGTCATACAGCGGACGATGGTCCATGAACTCGAGCGTACACAATGAGTGAGTCACACCCTCAATGGCATCCGACAATCCGTGGGTAAAATCATAGAGTGGGTAGATACACCAGGTGTCGCCAGTATTGTGATGAGTAACATGACGGATACGATAAATGACCGGGTCACGCATATTAATATTGCCTGACGCGAGATCAATTTTAGCGCGCAAGACATGCTCGCCATCAGCAAATTCACCGGCTTTCATTTGTTCGAATAACGCCAAGTTCTCGTCAGGTGAACGATCACGGTAAGGGCCTGCAATACCGGGTTCAGTCAAGGTGCCACGGTTGGTTCTAATGTCATCAGCGTTCTGACTATCAACATAGGCATCCCCTTGATTAATCAACTGCACCGCATAATCGTAGAGCTGTCCAAAGTAATCCGAAGCATGAGGGTTCGAATGCCAGCTAAAACCGAGCCATTCAACATCGCGCTTAATCGCGTTAATGTATTCGACGCTTTCTTTCTCAGGATTGGTGTCGTCAAAACGCAAATTACAATGTCCACCGAATTCGAGTGCGGTACCAAAGTTCAGGCAAATAGACTTAGCGTGGCCGATGTGCAGATAGCCGTTAGGCTCGGGAGGAAATCGCGTAATGACCTTGCTGGTTTTCTGATCAGCAATGTCGGCATTAATAGCGTCACGAATAAAATTGGAAATGTCGGCATCGACAATGCTGGTGTCAGACATGAATAGGGGTTCAGCAATAAAAATAGAGAATTCATTTTACATGATCTGTCGACAAAGCTGAATGCTAATGCGTCTTTCTCATGGGGAAATTGTTGGCACAACGTTTAGGTCAAGCGATTTTACATGGTCTATGTGCGGCAAGTTGTTTTTGGCGCGGATAAAATCGCTGCTTGTTCATCATAAAACGGTTCAATTTTTGTCCAAGCCTGATTGTCTGAGTGGTTAACCAGTTGATAAATATGCCGAGCTGAGGGCTATCGAGTCCCTCGTGTTTGTGCACAATGTAATAGCCATATCGAGATTTTATTTCCTTATTTACCGAGCATACCAAGGCACTTTTTTCGATATCATTTGCTGCCAATATCAGACTGCTCAAGGCAATGCCCTGACCTTGCTTTACTGCCTGAAGCATGAGCGAAGGATTGGTGAAATTGGGACCCCACGACTGTTGAAGTTGGACAGGTTGATACATTATGTCTAGAAAGAGAGCCTAAAAATGAGTGTCACAAAGATGGTAACAGTCGCAGCCATGCAAATGACCTATAGTTGGGATATCGAAGAAAATATTAAATGTGCTGAACAGATGATCCGCGAGGGGGCATTAAAAGGCGCACAAATTATTCTGATACAGGAATTGTTTGAAACCCCTACTTTGTTATAGAGTAATCATTCAAACATCTGGAGTTGGCAACGACGGTAGAAGACAGTCGAGTTATCAAGCACATGGCGAATCTCGCGAAAGAACTATCAGTCGTTTTACCAAAAAGCTGGTTTGAGCGCGCTGGTAATGCATTCTTTAATTCACTGTCGATGATAGACGCTGATGGGTCGGTTATGGGTGTCTATCGCAAAACGCATATTCTCATTGCGATTGGTTATCATGAGAAGCAATATTTTAGTCCTGGAGACACTGGTTTTAAAGTCTGGGGTACGCACTATGCAAAAATAGGCATTGGAATATGTTGGGATCAATGGTTGCCTGAAACTGCTCGCTGTATGGCGTTGCAGGGTGCTGAAATATTGATGTATCCGACTGCAATTGGTTCTGAGCCAGGCGACGAGTCTGCAATGGATTCGATGCAGCACTGGCAGAATGTGATGTGCGATTATGCAGGCGCTAATATTATGCCCGTGATTGCGTCAAATCGTATAGGTACAGAGAAGGCCACGACCAATGACATGGAGATGACATTCTATGGTTCGTCTTTTATTTCCGATGCTTTTGGTAATAGAGTCGAGACAGCTGACAGAGCAACTCAATCGATTATTACGCATAGCTTTGATTTGGCTGAAATAAAATTGTATCAAAAAACCTGGGGCGTTTATCGCGATCGTAGGCCGGATCAATATAGTGCAATTACAACCTTGGATGGCAAGGTATAACCTTTATGACGCAGCCGGGATTTCCTCCAATGGAACTGATCAGAAAATCAAAATACCTGTTAGTTAGTTTAACTCTCACGCACGCTCTCACTATATCGACCGTTGCTGCTGCCGCTGATTTGATCATTTCTAATGCCCAAATTTATACCGTGAATCAGTCTCAACCCGAGGCGCAAGCGGTAGTCGTAGCTGATGGCAAAATAGTGTTTGTTGGCGATAACAAACAAGCACTGGCCTGGGCTTCGTCCGAGACAGAGGTAATCGATGCCGACGGTATGATGTTACTGCCAGGTTTCATCGATACCCATAATCATGTATTTGAGGGTGCTTCAGAAGTCGGTGGTAACTGTCTGTTATCGCCAGTCAAAACACTGCGAGACCAGCGGCCTGAATTGCAGGCCTGTAAAAATGGTATCAAAAAGCAGGGAGAGTGGCTAATTGGTTACGGCCACCAACTGGATGCGCTTTGGGGTGATAGTCAAAATTTAAATCCGCGAGAACACCTCGATAAATGGTTTCCTGATAATCCCGTCGTCATTATGGAAGAGTCCTCGCATTCAATGTTAGTCAACTCATTAGCACTCGAAAAAGCAGGTATAGATACCAATTCTGAACATCCGCAAGGGGGCCGAATCATGTTTGCTCAAGATGGCCAGTCCAATGGAGTCTTGTTTGATAACGCTGGCGACATAGTAATGGCGCTAGCCTGGAATAGTTTGAGTAATAATTTTCAAGTGAGTTACGACGGCTTGTTAGCGGGTATGGATGAAGCCGTTAGTTATGGCATTACGACTATTGGCGATGGTCGGTTGTATTGGCAGAGAGGCTGGTACGAAGTGTGGCAACAGGCACTCAAAAATGACGCGATTAATGTGCGCACTTCACTCCGGCCCTGGATATATCCAGATATACCACTAGACCAACAGCTAGACTACCTGCGTGGCATTGTTAGTTTGGACAAAGACAATTTGCTAGTGGTTGATCAAGTGAAAATGTATATCGATGGTGTCATACATTTTGGAACGGCAAAAGTATTAAAGCCCTATCAATGGAGTTGGCAATTAGACCTGCCTTATGGATTGAATTACGTCTCCCCGAAGGCGTTGCCGGGTTTCCTTTCGAGCCTCGATGAAATTGGTTTTGGTGCCCATGTTCATGCCATAGGTGATGCCGGTGTTCGAGAAACTCTTGACGCCATCGAACAGGCTCGCGAGCGCGGATCAAAACAAATATACAGCATGACTCATCTAGAAATGATCCATCTCGATGATATTGATCGATTCCAGAGTCTGAAGGTACATGCTGACTTTCAGGCTGGTGCAGCCTATTTTGTGGACACTGGTTGGGCGAGCTTTTATGTCGGACGCAAACGAGCGAAGCGTATGCTGGCAATGCGCGAAGTATTCAACACCGGTGCCAACGTCACCTTTAGTAGTGACTGGACAGTCAATTCTATTAACCCGCTGGTCGCTATCGCTAATTCAGTCAGATTAAAAAACTCGAAAGGGCTGCCAAATATTCAAGCAGCCATTCAAGCAGCCACTATTAACGGTGCTCGCGCTTTAGGCCTTGAGTCGGTGACTGGCTCAATCGAGACAGGAAAATCGGCAGATTTTGTTTTGCTGGATAGGAACATTGTGAAAGCCAAGCCCAGCCAGATAGAATCCGCCAGTGTAATAATGACCATACTTCAAGGTGAAAAGGTTTTTGTTCATTAAAGAATCGGGTTATAAAAATTTAAATTTTATTGGAGACATAAAGAGTGGGTGAAAACAACTACGCCGTCAAACGAGTGAGTATCGATGAACGAGCACAGTGGGAAAAACTGTGGCAGGCCTACTTAACCTTCTATAAAACCACGCTCGCGGAATCGATGACTGATTTGCTCTGGCAAAGAATTCACGATTGTCAGCATGAGACTCGATGTTATGTTGTTGAAAATCTCAGCACGTCAGTTCTGGTGGGCCTAGCGCATTATTTTCCGCACACCGATACCTGGGCAGCCATGCCAGTAGTCTATTTAAATGACCTGTTTGTTCATCCCGACTGCAGAGGATCTGGATTAGGCAGAACATTAATTCATCAGATAACTGAAGATGCAAAGGTAAGTGGCTGGGGTGAAATATACTGGCATACGGCGGAAAAAAACAATGATGCTCGAATACTGTATGACAAGCTAACAGGCGGCGCTGATGGCTTTGTTAGTTATCGAATGGATATTGATCAAGACGAAGGTTGATAGCGAGAGGCGTTAAGTTATTAGTGCTGCATTAAATCCTTAATGATGGTCGCGCTTGCAATAATACTTGGATCGCATTCTGGATATGGAAGCCATAAGGGCAGATGCCGAAAGCCCAGCAGATATTCTAAACAGTGAAGCTTGTATAATGAGTGATGCAGAATAAACAATAAAAATTATGCGATAATGTGAATGGGATCTTTTCAGGTTACCATGAAGCATTATTCACCAAATTTAATTGGAGCATATGAATACCAACCCAAGCGCCACTATCGACAATCCAATTTGTTTTCAGCACTATCGAGATCTACCGGCAGAAATGTTTGCCGAATCGATGCCCGCCCCTTCAGCAGCACCGTCACTAATAGAGCTCAATACAAACCTACTCGATCAACTCGGTATCGATTCGAGTTGGTTTGGCAGTCAACAGGCTTTGTCTGTGCTGTCAGGCAATAGCATTAATGAAGCCAACCACCCAATCGCTATGGCTTACTCCGGCCATCAGTTTGGTAATTGGTCAGCAGTGCTGGGTGACGGCCGCGCGCATATGCTGGGGCAGGTGAAGACTGCCGAGGGGCGATATATTGATTTACAATTAAAAGGATCGGGGCGAACTCAGTTTTCGCGCGGTGGTGACGGTCGAGCGACATTGGGTTCGGTGATACGCGAATACCTGCTGAGCGAAGCAATGGCTGGCTTAGGCATTTCTACCACTCGTTCGATTGCGATGTTGACGACTGGAGATTCAGTTGCGCGGGAGCAACTTAATCCAGGCGCTATTTTAGTGCGTTCGGCCGAGAGCCATTTACGCGTTGGTAGCTTTCAATTTGCCCGTTCTCAATCAATCCAGACCCAATCAATTCAGGCCCAATCAATACAAGAGGATTCGGCTCAACCACCAGCAACTATAGATGGCGTAAAAGCGTTAGCTGATTTTACTATTGTTCGACATTTTCCCGAGCTGGAACAATCGTCATCAAAATACCTTGATTTACTGTCAGCGGTTGGTAAAAGGCAGGCTTCTCTAATAGCCGAGTGGATGCTAGTTGGCTTTATCCATGGTGTGATGAACACTGATAACGTATCAATTACTGGTGAAACTATCGACTTTGGTCCCTGTGCTTTTATGGACGAATATAACCCTCAAAAAGTATTTAGTTCAATCGATGTTCAAGGCCGTTATGCCTGGGATCAACAGCCCACGATTGGGCAATGGAATTTAACTCGTTTGGCCGAGACCTTGTTACCGCTATTTGACGACAATGAGGAAAAATCGGTTGAAATGGCGCAACAGCGACTCGCGGAATTTATACCGCAATTTCAACAATCTTTCCAAGCAGGGTTGATGCGTAAATTTGGATTTACTGAAGGCAGTGATCAAACCAGACAGTTAACCACTGAAATGGTAGCCGCGATGGAAGCAGAC
>OOGD01000209.1_pt1 | contig 13154 bp, 11 predicted proteins | sample 1670381 | NCBI WGS metagenome assembly OOGD01 (sample SAMEA98146918, study PRJEB22522) | marine metagenome | biome: marine biome; feature: marine water body; material: sea ice | place: Arctic Ocean | collected 14-Sep-2015 | depth 1.3 m | reverse complement strand
TCTAAATACAGGGCAGGACTTATCTGCTCACGCAAGCTTTGGTTACTGCTCTGGCAGCCCGAGTTGCAGTCACAACCCAGTGGTATGGCGCCACTGATTATGGAACAGGGCTCGTTATTCGGTGAGTTGGCGCAACAATTGTATGCTGATGCAGTACTTATTGAGTCAGATATCGGTATCCAAAATTTAACGGCGGCAGAGGCGGATACGCTGGCTGCAATTGAAGCCGGTGCAGACACAATCCTGGAGGCGACCTTTCGGGCGGGTGAGTACCGAGTTTTGACGGACGTAATACAACGCCTGGCAGATGACAGCTGGCATTTGATCGAGGTTAAATCGGCAACCAAAGTAAAGCGAGCACATATTCCCGACTTGGCTTTCCAGCGTTACGTAATCGAGCTGAGTGGTTACCGGGTGTCGAAATGTAGTGTATTGCATGCCAATACCACGGGACGTTCACCAGATGTTGCTAGTCTGTTTACCGAAGTCGATGTGACCGATCAAGTGACTGCTTACCTGCCTTCTGTGGCGTCAAATTTGGTGCCCATGTCTGTTTTATCCGAGACTGGTTCGGTTATACCCGAGATGCAATTCAAGAAGGTTTGCGTGGGCTGCGATTTCCAGGCGCATTGCTGGCTGGGAGTCGAACAACCGACTATTTATAATGCAATTGAAGTTCGCAAAATTCCAGCATTGGAGGCACAGGGTATTTTTTATATCGATGACATACCGACCGACGCTGAACTATCCGGAGCCCAGCGCACACTGGTTGAACGCATGCAACAGCGTCGAATTGATATTAACCCTGCGCCAATAAAAAAGATGCTGAACGAGTTACGCTACCCGCTGTACTTTCTCGACTTTGAGTCAGTGGCTACCGCAATACCTCTGTTCGATGATTCTTCACCCTGGCAAAAATATGCTTTCCAGTTCAGCCTACATGTTCAAACTGCCAATGGAGAAGTCAACCATATCGAATTTTTACACGAGCAACGTACTGATCCTAGCCGGGCTATAGCAAACAGCTTGCTGGCACATATTGCGACTAGTGGGTCAGTGATTGTCTATAACAAAACGATGGAGCGAGGCGTATTAAAAGCCCTCGCGAGGCAGTTCCCAGAAGTGGGCGATGCCTTACGACAGATATCGAGTCGGATTTGGGATCTGGAACAGGTGTTCAAAAAACATTACCGCCACTGGCAGTGGGGTACTAAATCCAGCATCAAAAATGTATTGCCAACCTTAGTGCCCGAATTGTCGTACAAAGATCTGGAACTGCAAGAAGGCGGTATGGCATCGCTAGAGTGGTTGCGCATGATTGAGACCGATGATGCAAAGCAGAAAGCAGCGAAGGCAAATGCGCTTAAACGCTATTGTGAGCTCGATACCCTGGCAATGCTGCGATTGCTAGCAGTGGTCAGAAACGAGCTGGAAAGCGAGGCAACGTGAAGCTTAAAGTTTCAATTGACCAAGTGACCAATATCGCCATGCCGACGATAAGAAAATAGAAAGTTTGCTTGAAGAAGGTTTACCGGAAGGCGCTTCGCTTTTTCGGCCTACTGTACTTTCTTCCAAACCCAATGGAATAAGCTATGTCTAAACCTATTATCGTAACGGCAGCCATTATGGTTAAAGCTAATAAGGTTTTTGCTGCTCGACGGAACCCTGGTTCGCATATGGCGGGTTTTTGGGAATTCCCAGGTGGTAAAATTGAAACGGGCGAAACTCCTGAGGCATGTCTGGTTCGTGAGCTGTTTGAAGAATTTGGAATTGTTACTCAGGTAGGTGCATTTTTTGGTGAAAACACTCATGACTACGGCACAAAAACTATTCAATTACTGGCTTATCAGGTAACCCATGTTTCTGGCGAATTTGAATTAATGGCGCATGATCAATCCCGCTGGCTTTCACCCGATGAACTCGATCAGGTTAAATGGGCTCCGGCGGATATTCCGTTGGTAGCGCTTTATCGAGGACACCTTTAAATTACTTTAGGGTATGTGAGCCGGATTAATTGAGACTCGATGAAGCCACCTTCCCGATCTGATTTATAGGTCACTTAGCGGCATTGACTGACCAGCCCGATGAGTTTATTTGAAATCGTCATTTGTTTAATCTAAACTTTTTTTGATTCGAAACAGGATTAATTTGGTGCATCTTAAACGACAGGGTACTTTATTAGCGCTTAAATATTAGTCATTTAAACGAAGCAATTCACGGAGCAACGTTAGCCATACCGGGAGTTCTATTAGGATTAGTGCAAGTCAAGTGAACCAAGGCTCTAAACAATGAGTGACTGCGCGGCTACCAGTGAAGCACAATGACATTTCTGTTACTATGTCGAATACCCTACAAGAGTAGTTTATCTATGGCATAAGGAATGCCTTTCCCCAAAAAGAGTGTCTGATATAGTCTCGGCACAGTCATGTCTTCAGACGACCCTTTACTAAAAGGTGGGGCCAGAAAAAGAAGTCATGGTGAAAACACTACCAATCAACTTAATTAAGGACAATTATGAAGATACAAATCCTTAGTGACCTGCATAATGAGTTCTTGCGCAAAGGTGAGGGAATTCCTTTGCACCATTGGTCATGCACTATTCCCGAAACCGATGCAGAAATTATAATCCTGGCGGGTGACATCGACACCGGAACCCGGGGCGCTGAATGGGCGATTATGGAGTCAGAACGTTTGGCTAAACCTGTTTTGTATGTATTAGGTAACCACGAGTTTTATGATTATGAATACTGGAGCCTTAAAGAAAAGATTTTTAACTTGTGCGAAGGCACGCAAGTGTTCTTTTTGGATTCAGACGTGTTTACGCTGGACGATGTTCGTTTTATAGGTACGACTCTGTGGACAAACTATAAAGCCAATATTCAGATCCCTCAGGATTTGGCTATGTTAAATGTGGGTAAGTTTCTGGCAGACCACCGTCGCATAAGCATTAAGTCGGGTGACTTATCTGGAAGGTTTAAGCCGGAGCATGCGCTTGCCATTCACACCAAGGAATTACGATGGCTGGAAACACAATTAGCGCAATCCTCGGATGCCAAAACGGTGGTTATTACTCATCATGGGCCGCATGCCGTATGCCAGCATCCGGACTTCCCCTTAAATGAAATGACGACTGCGTTTTATTCTGACTTGGATGATCTAATCGAGTCTAGTCATATCGACTCATGGGTGTTTGGTCATACTCACGCCAATGTAGACGAGATCGTTTTTGATACGCGGATAGTGTCTAATCAGGCTGGTTACCCAGGTGAGAATGTAAGCAATTTCGACGCCCACTTTACTATCGAAATCTGACCCAGAAAACCACTGCAAAAAAACACTCAAATCATCTGACTATAAAACAGGCCGGAACAGCGCCTGTTTCATAAACAAATCAATATGGCTATTGTGACCCAGTCTTGAACTCAGGTCCTTCGACGATGAGTTCGTATTTAAAGTGAGCCGTCAGAGCTAATCACAATACGAATCATACTATTGGGAATTCTTAAGTAATCACTTCCCCATAGAAACCAAAGGCTCAACATAATCATACCCAAGGTCTTCCGCTACTTCCCTATAGGTCACGTCGCCGCGATGCACATTCAGGCCATTGCGTAAATGCGGGTCATCTGTGAGGGCTTGCTTGTAGCCTTTGTTCGCAAGCGCAAGTGCACCTGCCAGAGTTGCATTATTGAGCGCAAAGGTCGATGTACGCGGCACACCGCCAGGCATATTGGCGACACAGTAATGCACCACACCATCGACCACATAGGTTGGGTTGCTGTGCGTGGTTGCGTGTGAGGTTTCGAAGCATCCGCCTTGATCGATTGCGACGTCAACCATGACTGCGCCTGTTTTCATTGCTTTGACGTGTTCGGCGGTGACTAGCTTTGGTGCCGAGGCACCAGGGATTAATACGCCGCCGATGACGACATCGGCTTCGAGCACGTGTCGTTCAATTGCATCGCGGGTTGAGTAGACGGTATTCACTGATCGACCAAACTCAGTCCATAACCGGCCTAGGGTCTCGTTGGATCGGTCGAGCACCCAAACATCTGCCCCCATACCAACGGCAATGTGAGTCGCATGTGTACCCACCACACCACCACCAATAACGACTACTTTGGCTGGATCAACACCAGGCACGCCACCCATCAACATGCCAATACCACCGTGAGTTTTTTCGAGGTTATGTGCCGCCGCCTGAATCGACATACGGCCTGCCACTTCCGACATTGGGCGTAGTAAGGGTAATCCACCAAAAGGCGAGGTCACTGTTTCATAGGCAATACAAACGGCACCTGAATTCACCAGATCGCGAGTTTGCTCTGGGTCTGGTGCGAGATGCAGATAAGTATATAAAATTTGACCTTCTCGTAGCATTGCTCGCTCGACGGCTAGAGGCTCCTTAACTTTCACTACCATTTCGGCCTGAGCAAATATTTCGGCTGCGGTATCGACGATCGTCGCGCCGGCTCGCTTATATTCGTCATCCGCCGCACTTATACCGCCGCCAGCATTTGTTTCGACTATAACTTGATGACCCTGTGACACCAATTCGCGTACCGACTCTGGCGCCAGACCGACTCGGTATTCATTGTCTTTAATTTCTTTTGGTATGCCTACTAACATGTTAAAACCCTCTTGGAATTAATATTAAGTGACTAACCGATAAATCGTAATATTAGTAACAATTTTCCAACAGAACCAGTATCAACGATCGAATGGTCCAGTATATTGTTGATTGATTAAGACTGAGGAATACATTAGGCGCGAGTTGCAGGCAGCGGGTGATATTTCCGCAGTGGCAGGACATTTTAGCCTAGAGTCCCTAAGTCATTTACCCCCTGACTTATCAAGCTGAGATCAAATTGACTGACTTGCAGTAATATAGTTTTGCAGAGTGTTAGCCGGAAAGCCTTCGATTAACTGACTTCGCAGCTGTTAACGCAACGATAGATGAGAATAACTCACCATCAAGCCATATTCCGTATTGCCTGGCGCATCAGCTGACGTTTGATGCCGCTATTTGATTGAATCAATTGCATGCCAAAATCCCGTATCGTATTTTGCACAGAGTTATCTGCCCCATATAGTACTTTTAAGCCTGTCAGTAAATGGGTGGCTAAGGCTGTTTCACTTTTTCGCTGGCGTTCGAATTGACGTAGTTTTTTCTTATGCCATGGACTTTCGAGATCACCTAACAATTGCATCAATAACGCAATGTCACTAAAGCCCAAATTAACGCCCTGACCCGCCAAAGGATGTACGCTGTGTGCCGCATCGCCGATGAGTAGTACTCGCTGGCTCAACCACTGATTGCAACTATGCCAACCCAGCGGGAAACTCTGCCGACTGCCAATACCGGTTACTTGGCCCAACCGACCATCGAATGCCTCACCAAGTGCCAAACAGAAATCGTTATCGTCTAGTGACAGCATTGCTTGTCCCAATTCGGTGTCACAGGACCAGACTATCGAGCTATCACCATTGGCGAGTGGCAAAAAGGCAAGTGGCCCAGTACTGAGGAACTTCTGCCAAGCCGTCAACTGATGCGGTAATTCAGTCGTCACGTTGGCTACGATGGCTATTTGGTCGTAGCTGCCACTCGTTACTTTGATGTCGGTTAAGCCGCGGGTGCTTGAACCTCGTCCATCAGCGGCAATGAGTAGATCTGCTGATAGCGTCACGTCCGATTCAAGACCAACCGAAACAATGGTTTCAGAGTTTTCAATCAGCGTTGTGATTTTGTCTGATAGAAACCAGTCAATTGATTGCTCGGCCTGACAGGCCTTGTGTACGGCAGCCAGAATTTGATTGTTTTCAACAATGGCCCCGAGGCTCTGGCTTGCTACCTGAGCGCAATCAAAGTCGACTGCCGCGTTACCATTAGCATGCCATACAAACATCTTTTCGTAGTCACAAACTCGATTTTTATCGATCGCAGACCAAACACCCAGGTCGCTTAAAAGCTTTTGTGAGGTCGGGCTAATGGCAGATAAGCGCGTGTCATAAACAGCATCTGCAGCAATATCAGCAGAGCCTGCCTTTTTAATGGCTGGCGACGGCTCGATTAGTGCGACTCGAAACCCTTTGCGCGCAAATGATAAAGCCGCGCAAGCACCCACCATGCCGGCACCCGCAACAATAACGTTATAGCCGTCTGCTTGTTTATTCTGATTCATCTACCGTGCCTCATCTCAAATGGCCTCGAACCATAGCGTTGCCACCTGTCGCTAAACCCATCCCTGAAAGCGCCACTTCAGATTTCAAACCAGGCATTATATCGAGCAAGCCTAAGACAGCTGAACGAATGTTTTTAAGTAAGGGTAAATCGTTCGAGAACAAGCTGACCAGACCATCGCCTAAGCGTATCACCTGTGTTTGTTCCGACTGCCGTAACTGCTCATAGGCTGTTAGCAGTTGCAATAAAGACGCTGGATCAGCAATCGACTGGCCTTCCAGCAAACCTTGCAAGCTTGCAATATCACGCAGGCCTAGATTAAATCCCTGCCCAGCCACTGGGTGCAACGCATTGGCGGCATTTCCGATCATGACGCAGCGATTTTCGGTTAATGACTTTGCTTCGGTTCGTTGTAATGGGAAGCTAAATCGTTTGCCAACTTGTTCAATAAACCCGAGTCGAAAGCCAAAGCATTGCTGTAACGATTGCATAAATTCTGCATCATCCAACATCATTAATTCAACAGCAGCAGCAGGCTTACAAGTCCAGACACAGGCGTATCGATTACGCCCAAGCGGCAGCATCGCCAAGGGCCCTGATTCAGTAAATCGCTCATAGGCAGCAGCGGCTAATGGCTTGTCGAAACAAACGTTAGTGATAATGGCAGACTGTTCATAATCAATAGTTTCGTGCTTGATGCCGAGGCTTTCCCTCGCCTTCGATTGCGCGCCATCGGCTACTAATATTAAATCAGCCTGCAACTGGTTAATGCCCTCAGGACTTCGATAACTGAGCTGTAAACTTTCTTCTACTTTAATAGATTCAAACGTCGAGCGAGTGAAGATTGTGATTGATTCTGACTGGTTGATTTTTTCAAGTAAGCAACTGCCAAGCAATTGGCTCTCAATAACATAACCCAGTGCGTCAAGCTCGTAATCAGAGGCTTTTAGACGACTGACGCCCCAATGGCCTTTCGACGAAATATGAATGGTCCGAATGGGTGACGCTAAGTGCTTCACCTCACTCCAGATATTCAGCGCTTTTAGAATTTGAACGCTAGCATAAGACAAAGCGATGGATCTCGCGTTGAGACCGGTTGGATCTTTTTCACTTTGCAACAATGGGCTTGATTCGATAACCGATACTGTTCGACCAGTCTGCTGCAGTGCCAACGCGGCACATAAGCCAATTAGACCGCCGCCAACAATGGCAATGCTCTCTTGTTTCTGCAAACGACCTATTGTCGATTTTTCCATTGTTTAGGGCTCGGTTTATTAAGTACAGCTTATTTTGAACTCGCCATTAAAGCTTCGATTTCGTCAACTTTTCTGGGAAGCGCGTCGGTTAGCACCTCGCAACCGGTACTAGTAACCAACACATCATCCTCAATGCGTATGCCAATATCCCACCATTTGCGGGGGACCGACTTGCTGTTCGCCGGAATATAAATGCCGGGCTCAACGGTTAATACCATGCCTGGTTCAAACAGGCGCCATTGGTCACCCACTTTATAATCACCGACATCATGAACATCAAGCCCCAGCCAGTGGCCAGTACGATGCATATAAAAACGTCGAAAGGCTTGTTCTTTGATCAGCTCTGTTAAATCGCCCTTGAGTAATTTAATATCGATCAAACCTTGAGTAAGAATACGCACAGCTGCATGGTGTGGATCATTCCAATGGTTACCTGGTTTTACCATTTTAATTGCTGCCGTTTGGGCGGCTAACACTATTTCGTAAACTTCTCGCTGAGCAGCACTATATTTACCATTAATGGGAAAAGTACGTGAAATATCGGACGCATAACCTTGCACTTCGCAGCCAGCATCGATGAGTAATAGGTCGCCATCGTTAAGCACTTCGGTATTTTCGGTATAATGCAGAATACAGCTGTTAGCCCCCCCGCCAACAATGGCTGGATACGCGTGTTGGGTATTGTTGCGTTTGAATTCATGATCGAACTCGGCCGCTACCTGATATTCGTACTGGCCTGGCGCACATATCTGCATTGCTCTTTTATGGGCGACAACATTAATAGCAGCAGCCTGACGCATTAGAGCCAACTCGGCCTTACTCTTAAACAGACGCATGTCGTGCAAAATAAAATCCAACGCCAAAAATTCAGATGGCACCTGCTTTCCGTTGCGTGATTGGACTTTGATATGACTGACCCAACCGATTAATCTTTGATCAAACTCGGGTGACAGGCCCATTATATTGTAGACACTCTCTCTGCCTTCAAGCAGGCCTGGTAAAATATCGTCAATGTCATCGATAGGAAACGAATCATCGGCACCATACTTTTCAATAGCACCTTCCTGCCCTGATCGTCTGCCATGCCAGGTTTCTTGTTCGATATTTTTTTCACGACAAAAAAGTATATATTGTCCATGCTTTCGACCTGGTGCCAAAACCATTACCGCATCGGGTTCATTAAACCCGGTTAGATATAAAAAATCGCTGTCCTGTCGAAACGGAAAGTCAACATCACGGTTACGGGCTATTTCTGACGACGATGGAAGGATAGCGATGCTGTTGTTACCCATCATCTTCATTAATTGAGCGCGGCGGTTCTTAAATTCTGATTGATTCATACTATTTTTACTGCAGTGGTGGTGAGGGCATGACGCGATTGACGGCTTCGTTTAAAAACAAAACGGACATTCGCACATGTTCGACAATTTCAACTAACTGATCTTCAGTTTCGGGACTTTCGATTTCGTCATGATCGAGTTTACTTATCTCAAGTAGGTCGGACAAACACTCTTGCGCCTGCGCGTCTAATTCTTTCGCATCACTTTTAAATATAGCACTTAACCCATACAAGAAGCCGACGCACCAAGTGGACAGGCCTAACAACTGAACGCCAAAATCATCCGAATCGTCAGGCAGCAATAACTCAAAAGATAAATCGGCCGTATTTAATTGTTCACGGCTAGTTTCGAATAGCTGTTTAAGTACCTGTAAATGCTCGACTGCTAATACATCGGTGCTTTTCGGCAGCTCATCTAGGGTATGCTCTAGCCACACGGCCATTCCACAATTATCCAGCAGTAGTCCACAAAGGGTACCGTGAGACTCCGATGCATCGACGCTTGCACCTAATTTTTCCAGTGTATTTTGCACTGAATCAAATTCTGTCATTGTAGAAAACCTATAGATTTGTATAATTTTAGAACTACTCAAAGAGTAGTCAGAATTGTAAGTAACGTCTCAAATTGTTTCTGTTACAGGTTAGATCAAGGCGGATATATGAATTTACAAGTGTAAAGAATCATTTAAACGCTGAAAGGACCCATACAGGATTCAAATTTAACTGTTACTACTTTCTATAGTCTACCACTCACATAGCTGTCAAAAAATACACATCGGTTGACTGATTGTATTTTAAGCACGATGATTCACTTATGGATTCAGATAAAACAGTTTTTACCGAAAATGACCTTCGCCAGTTGGAACAGCGCATTGACCAATTAATCGATACTGTAGGGTCATTAAAAAATGAAAATATCAGCCTGCGTCAGCAACAGGAAAAACTGGTAGCCGAACGCTCTCAGTTACTCGATAAAACCGAAACAGCAAGAACACGGGTTGAAGCAATGATTTCAAGATTACGCTCACTCGAGTTAAGCTCATGAGCAGTCTACAACCAATTAGCATTACTATTCTCGACAAAGAATACAAGGTCGCCTGCCCTGCGGGGGAACAGGCCGCGCTGTTAGCATCAGCAAAATACCTGGACGAAAGAATGCGTGAAATTCGTGACAGCGGCAACATCCTTGGATCTGAACGAATTGCGGTCATTACGGCATTAAATATTGCCAACGATTTTCTCAACACCAGCGACGCCGTGAAAGGCATCAGTGATGATTTATCACCTCGATTAAAAGGCCTTGAGATCAAAATTTCGCGGGCTCTTGAACAAACAGAGTCATTAAAAAATTAGATTTACTTTTCACCTTCATCAAGGGTATAGTGAATTTATACCTACTGCGGTGTTCGTTAGCAGCCATCATAATCCTTGAGCCGTTTTATCCACCTTGGGGACTTTCGTATAACGCTGGTGCGCATGCCCGATTCGTCGGGAAGCCTGATGAGGTTGTCAATATCCCCACCTGAACCTTTGGTTCAAGGTTGATAGATTTGCGACGGCATCGTGGTTGGTATTCTTTTCATCGGTTAGCAAACGCATTAAAACTGCTTATTCAATTAATTAAGCGACTTTTCTCAGACATCACTTTAAGTCAATATCCAGCTACTTCAGAAACAATTGGTAAGCATCATTCTCAGTTTCATTCCAGTGTGGAATATTCAACCCCACTAAAAGAGCGTTAAACGCTTTATAATCTGCCTTATCAACTTGAAAGCCCATCAGTATTCGGCCAAAATTTGAGCCGTGATTGCGATAATGGAACAGACTAATATTCCACTTCTTGCCCATCTTCATTAAAAAATTTAATAGCGCACCTGGTTTTTCTGGAAACTGAAATCGATATAACAACTCATTATTCACATTACCACCCGGATGCCCGCCGACCATATAACGGGTATGTAACTTAGCCACTTCGTTTTGAGTCATATCCACTACAGAGTATCCATAGGCTTGTAATTTTTCAATAAATTGATTCTTTTCGTCAGTGCCCTTAGTGAGTTGAATGCCCGCAAAAACACGAGCCAGATTATCATCGGAATAACGATAGTTGAACTCAGTAATAGAGCGCTTGCCGATTAACTGACAAAACTCTTTAAAGCTTCCGGGACGTTCCGGGATTTGTACAGCAAGCAACGCTTCTCGATTCTCACCTATCTCTGCACGTTCAGCAACATGGCGTAATCGATCAAAATTCATATTAGCGCCACAGTTAATGGCAATAAGAGTTTGGCCATTTAAACCATGCATGTCGGCATACTTTTTAAGCCCAGCCAGAGACAATGCGCCAGCTGGTTCACATATCGCCCTAGTATCTTCAAAGGTATCTTTAATAGCAGCACAAATTTGATCTGTGGTAACCGTAATAGCGTCATCTGCCAGATTCTTGAGCATTGCAAAGGTATGCTTTCCTACCTGCTTAACAGCAACGCCATCGGCAAATGTACCCACTTCTTTTAGAATGACTCGTCGACCAGCCTTTCGTGCTTTATAAAAACAGCACGAGTCCTCTGGCTCAACCGTAATAATCTTAATTTCGGGTCGAACGGCTTTTATAAAACCCGCAATTCCAGCGGCTAATCCACCACCACCGACGGGTACAAAGATGGCATCGATATGATCAGGATGTTGTCGAATAATTTCGTGGGCTATCGTTCCCTGCCCTGCCATTACGTCCACATCATCAAATGGATGAATAAAGGCTAGCCCTTCTTTTTCAGACATTTCTAGTGCGTATTTTTTTGCTGCATCAAAATTCTCGCCATGCAATATTGCTTTAGCACCATAACTTTTAACCGCTGATACCTTTATGTCTGGCGTTGTTACCGGCATTACGATTACAGCTTTAAGACCTAGTTTTTTGGCTGATAGCGCTACTCCCTGGGCATGGTTCCCTGCAGATGCTGTAATAACGCCAGATAACTCTGGGTTAGCTTTTAGCATTAAATATATTTTATTGAATGCACCACGAATTTTAAAAGAGAACACAGGCTGTAAGTCTTCACGCTTGAGCCAAATTTGATTACCGTTGCGGTTCGAAATTCGCCCCATGAGGTCTAACGGTGTTTCGCGTGCCAGGTCGTACACTCTTGCCGTGAGTACTTTTTCTAAAAACTGTTGTCGTGCCATAACATGGGTCGCTTTAGCAATAAATTAAAAAAGAGAACGATTGTGCTTGAGAGGCTAACAAAGTCAACTCTATGAGGGTTTTTATTATGCTAAGTGAACAACCTGAGTTAAGAGAGCCTCTAAAATAGTGATTTTTCTATTAGATAATTGCTACGCAGTTTTGATTATTGTAACCCCTGTAAAGATGCAGCTAGCGTAGTCATATCTAAACAATAAAGCCTCATAATTAGATTGAATTAACAATCGTCAAGAACTACATGCGAATTAAGCCCATAGGCGCCAGATCCGTGGACTGAGCAAATACTTTGGGAATTAGAGTGGCGAGCTGTCAAAAATAATCATCATGAGGCATCGCCGCAATCGCAGAAAAAGTGCATTTAATAGATACCCTTAATAGGATTTGAATGACAATTGGTTTAGCAGCCGATAAAATACTCAAAAGCCTACTATTAGATGACTAAAATGACTCCAGATGAGAAAAAAATAATAGCCGCACAAGCGGCACTCGACTATATCAAACCCAATACCGTTATTGGCGTTGGAACTGGGTCGACGGTTAATCATTTCATCGATTTACTCGCCAAAAATTTTGAAGGACAAATAAAAGCGGCTGTCTCTAGCTCAGTTGCTTCGACTGAACGCATGCAAAAACATGGTATACCCGTTATCGATCTCAATGAAGCTGGGCGCCTGTCAATCTATGTCGATGGTGCTGATGAATCTAACCATCAATTACATTTAATTAAAGGCGGTGGTGGTGCGCTCACTCGCGAGAAAATCATTGCAGCCGCCAGCGATGAATTCATTTGTATTGCGGATGCCAGTAAATTGGTTGATGTACTTGGCAGCTTCCCGCTACCGGTCGAAGTCATTCCAATGGCTCAAAACCTAGTCGCTAGGCAGTTGGAAAAATTTGACTGTGAGGCAAGACTAAGAGCAGATTTTGTGACTGACAATGGCCATATCATTCTCGATTTACACGACCTTCAAATTGAGGACCCACTTGCGCTAGAAAATCAGATCAATCAAATGACTGGCGTTGTCTGCGTTGGTCTATTTGCACATCGACCAGCCGATGTTTTAATTCTTGGAGAAGATGACGGTGCTCGGAAAGTTTTTGCCTAAAGTGCTTTGAAGCGTCTCTTTATCCTTCGGCTAAAAAATAACGCACTCTATAAGATTCCTACGATAA
>OOGD01000208.1_pt1 | contig 13173 bp, 8 predicted proteins | sample 1670381 | NCBI WGS metagenome assembly OOGD01 (sample SAMEA98146918, study PRJEB22522) | marine metagenome | biome: marine biome; feature: marine water body; material: sea ice | place: Arctic Ocean | collected 14-Sep-2015 | depth 1.3 m | reverse complement strand
AGGGATTACCAGCAAAAGGTAATAAACCACTTGCTTGCTGGTTTTCTTGATTGGGTTGTTTGCCTATTTTGCATCGTTACAGGGACGTAACTAATTAGATCAACGCAGGAGCAGTTGTCGAGGAACAACAACAGGTCATAATCTTTACCGGAATGAGCATCAATACCACACAGGTAACTGCGACCTACACAGTGGGAAACAACAGGGTAATACGGCGTGTCTTCAACGGCGGGAGGCTATTTTCTGGATAGGGTCATCGTCATTTCCTTTAGTAATTAAGGTATGTCCTTATCTTTCTTTATATTTGATGCCAAATGGATAAGAGTATATTGTCAATTGTAGAGTTCCTGTCTTTTTTATTGCCGTCACATTGTGTCAGTTGGCCCGCCTACCGGCTAGAATTGACCGATAATCCACGTACTAGCTCAAGTCTTGACTCGCTTGGCTGATGAAGTTACATCATTGCCGTACCGGTCATTTCCAATCCCGAAACCATTGATATCCTTACTGCTATATTTTCAAGATATCCAGTTGCAGTTGTTTTTTCTAATCCATTAATTTTGTCACAAAGTGATGTTTTTGCGCTTTTTTCATTACCATCGACAGTTAGTGCGGATGTAAGAAAACGCGATTAAACAATGCACCATAATAAGGCAGAAAACGAAATCGTTTCAGCTGGCAATCTAAAAAGTTAATATCTATAATTAACGTAATATTTCAAACATTTAAAAATTTTTCTTATGCTGACACATTTAGATCGGCTTGAAGCCGAAAGTATTCATATCATGCGTGAGGTTGCGTCTGAAGCTGAGGCCCCAGTGATGCTTTACTCTGTAGGCAAGGATAGCGCCGTGATGTTGCATTTGGCAATGAAAGCGTTTTATCCCAGCATACCTCCATTTCCACTGATGCATGTTGATACGACATGGAAATTTCGTGAAATGATTGCGTTTCGCGATCGCAAGGCCAAAGAACTCGGTATGGAATTAATAATCCATAGCAATCAGGAGGGCATAGATGCCGGTGTTGGTCCATTCAGCCATGGTTCATCGATGCATACCGATGTTATGAAAACACAGGCCCTGAAACAGGCGTTAAATAAATATAAGTTTGATGTCGCTTTCGGTGGCGCTCGTCGTGACGAAGAAAAGTCCCGCGCTAAGGAACGTATTTTCTCATTCCGAAGCACTGAGCATCGATGGGATCCAAAAGCCCAACGGCCAGAATTGTGGAATGTGTTTAATACCCGCATCCGCAAGGGTGAGAGCATCCGTGTATTTCCGATCTCTAACTGGACAGAGCTTGATATCTGGCAATATATTCGTCGCGAACAGATTGAAATTGTGCCCCTTTACTTTGCTGCCAAACGCCCAGTCGTTGAATGGCAAGACAGCCAGATTATGGTAGATGATGACCGTATGCCGGAAGCGCTGCGTAAAACAGCCATTGAAAAATACGTCCGTTTTCGCACGCTGGGCTGTTACCCGCTGACCGGGGCGGTGGAGAGTAAAGCAGAAACACTGGAAGACATTATTCAAGAAATGTTACTAACTAGGTCATCCGAACGCCAAGGCCGAACAATCGACCGCGACCAGGCCGCATCAATGGAAAGAAAAAAACAAGAAGGGTATTTCTAAATGGCACACGTCTCTGACCTAATCGAAACTGACATCACTGGTTATTTGTTGTCACATGAAAACAAGTCGCTGCTGCGTTTCATCACTTGCGGTAGCGTTGATGATGGCAAATCTACGCTGATCGGGCGCTTGCTTTACGACAGTAAAATGATTTTCGAAGATCAACTCGATGCGCTTGAAGCCGACTCTAAGAAGTCGGGAACGCAGGGCGAGAATATTGACTTCGCACTACTAGTCGACGGGCTCGCCGCTGAGCGAGAGCAAGGCATCACGATTGACGTCGCCTATCGTTATTTTTCGACCGAAAAACGTAAATTCATCGTCGCCGATACACCCGGACATGAACAATATACGCGAAACATGGCCACCGGTGCCTCAACTGCAGACCTTGCCATCCTGCTAATTGACGCTCGCAAAGGGATTCTGACGCAGACACGGCGGCATTCTTTCATAGCCTCATCACTGGGCATTCGAAAACTAGTGTTGGCAATCAATAAGATGGATCTAGTCGATTACGATCAGTCAGTGTTCGACACAATCAAAAAGGACTTTCTAGCATTCGCTTCTGAATTAAACAAAGACATCGAAATTCAAGCGATCCCAATGTCAGCACTTGCCGGTGACAACATCACCGAAAATTCGAACGCGACGCCCTGGTACTCTGGTCCCAGCTTAATGACATATCTCGAGACCGTCCCAGTTGACGACGATAAAGAAACGCGGCCATTTAGAATGCCCGTTCAGTGGGTGAACCGTCCTAATCTAGATTTCCGTGGCTTTTCCGGACAGATAGCCTCAGGCGTCATTCGGCCTGGAGACAAAATAAAAACGCTACCCAGCGCCAAAGAAACCACCATTGAGCGTATTGTTACACAGACCGGAGATCTTGATATAGCGGTCGCGGGACAGTCAGTCACACTGACCTTTGCTGATGAAGTTGATACTTCACGTGGTGATGTCATTTGCGCCGCAGGTGAGCCTGCCGAAGTTTCTGATCAGTTTCAAGCGCGAGTGATGTGGATGGCAGATGACGCGATGTTACGAGGTCGGCGTTATCTACTAAAAATTGGGGCTAAAACGGTGCCTGCACAAATCACAGGTCTTAAACATCGAATTGACGTGAATGATCTTCAAAGTAGACCAGCAACTGAACTTGGCCTCAATGAAATGGGGGTCTGTACGATCAGCCTCGATCAAGCCATCGCCTTTGACGCTTATGATGTGAATCGTGAAACCGGCGGGTTCATTCTGATCGATCGCCTAACCAACAATACTGTTGGCCTCGGCCTGCTTGACTTTGCACTGCGCCGTGCCGCGAATATTCACTGGCAAGCTCTGGACGTCGATCGCTCGACTCTGGCCGAGCAGAAGGAACAAAAACCAGCTGTACTCTGGTTCACTGGCTTATCCGGTTCTGGTAAATCGACCATCGCGAACGCTTTACAGAAGAAACTATTCGCAATGGGTAAACACACTTTCGTACTGGATGGAGACAATGTTCGCCATGGTTTGAACCGCGACCTCGGCTTTACCGATGCAGACCGCGTCGAGAATATTCGCCGTGTGTCTAATGTTGCCAAGCTCATGTCCGATGCAGGCCTAATTACTCTGGTAAGCTTCATTTCTCCGTTTCGCTCCGAACGACAAATGGCGCGTAATATGATGACTAACGGCGAGTTTGTTGAAATCCACGTCGACACCACGTTGGAGGTTGTCGAGCAACGCGATGTAAAAGGCTTATACAAACGCGCACGGGCGGGTGAAATTAAGCACTTCACAGGAATCGATAGCCCTTATGAGGCACCGCTTGAAGCTGAAATAATTGTTAACACCGCCAGCCAATCGGCCGAAGATGCAGCGGATTCAATCATTGACTGGCTCAAAGACAAAGACATGCTGGACGCTTTGGTTGAAGCGGTCTAAAAACCTAAAATTCTTGTGGCATCAAAAAAATTCGAGCCTATGAAACATTGCTACTGTCGAACGGTGCGGGAAAGAAATTAAGATTAGATTGTCACCCTGAACGCTCTGCATAGTACACAAGATAACGCCCAAATTATCGAAGACAATGATTCTGTTCTACTAGCATTTTGCGAGGAGGCCGCCACTGTAAATGGCGCCTCCACAGGCTAGTACATCCATAACCTATCTTTTGTTTCATTAAAATGTATGAATATTGACGGTGGTTTTGCCAACACTTTCCTTTTAAATTCCGTATCTCGTTACAGGTTGGTGATATGACATCGAATTATGTTTGTTATTTCAGATTAATCTCTAATCTGGCATTGTTGGGCATCCTCCTGGTCAATACTTGACGGCATTTGACTTCTGCTTTAAGTCGCGGCTGCACCTCAAATTGTGCTCATCAAATCTCTGCTGGCTCGAAGACGGTGTGTTTGATGTGGACTTTTGATTACTGTTAACCAACCCCTAAATCCCATGATTTTCTTCTGCTTTTGGGCCTACTTTTAGTTGCATGGCCTGGGTATGAGCTCGGCGTTTTTATACGAGCCTCACTTTTATTCGATTTATGCACTATAGTTAAACCTATAGATAGTGATTAGCGCCCCATAAGGTCGGTTGCGAATTGAGGGATTTAGACAACCTACTAGAGTGCTGACATTGTTTTACTGTTTTCGTTAGACATCAAATACCGATAGCTGGCGACATATTGATTATATTCGATGTTATTTTTTCGGGATGGTAATCTGCTGAGAAAAGAGCCTGATACTTTTTGTTGGCAGCCATTCGGTCAAAGTAGATTGTGAGGAGTATGAAGCCCCATGTTTGTTCGTGCTTTAAATATTTTCCGCGCCATGTTTTATTCGAACATTCGATTAAAACACCTTATTTTTCTGACTTTAACGTTTATCTCTGCTGTTCCCGTAATGATGCTGAGTTATTGGGTTCAGGAAACTGCGTTTCAAAAAGAGCTGGCGGCGGTTGAAGAAAAGCATCTGATTATTGCTAAAAACTTAAGTCGAACATTCGAACGCTATGCTTTGGATACAAAGGCAGTCTTTAAACACGTCGGCACATTAATGGTCGACGGGCAAGACTGGCATCAATCAAAAAAATTATTGAATACTATGGGCATCACTAGTTTATGCTGGGCGAACAGTCGTCTCAAGAATGAGTCCACTCCAAGTAGCGATTGTTCTTTTAGTGTTAATGCCAGGCAGTTATCGATGCTCACGACACTGGCCCAAAAAAGCTCGGGTGAGGTGCAGATATCGAATCTGGATAGAATAGACGACAAACCCATTTTCTTTCTAGTGCAGGCCATTGACTCTGGGCAACTTTTACTTGGCACACTTGAAACCACCTATCTAGTCGAAAGTCAGAAATCGATTGCGTTCGGTGAACGAGGGCATTCCATGGTGGTTGACGCGACAGGACGAGTAATTGCTCATCCAAAATCGGAATGGGTGGTAATGTCTAAAGACGCATCAAAGTTGTCAGTAGTTCAAAAAATGATACGGGGTGAGACTGGCGTTAGTACCTTTTTTTCGCCACCCATGCAGGCTGATATGATAGCGGGCCATACCTCTGTACCAGGCGTTGGCTGGGGCGTTATGGTTCCGCAACCCATCTCAGAGCTACGTGATAGTGCAACCTATGTTCGTTGGGCTGCATTTTTCATTTCAATGTTTGGAATAGTAGTTGCTGGTTTACTGGGATGGCTGGCAGCGAGAGCGTTAGCAAGGCCGATTGAGTCGATTTGTAAAACTGCAAACGCAATAGCCAGTGTTGATTCGGCAGCACGAGTGACTGATCTGCCTGAACACACTGCATTCGAAGTAGTCGACCTGGCAAATTCATTCAATCAAATGGTGGGCCGACTAGAAGATTCACATGCTGATTTACTAAGCCACCGAGAGCAACTTAACGTAACCCTAGCGTCAATCGGTGATGGGGTTATTACGACCGATAAAAATGATAATATTAGTTACCTGAATCCGGTAGCAGAAACCTTAACGGGCTGGTCGATGAAGGAGGCTATCGGTTACCCACTATTTGAAGTGTTGAAAATAGATGATTTTCACACGGGTAAACCCATGGGGCTTTTACAGGTTAACGACACCTACGCAGGCAAACCAATCTTTGAAGGACGTCTAGTACGGCGAGACCTGTCGAAGGTAGACGTGCAAAAAACAGTCGCCAAGATTTATGATTCTAGTCGTGACATCATTGGTCTGGTGATCGTCGTTCGAGATGTGACTGAAAATCGTAAATTAACAAAACGTTTATCCTATGAAGCGACGCATGATTCGCTTACTGGATTAGTGAACCGAAGCGCCTTCGAAGACCGGGTCACCATTGCGGTTCAACAGAGTAAGGACGAGCACTGCACGCACTGCCTGTGTTATCTCGACCTTGATCAATTTAAAGTGGTGAACGATACCTGTGGGCACGCCGCTGGGGATGAGTTGCTGCGCACTGTGGGTAAAGTTATTCTTAGAAATATGCGAAAGGCGGATGTTTTAGCCCGACTCGGTGGTGATGAATTTGGTATTCTATTGACACAATGCTCGATGCCATCGGCATTAGCACTGGCGGAAACTATTCGTAGACAGATATATAAATCTCGATTTGTATACGACCATCAAAACTTTCCTACTGCTGTCAGTATCGGCGTGGTTGAGATAACGGATAGTGACAATAATATTGGGGATATTTTTAAAGCCGCTGACTCGGCTTGTTATATGGCCAAAGAAAGGGGGCGTAATCTGGTTCATGCTTATCGACCTACGGACGAACATATTGCCGAGCGTGAAAGTGAAGTTCGTTGGGTTAGTCGGTTGCATACCGCGTTAGAGGCAGATTTATTTACGCTACATGTTCAACCCATTATTCCGCTAAACACGCATGACTTTTTTACCGCACACTATGAATTGCTACTGCGACTAAAAGACGATGATCAATCTCTAATATATCCTGATACTTTTTTGCCAGCAGCGGCTCGTTACAACCTGTTACCGGTGATTGATCGCTGGGTATTTACACAGGCTATTAGCTGGTTAAGTAAAAATCGGCAGTTGCTCAAGGGTGGCCGAATTTCAATTAACCTGACTGGGCCAACTCTATCTGAAGATTCATTTTTGGAATTTATTCTGGCGTTATTCGAAGTCAATAGCATGTGCGCTGATGCAATGATCATAGAAATCACTGAAAGCTCTGCCCTGAGTGACCTACCCTGTGCACAGAAATTTATGGCGTCTCTCAGCAAAATGGGCTGTCAATTTGCACTCGATGATTTTGGCAAAGGCTTTTCATCACTTGGTAGCCTAAAACACTTGGCGGTAGACTACATTAAAATAGACGGTGGGTTCGTGCGCGATATGCTAAACGACCCAGTCGATGAAGCAATGGTAAAAACCATTAATGATATCGGTCATTCGATGGGGAAAATGGTCGTTGCTGAATTTGTTGAAAACGAGGCCATTCAGGCCCGACTGACTGAGCTAGGTGTCGATTTTGGCCAAGGTTTTGGAATCTCCAAGCCTTATCCGTTGGCTGAGTTTAATGTCGATAAAACGGCATAGCCGCTGTTTTGAAAACAGCCCTTAGACTCAGGGTCTTGGCGTATTTTAGGGCTGTGTGAAAGCTGGGTTAATTCGCAACTGTCGGTTTCTATCAGACCCCAAGTCATGGCCAAGGGGTCATTTTGACTATACTTTATGCTTTTTCATTCAACGCTAATTTGTTGTGAAACTATTGCTTTAAGGTTACTGGCTATTGTATAACTATCGTTATTTTTATTACTATTACCCGAAAAATATAGCTTCTGCTAACCGATATTTTTAATACTTAAAGTGCGTGATGATAGCTGCTGGCCAATCATCGCTATTACAATGTGTTTAATTTTGCTAACCTATTACTTCCTGCAAAAAAATAAAAGGGCTAATAATGAACCAGGAAACTAAAAAGTCAGTCAGCCGCTACACAAATCTGGACTGGACAATGGCTAGAACCGTGTCTCTTTCGATCCTCATTGGTGTAATAGCAGCATTCGCTGCTAAAGGATTGTTACTGGCGATCAATTTTACTCAAAACTTTTTGCACCCTATTCCGATCGGAAAATTAGTGCAGGAACAAGGGATTGAAAATGCTTCCTTGACCCTTTGGCATGCGGGCACTCTAGTGGTCATGGGCCTGGTTGTTGGGTTATTGACCCACTATTTGATGCCCAATCGAATGAATCGTGGTTTATCCCATGTCATCGAAGATGTGCATTTCAACAATGGCCAAACCGGTGTCAAAGAAGGCATGGCGGTTGGCCTTATATCGGCGGTTTCGATTGGTGCAGGTGCTTCCGTGGGTCGCTACGGACCCGCCGTACATTTAGGCGCGGCTGCGGCCAGTGGTATTGGCACATTCTTTAAACTGGACAACCAAGAAAAATTGACGCTGAGCTGTGCTGGTATTGCGGCAGCTATTTCTGCCTCATTTTTGGCACCCCTGGCTGCCGTTATTTTTGTGCAAGAAGTCGTGCTGCGGCAATGGCGCATATATCAGTTTATTCCGACTGCCGCTGCGGCTGCGGCTGCTTCAGAGACTGCTATATTGCTCGATGTGCATTTTATTATCCCAAGTAATCTGATACCCGATGATGTGCCTGCCTATGAGTTTTTGTTTTTTGGCCTGATCGGCGTGTTGTGCGCGGTGGTTGGTATTGCCTTTAACCGAATGCTGCCAATGGCAGCCGGTTGGGTGGCTAAACACGTGAAGGTTGATAATCGATTGAAACCGGCTATTGGCGGCTTAATTCTAGCGGGTATTGGATTCGCTTATCCGTCTGTATTAGGGTTAGGTGGATACGAAACACAAATGGCTGTTGCTGGCAACATTGCGCTAAAGCTATGCCTCACTCTGCTGGTGCTTAAATTTATAGCAACGATTGTTAGCCTAGCGTTTGGCTTCAACGGGGGTGTTTTTGGCCCCAGTTTATTCATGGGTGCAATGATTGGTGCTTCTGTTGGCATTGTTGTTGAGGGTGCTGGCATTCCAATATCGGGCATTTCACTGTATGCCATTGCGGGTATGGGTGCTACGGTTGCTACCGTTATAGGGGCTGTCTTTGCGGCTATTATTGCAATGATTGAAATGACTGGAAAGTTATCGCCATCATTACCGCTGTTATTTTCGGTGACGACGGCTTATGTCGTTATTTATTTATTTTCGCAAAGTTCTTTGCTAGTTAACCAACTGAATGGTCGCAATAAAAATCCGTTCGAAGAGGTTCGTTCAACTGACGTGAAATACGAAGGCTACAAGCCAGCACCTTAACTTTTTAATGAAGCAACTCGATACTATTCTTTGTCAAAATAGCATCGAGTCGTTTGTTGATTACTCTGCTGCGTTTGCTTGTTCTACATTGAGACTGGCTTGTGCAATTTGACGAACCAGTTCGTCATCTGTCGATAATCTTTCTAGTGCACGTTTCGCTTCCATTGAATCCATACCTTCTGCCGTGACTAAACCTTCAGCTATTTCACGCAGAGCGATAACTGTTGGCTTATCATTTTCAGCGGGGACTAATGGATCGGCACCTTGTGATATCTGACGTGCACGACGTGAAGCAAGCAGTACTAGATCAAACCGGTTATCTACGTGTTCGAGACAATCTTCAACAGTGATACGTGCCATAATTTAAGCTCCAGGAGTGCTAGATAAAAAGGGGGCGTAATAATAGCTAATTATGATGAAAATCTAAACCATTTCTTTCGGAATTGAAGCGATTAATGCCTTATTTTTTTGTATTTGTCGTTGTTTTGTCATTCCTTGGGCATGGATGATGCATTCAAGGTCGTATAGCGCCTGATCGAAGACTTCATTCACTACTAGATATTCGGCATCATTCCAGCGCGACATCTCTCTATCTGCCGATTTCATCCGCCGCTTGATGGTTGTTTGATCGTCGGTGTCGCGATCGACCAGTCGCTGTTCTAGCGCTTCTCTGGACGGTGGTAATATAAAGATACAAACTGTTTCGAGCATTTTTTGCTTTACTTGTCTGGCGCCCTGCCAGTCGATTTCTAAAATAACGTGCTTGCCACTATCAAGAATACCTTCAACCGACTGTTGCGCGGTACCGTATAAATTGTCAAATACACGGGCATGCTCGATGAACTCATCGTTTTGGATCATCGACTCGAATTGGTTAAGACTAACGAAATGATAGTCGACTCCGTTTACTTCCCCTGGTCGAATATCTCGAGTGGTGTGAGACACACTCACCGCCAATTCCGTTGTTTTTTTAGCCAGCAGTGCTTTAACCAAACTGGTTTTACCGGCACCTGAAGGTGCAGAAATTGTAAATAGGCAAGCTGTGTTCATACCGGGTCTCTTGGAAAGTCGATTGATCGACAGAATTAACGGTTAATTTTGACGATATTGTAATGACAGTTTGAGTTTAGCCCAATACACTCATTAGGCTCAACATTGCTTTCCAAAATTACTCGTTAACGATGCCCATCTTACATGCTCAGTAACTATTATATAAACCGCTTCGAAGGACTCGCCAGAGTGTTTGGAATGCCCTCACTTGAACATCTTCAGCAAGCGCACTTTTGTATCGTCGGTGTGGGTGGCGTGGGCTCCTGGGCTGCCGAGGCCGCTGCTCGTTCAGGTATCGGTAAAATAAGCCTGATCGACCATGATGATATCGATTTAAGTAATACTAATCGCCAAATTCATGCCTTGTCAGATACGCTCGGACAAAGCAAAGTCGATGTGTTGAAACAACGTATTTTACAAATCAACCCTGAATGCGACTGCACCGCGATAGACGATTTGGTCACGCGGGGTAATATTGAAAAATTTAATTTCGCTCAATATGACTCGGTTATTGATGCGATTGATCACGTGCAGCATAAGGTGTCTTTAGTTCACCATTGTCGTCGCAATAAAATTGCGCTGGTGTCCACTGGCGGCGCTGGTGGTCTTACTGATCCAACCCGAATCGAAGTGGATGATTTAATTCGCTCGTTTAACGACCCACTGCTGGCCAAAATGCGCGCTAACTTACGCCAACAATTGGGCTACAGCCGAAATCCCAAACGGCGACACATGATCGATTGTGTGTTTTCTACTGAGCAACCTAGCTACCCGACAGATAATGGCGGCATTAGTCTAAGTAAGCCACTGCGGCCCGAGAGAACCTCGCTCGACTGCTCGACCGGCCTTGGGTCGTTTGTCGGTGTTACCGCAAGTTTTGGTTTCACGGCCATTTCACACGCTATCAACAAACATTTACGAAAGATGGATAAGCAATAAAGTCCAGTCACCTGAGAGTATGTCGAGCTCTTGATTTAGTTTCAATAGTATCGGTGGTCTTAAGCAAATATAGTGATAAGCTAAAGCAGTAACAAACAATACGTTATTAGTCGCTTGAATTTGGAAATCAAAAAAAGATTAATCCTATGGAGGATAAAGCAAAATGACCGTCCGAAAAACACTCACCAAGAAACTAGGCCTCGCTTGTATTGCGTTGGCCATCAGCCTGCTAGCAGGTAACGCCGCAGCCGTCGATAATGCCGGTTTTGTCTATGTCACTCCTATTGGCGATGCTGGATGGACTTATCAACATAACCTCGGCCGAATTGAAATGGAGAAGGCAACCGGCGTCACGTCTAACTACGTTGAAAATGTTGCCGAAGGGGCTGACGCTGAGCGCGTTATTCGTGAAATGGCCAAACGGGGCGATAAGGTTATCTTCGCGACTAGTTTTGGCTACATGAACTATATGTTGAAAGTATCAAAGAAATTTCCTGATACTGCCTTTGTCCATGCTACTGGCTACAAAATGGGCGATAACATGGGTATCTACAACGCGCGTTTTTATGAAGGTCGTTACCTGACTGGCGTTATAGCGGGTGAAATGACTGAATCGAATGTATTAGGTTACGTTGCTGCTTTTCCAATTCCAGAAGTACTTCAGGGTATCAATGCCTTTATTCAAGGTGCTCGCAGCGTCAATCCAAAAGCAGAGCTACGCGTTATTTGGGTTAACTCTTGGTTCGACCCAGGTAAAGAACGTCAGGCGTCTATGACTTTGATGTCTCAAGGTGCTGATGTTTTAACGCATCATACTGACTCGACTGCTGTGGTTCAGGCCGCAGAAGAAAAAGGTAAGTATGCGGTTGGTTATCATTCTGATATGTCCAAATATGGACCCACTGCACATTTGACCGCCACAACGCACCATTGGGGTGATTTTTACATCAAGACCATAGAACAAGTTAAAGCAGGTAATTGGAAACCAGAAAGTCTTTGGGGTGGTTATGCTAAAGGCATGGTGAGTCTTGCGCCTTTGAGTCCGGCAATACCCGCTGAACTTCAGGCTCGTATTGCCAAAATGGAAAAGCAAATGGCTGATGGCAGTATTCATGCTTTTGCAGGCCCCGTCATCGATCAAAGTGGTGAGACGTTGGTAGCAGCAGGACAAAATATGACTGATGACCAACTCGGCAGCATGGACTTTTACGTTCAGGGTGTTGTGAGTAAACTACCTAAGAAGTAAGGCATTATTCAGTATTGCAGGGTAGATATAATTGAGCTATCTGCCCTGCTTTCAGTGAAGGCTTAGATCAGTTTTTATACCCTAACAATCACTTAAAACTATGGAAGCTTACCTTTTAGACTGGGCAAACCTGCTGGTGCGCTGGCTACATGTTATTGCTGGCATTGCCTGGATTGGCGCTTCGTTTTATTTTGTTATGCTAGATAATTCGTTAACCTCACCCGCCAAACAATCCGACCGTGAAAAAGGCGTCTCGGGTGAGTTGTGGGCAGTCCATGGCGGTGGTTTTTATCAAAGTCAAAAATATATGGTGGGGCCAAAGGGCGAGCCACTTTCAGATAATTTGCACTGGTCAAAATGGGAAGCCTATACCACTTGGCTTTCGGGCATGGCGTTGCTGGCCATTATTTACTGGTTTGGCGCCAACACCTACTTGATCGATCAACAAGTCATGCCATTGTCAGCACCGATGGCTATCGGCATCAGTATTGGCGTATTGATTGCTGGCTGGCTAATTTACAATATGCTTTGCCGAGTTTTAGCTGGCAAAGACAATCGACTCGCCGCCATTATTCTGCTGCTGATCATCGCCACCGACTGGGCTTTGTTTCAAATTTTTAGTGCACGCGCTGCCTATCTTCATGTCGGCGCGATGATGGGCACGATTATGGTGCTCAATGTGATGATTCATATCATACCTGGCCAAAAGAAGGTCGTAGCGCAAATCCGTGCAGGCGAAAAACCTGATACGGCACCCGGAATCATCGGCAAGCAACGTTCGGTTCACAATACCTATTTTACGCTACCTGTTTTATTCATCATGATTAGTGGTCACTATCCAATGACCTATGGTAACGAACACGGCTGGCTAGTACTCGCATTTGTGATGATGGCGGGGGTTTTCATTCGCCAATTTTTTGTGTTGCGTCATCGTGGCCAAGTCAAATGGCAGTTACCGATCAGCGGCATTATTATTTTGCTCTCTCTTATATGGGTTTTAAGGCCATCGAC
>OOGD01000207.1_pt1 | contig 13224 bp, 9 predicted proteins | sample 1670381 | NCBI WGS metagenome assembly OOGD01 (sample SAMEA98146918, study PRJEB22522) | marine metagenome | biome: marine biome; feature: marine water body; material: sea ice | place: Arctic Ocean | collected 14-Sep-2015 | depth 1.3 m | reverse complement strand
TATTGGTGGTTGAGGATGATACCGATATTAGAGAGCTGATTTGCCAGTCCTTAACTCAGGCTGATTATCAGGTTCAAAGTTGCATGGATGTTAAATCTGCTCGTCAGTTGGTCGAAACCTTCAGACCGGATTGTTTAGTCGTAGACTGGATGCTTCCAGATACGAGTGGTGTAGAATTGATTCGTTGGTTACGTCGACAACCGGACTATGCGCAAACCCCTTGTTTGATGCTAACAGCACGTTCGCAGGAAGCAGACAAAATCACCGGTTTAGAGTCTGGTGCAGACGATTACATGACTAAACCGATGTCTCTACGCGAACTTCAGGCTCGCGTGAAAGCGTTGTTAAGGCGACCGTCAGCCTATCTTGAAGCTAGCGATATAATTACGGTCGGCCCAATTAAACTGAATTTAAGTAGTTATGAAGTTGAAATAGCGGGCACATTGGTTGATTTATCGCCTACCGAACACAAGTTGCTGAAGTTTTTTATGCGCAACCACAATAAGGTGTTTTCGCGGGATCAAATTCTGACGGCGGTTTGGGGCGAAGATGCCTACATTAGCGACCGGACAGTCGATGTTCACATTCTAAGGTTACGCAGAGCCCTTAAGGATTTTGAAATAGATGCTATGATTAGCACTGTTCGGGGTGCCGGTTACCGTTTTGTTGAGTTGCAGCATTAGCCACAAAAAGATGAAATCAAAGTGAATAAAATCTGGATCACTGAGCGCCTAACCTGGTTGATGACTTTGTTTGCAGCGATATGTTTTACAGTCTTAACTCGAGACTGGATGCTTTCTGCTTTGTTGTTGTTAGTGGGTTATATTGGTTGGCTATACTATCGATTGATGCGGCTTGAAACGTGGTTATCGCGAGGTACCAAAGCGAGTGAAGTGTTCGATGACAATGGTTTCATTGGTATTATCGTGCGACATTTGTATCGTCAGAAAAAACAAAGCAATGAACGCAAAAAGCGAACTAAAGATATTCTCGGGCGCTTGAATCGAAATATAGCGGCATTGCCTGATGCGACTGTTTTGCTCAATCAATATCGAGAAATCGAATGGAGTAACGAGCCTGCTCAGTATTTGCTAGGAATTCATGGCAAATTAGACCGTGGCTTACGCATTACCAATTTGATACGTCATCCTGAATTTTCGAACTATTTAAATGCACCAGAAGCTCGTCAGCACATAGAAGTGCAGGCACCAGGCGACATTGGGTTAACTATTCAGATACGCGTCGTGCGTTTTGGCGATGACCAAACTTTATTGATTGCCCGAAATATAAGTGATCAGGCATTGCTACAGGAAGGGCTGAAAAATTTTGTTGCCAATGCATCACACGAGCTCAAGTCACCATTAACGGTTATATCTGGTCATTTAGAAATGCTGGAGGATGAGACAGAGCTAACACCCTCTGGTAATAAGTCTTTGAAAACTGCGCAGCGTCAAACCAACAAAATGAAAGATCTAGTGGAAGACTTATTGCTGCTGTCCCAAGTCGAGAGCCATCACTTGCAGGTAGATGAAGGTAAGCGAATTGATTGTCATGCAATAACCACAAACATTATCGCTGGACTCGATGTTGGTCTGAATCAGGGGCGAATTGACTATAAGTTAAATGACGAATTTTGGTTGTTAGGTGTAAAAGCAGAAGTCGAAGGTATTTGCGTTAATCTGATTGAAAATGCTTTGAAATACTCACCAGCGAAAAAGAACGTATCGGTCAGCTGGTCACTGAATGAACAGGGTGAATTACTGTTTAGCGTGAGTGATTTTGGGGCAGGTATTAGCTCGAACGATTTGCCGTACATTACTGAACGTTATTATCGTGGCAGTTTTATTGGTGACGAATCGTTGACTGAAGGCTCTGGTCTTGGCCTTTCAATTGTGCAACAGGCTGCGAATAAGCATGGTGCTAAATTAATCATCGATAGTGAGCCGAAGCGGGGCAGTCGATTTACGATTAGTTTTCCTAGTTATCGCGTTTTAAAGCAAACAGAAAAATCCAACGTTGTTAACTTTGTGAATTACTAGTTTTTATTGCCTGTTAACCTACCACTGCCTGCAACCCTAAAAGTAATAATTATTTCGTCACTACAAGCGGTCCGGCGTCCCGGAAGAATCGCGCTGCGCGATAAGTAATAAAGACCCTAAGAGTCTGTCTGACTTAGGTAATCGTAGCGAGGGAAAGTGATTTTGAGTTAAATTTTTTGATCGAATGAGGCGAATAGTGATTCTATTTAACGAATTAGATCGAGAAATTTGGCCGAAATGGCTTTTCCGCAGTAGATTTATCCTAAGTTCGACAGGCTCCTAGCACAGAGTTGACGCGGCAATTGCGGAAAAAATGCATTTTTGACTCTCTTCTGATTTTTTGTCACATAGTTGTAACATTCAATAGTCATACTTCTCGAATGAAAACTTTAATTGATCAGTACAAACTAAAAAGCTCAGGAGTTAATATGAAAAATTTAATGCTCGTAACAACACTGGCTGCCATGTCGATTGGTAGCCTTCAGGCAGCCGGAAGAGACACAATTAGCGTGGTTGGCTCATCCACTGTCTATCCATTTGCAACGGTTGTGGCGGAAAAATTTGGCAAAAAAACTAACTTTAATACACCCAAAATTGAGTCTACTGGCTCTGGTGGCGGGATGAAACTGTTCTGCTCTGGGCTTGGTGTTGATTCTCCCGATATTACTAACTCATCTAGAGCAATGAAAAAATCTGAATATGACAAATGTCAGTTGAATGGTGTCACCGACATTACTGAAGTTCATGTTGGCTTTGATGGCATTGCAATTGCTAACTCCAAAGAATCTGTACAGTTTGAGTTGACTCGTAAAGACTTATTCCTCGCTTTAGCGCTGCAGGTGCCCAACCCAGACGGAAGTAAGACGTTAGTTGATAATCCTTACCAAAACTGGAATGAAGTCAATCCTGACTTACCCGCCATGCGCATTGAAGTGCTTGGTCCACCACCGACCTCTGGTACACGTGATGCTTTTGCTGAGTTGGCATTAGAAGGTGGCTGTAAGTCATTTGACTGGATCAAGGCAATGAAGAAAACAGACAAGAGCGGCTACAAAGTTGTTTGTCATAGTGTTCGTGAAGACGGCCGTTATATTGAAGCGGGTGAAAATGACAACCTGATTGTGCAGAAACTTGAGAGAAATCCAGACGCACTGGGCATCTTTGGTTACTCTTTTCTTGAGCAGAACGATGACAAAGTTCAAGGTTCGATTATTGAAGGTATGGAGCCAGAATTTGACTCTATCGCTGACGGTAGTTATCCCATATCTCGTCCACTATTCTTTTATGTCAAAAACGCACACTCTGCTTCAATTCCGGGCATGAAAGAGTATTTGAGTGAATTTACTAGCGAAGCAGCTATGGGTGACAATGGTTATTTGCTAGATAAAGGGTTAATTCCTTTGTCAGCTGATGCGCGAGCCGAGTTACGAAAGAGCGTTAGTGAAGGTACAAAGTTGGTAATGAATTAAGCGCTACTTTTTGATAGAATAGACTGAGCATCTAACCACGGTTAGGTGCTTTTTTTTATACCGCCGTTTTAGTTTAGTGTCACTAATCAGTCATTGTTGTACCTTAATGAGCAATCTGGAATACTAAAGAATTATGCCAACCACTTCTTTATTTTTGATTATCGTAGGCCTTGGGTTGTTTGCTTTTTTTCTCAGCTTTCAACGCTCAGCGCGATATAGTGGGCCGACGCGCTTGCGGTCGCTACCGCGACACTACGCCAGCTTAACGGCGGTTTGGACAGTTTTTCCGGCTTTATTTTTAATGATTGGCTGGAGCATCATCGAGCCAGGTTATTTGCAACAACAAATTGAAGCTAACCTACCGGCTGAAATTTCGGGTCAGTCATCAGATGCCATATCGCTCTATCTGAATAGAGTTCATCTAGCAATAGCAAGTCAGACAGTTGATTCTGACCCTGTTATTCAAACATTAGTCGTGGCTTACGAAAAAGCAGCATCGCATAGTCGCTATTTAAACACGGCCGCAGTATTAGTTTTATGCCTGGGTGGCATAGCAGTCGGTCTTAGTAAATTATTATTTATGGTACATGCTCGAGCTGGCATTGAAAAACTTCTGAAGATTTTTTTAATGGTGTGTTCTGGAGTGGCAATAGTAACAACTATCGGCATAGTATTATCAGTGTTGTTTGAAGCTATTCGTTTTTTCAATTCGGTATCGGTTCTTGAGTTTATATTCGGTACGTCCTGGAGTCCCCAAACATCGATCCGTGTCGGACAGGTCGGCTCAAGCGGTAGCTTTGGCGCGGTACCGTTATTTTTAGGGACAATGTTAATTTCACTTATTGCAATGTTTATTGCCGTGCCAATTGGTTTAATGACTGCCATTTATTTGAGTGAATACGCAACGCCAAAGTTTCGCACAATGGCAAAACCCGCCTTAGAGGTTCTAGCAGGTATCCCCACCGTTGTTTATGGTTTTTTTGCAGCATTGACGGTAGCACCATTTATTAGAGATATTGGCGAATCGATCGGTCTAAACGTGGCCTCAGAAAGTGCACTAGCTGCAGGTATCGTAATGGGCGTGATGATCATACCGTTTGTATCGTCACTATCAGATGATGTTATTAGAGCCGTACCTCAAGCAATGCGCGATGGGTCACTGGCGTTGGGTGCAACACGGTCTGAAACGATCAAAAAAGTGATTATTCCAGCGGCTTTGCCGGGCATTGTTGGCAGCGTTTTACTCGCTGCCTCTAGGGCAATTGGTGAAACAATGATCGTTGTTATGGCGGCTGGTTTAGCCGCTAATCTGACCGTTAACCCATTAGAAGCGGTAACCACTGTCACAGTGCAAATCGTCACACTACTGACGGGAGATCAAGAGTTCGACAGTCCTAAAACATTAGCCGCATTTGCGCTTGGGTTAATGCTATTTGTTACTACTTTATTACTCAATGTCATCGCATTGCATGTCGTGCGCCGATACCGAGAACAATATGAATAATACCGAAATTGTTAAAGCCGGCTTGCAAAAGCGTTATGCTCGGGAAAAGAGATTTCAACTTTATGGCAAGGCTGCGGTCATGTCAGGATTTGTTTTTTTAATATTTCTCTTGTTTGATATCATAACTAAGGCTATACCTGCATTTAACATTACAGAAATTTTACTCGATATACCCATGGATCGAGGTGCTTTAGAATTATCACTTGATAAAAACGTGAACATTGATGAGGCAGCCCTGGCGTCTATCGATTATGCTGGGTTAGTTAAAAAAGCACTGCGAACGCAGTTTCCCGAAGCGACAAAGCGCAAAGATAAAAAACAACTTTATCGCTTAATGTCGGGTAGTGCTGAGTTCGAGTTAAGTCGCTTAGTAAGTGACAACCCTGGGTTAATAGGCGGTGAACCGTTGTCGATCTGGTTTAAAGCCGATGATGATATTGATACCTTTTTTAAGTTCGAGCGAGTCACTAGTCGAATCAAAGATGTCCAAGTCGAGTTTATAGAATCATTAAAAGCACAATCCCGAATTCGAATGGCTTTAAATTGGGATTTTTTCAGGAATGGTGATTCTCGTGAGCCAGAACAAGCGGGAATTAAAGGTGCTTTACTGGGTTCATTTTGGACTCTGTTGGTAACGCTGCTGGTATCGTTGCCAGTGGGCATTGCTGCAGCCATATATCTAGAAGAGTTTGCACCGCAAAATAGGCTCACCGATTTCATAGAAATTAATATCAACAACCTCGCTGCAGTGCCGTCGATTGTATTTGGCTTATTGGGGCTGGCGGTATTCATTAATTTTTTTGGTATGCCACGCTCGGTTCCGCTGGTCGGCGGTCTGGTGCTGTCTTTGATGACTTTACCGACGATTATTATTTCGAGTCGTGCTGCCATAAAGTCGGTGCCGCCATCCCTCAGAGAAGCAGCATTGGGTCTGGGTGCATCGCATATGCAAACTGTTTTTCATCATGTATTACCGCAGGCAATGCCGGGTGTATTAACCGGTGCTATCATCGGCATGGCACAAGCATTAGGTGAAACGGCACCTCTACTAATGATTGGTATGGTTGCGTTTATTGTTGATGTGCCGGGTGGCGTGCTAGATTCGGCAACCGTATTGCCAGTTCAAATATTTTTATGGTCAGATAGTCCAGAAAGTGCTTTTAGTGCTTTAACTGCCGCAACTATTTTGGTGCTGCTGGCATTTTTGACAGCGATGAATGCCCTAGCAATACTCCTTAGAAATTATTTTGAGCGTCAACGTTAATCGTCAATATTAAGTGTTACCAAAAAACATCAACATTAAAAATGGCTTCACAGTATGGATAAAAACATGCAACAGAAAATGAACCAAACAGCGTCTCCCAATTTAGACCTCGGTAGTTTCGAGTCTACTATTGGCGAAAATTTGTTAGATGACGCTAAGATTTCAACTCGTGATGTGAACGTCAGTTATGGTGACAAACAGGCAATCTATGATGCTTCTTTGGATATTGGTCGAAATCAGGTGGTTGCTCTAATTGGGCCTTCGGGTTGTGGTAAATCGACGTTTTTACGTTGCCTAAACCGGATGAACGATACTATTCCGAGCTGTAAAGTCAGTGGCAAATTAATACTCGATGGAGAGGACATTTACGCCAAAAAAATGGATCCAGTGCTGCTAAGAGCTCGAGTTGGCATGGTGTTTCAAAAGCCTAATCCCTTCCCGAAATCGATATATGATAATGTTGCCTATGGGCCACGCATTCATGGCCTAGCTCGAAACAATGCCGAAGTAGATGAAATTGTTATTACCAGCCTTGAGAAAGCAGGTCTTTTTGAAGAAGTTAAAGATCGATTAAGTGCGCCAGGCACGAGTTTATCGGGCGGTCAGCAACAACGGTTGTGTATTGCACGTACCATTGCGGTTAGCCCAGAAGTTATCCTGATGGATGAGCCTGCTTCTGCGCTGGACCCGATAGCAACCGCAATTATCGAGGGTTTGATTGATGAGTTGCGTCAAAATTACACCATCGTAATTGTCACTCATTCGATGCAGCAGGCAGCAAGGGTGTCGCAACGCACCGCTTATTTTCACATGGGTCGGATTGTTGAAGTCGGTGATACCAGCCGGATATTCACTAATCCACGTCATGACATGACCGAAAACTATATCACAGGAAAATTTGGGTAGCCGATATGAATCAAGATACGCCACTAGGTGGACATATTTCCAAACGTTTTGATAACGAGCTGGAAGACATTCGCAATCAGGTTTTAGCTATGGGTGGATTTATCGAAACTCAGGTTACCAACGGCCTTAAAGGTCTATTCGAATCAGATTCTGAAATAGCGCGGCGTGTGGTAGAGGACGACGACAAGGTTAATCGTATGGAAGTCGACATTGACGATCAATGCCTTAAAATATTGGCTCGACGACAACCGGCTGCAAGTGACCTGCGCTTAGTCATTGCTATTATCAAAACAATCAATGACCTTGAGCGGATAGGCGATCAGGCGGAAAAGCTGGGACGAAATCAACTCGAACTCGTCGACGATGGCGCAGAGTCATCGTATTTTATGAAGCTTGAGCATCTTGGTGAGTTGGTCAGTAAAATGCTCAACAAAGCGCTCGATAGTTTTGCCCGAATGGATGTCGATGAGGCACTCAAAACCATTGCCTTAGATGAAAGAATAAATGCTGAATTCGACGGCCTGATGCGACAGTTAATCACCCACATGATGGAAGATCCGAGAACTATCCGCAACGTCTTGCGGGTATCCTGGTGTGCTCGTGCTTTAGAGCGTATCGGTGATCATTCTAAAAATATCTGTGAACACGTCGTGTTTTTAGTTCAGGGAAAAGACGTTCGCCATATTGGTTTAAAAGCACAAGTTGAAATGGCGTCAGAGTAATTTCTCTATCGCCTCAAAGCACTAGGAGTCTGTCGGACTTAGGTAATCGTAGCGAGGTAAAGACATTCTGAGTTAAATTTTTTGATCGAATGAGGCGAATAGTTGTTCTATTCAACGAATTGGATCGAGAAATCTAGCCAAAATGGCTTTTCCGCAGTAGATTTATCCTAAGTCCGACAGGCTCCTAGGAGCTATAACTAGTATTGGCCCCTAGTGCTATTTGATTCGTCTATAAAGTAATGGGTTTGAAATCGATTAGCGGATCGACGTCTGCTTCATAATCGATGCCATCGATACCAAAGCCAAATAACTTTAAAAATTCATTTTTATAGAGCTGGTAGTCAGACGTTTCAAACAAGTTTTCACTGGTGATTTGTGGCCACAGATCGCGGCAGGCTTGCTGCACATCTTCACGCAATTCCCAATCATCGAGACGAAGTCGATTGCTGTCATCGACCAGCTCTGCGGGATTCAAGTTATTGTAGAGACGTTCAGCAAACAAGCGATAAATTTGATCCATGCAACCTTCGTGAATACCTTCCTGACGCATGACTTTAAACACCATCGACAGGTACAGCGGCATCACCGGAATAGCGGATGAAGCCTGAGTAACAACTGACTTAAGTACGGCTACATTCGCGCCACCACCCTTAGGTGCGAGTTTGGTATTCAGAACATGGGCTGCTCTATCGACGTCTTCCTTTGCTTTTCCAAGCGCACCATGCCAGTAAATTGGCCAGGTAATATCAGAACCAATATAGGAGTAAGCAACGGTGCGGGCATTGTCTGCGAGTACACCAGCATCAGACAGCGCATTAATCCATAGTTCCCAATCTTCACCACCCATAACGGTAACGGTATCTGCAATTTCTGCCTCGTTTGCGGGTTCAATTTCTGCATTAATAATGGCATCTCGGCTGGTATCGATAGCGGTAGAATGATAAGTCTCGCCGATGGGTTTGAGTACTGATCGTATTACTTCGCCACTATCCGGCATTTTGCGCACGGGGGAGGCGAGTGAATAAACCACCATATCAATTTCACCCAGATCGTCTTTAATCAACTGAATGACTTGGTCACGTGCTTCGTTGGAAAAGGCATCGCCATTGATGCTTTTGGCGTAAAGCCCAGCCTCAGCGGCATATTTTTCAAAGGCTGCGCTGTTATACCAACCGGCCGTTCCGGTTTTCCTCTCGGTTGCCGCTTTTTCAAAGAATACGCCAATGGTTGCTGCACCACTTCCAAACGCAGCAGCGATACGCGACGACATGCCGTAACCGCTGGATGCGCCGATTACGAGTACTTTTTTAGGACCATTTTCAATAGCACCCTTTTGTTGAGTGAATTCAATTTGCTGCTTAATGTTGAGATCACAACCAGTGGGATGAGTGGTGGTACAAATAAAGCCGCGAATCTTAGGTTTGATGATCATAAGTTAATCCTGAAGCTGATTGAAGGCAATGAAATTGAAAACAGCTTGGAATCATACTACAGATGACTATGCTTGTTTAGTGCGACCATAATCGACGGCGCAGGCGTTGATTGACTGAGAATCAGTCCCATGTTCTCGACAAGCAACACAGGAAAGTGAATATTAAGGTGTAGTCACTCAGGCTTACACCGAAGAAGATTATTGGCCCAGCTTAAATCGAACGGATAACGGTTTATGATAAAAACAGTTATTGGGGTGTGGTGAATAATCAGCCAGTCCCCACCATAACTGACAATGGGAAGCAGCCGGAAAACACATTAAGACAGATATTTTAACTCGCGGTACTCTTTAAGCCCGACTTAAACGGGATGTTAGCTTTTATGCTGATCTTAAAAGGTTTTACTGGCTGCTTTACCTTTGGGTTTTGACCCAGGTTTAGACTCGAATGGTTTGCTCTTGCGAACATAATTTAAAATTGAAACGGGGACCAATTTTCTAACGGGAAAGCCTTCAATTTCTTTTCGTTTAATTATATGGTCTAAGCGGGTTTCAATCGCGCATAGGTTTTTAAAATCGCCCATTGCTACAAATGATATAGCTTCACCTGAGGCACCAGCACGACCCGTGCGGCCAATGCGATGGATGTATTCTTCTGGTTTAAAGGGCAGATCGTAATTAACAACTCGACTAAGCTCACCAATATCTAAACCGCGGGCGGCAACGCCTGTGGCCACCAGGTATTTTAGTTTGCCAGATTTGAAATCAGCTAAGACCTTTTCACGCATCGCTTGGCTTCGATCACCATGAATGGCATCGGCTTCAATACCACGTTTTGCAAGTTGCGCGACCAGTTTGGCGGCACCGTGTTTTTTCTCAATAAAAATAAGCGCCTGATCCCACTCCTTGTCGTTAATTAAATGACTTAACAATGCGGACTTCGTGTCTTTATCTACCGTGATTAACCACTGGTCTATACTGGGTGCTGTTGTGGATTTTGGCGAAGTGGATATCTCAACCGCTGGGTTGCTCATCTTGCTATCAGAAAAGCTATCGGCAAGGATGCGAACGTCGTCGCTCATGGTGGCAGAGAATAATAGGTTCTGACGGGCTTCGGGTAAGCGCCCAATGATCTTATCAATATCATCAACAAAACCCATATCAACCATTCGGTCTGCTTCATCTAATACCAGCACTTCAAGTTCATCAAAATGCAGCGCACGCTGATGAGCCAGATCAAGCAACCTGCCCGGCGTGGCGACTAAAATATCAATGCCTTCGATCAAACGCTGCTTTTGCGCCTCAGAATCAACACCACCATAAACTGCCATAGAGCTAAGGTTTAGATGTTTACTGTAATCAGCAATATTGGCAGCAACCTGAACCGCTAACTCGCGTGTTGGGGTAAGAATAAGTGCCCGTATACGTTTACCACGCAACTGACGCTCTTTGTTTAATGTCTCTAATATCGGTAGAACAAATGCGGCGGTTTTGCCTGTACCAGTTTGAGCAGTGGCAATTAAGTCTTTACCAGCAAGGATGATGGGGATGGCCTGCTTCTGAATAGAGGTAGGGTTGGTATATCCCAAGTCTTTAATCGCTTGAACAATAGGATTGGACAATCCAAGGTTTGCAAATGGCATAGAGGCCTAGCTAGCTTATAGTAGAGAGAATAAAAACATTATAGCAGTAAGAATTTGGCTTGCGGTGCAGTGATTATTACTAATTGAAGTATGGCGTCAGTTATTTGTAAATTAGCATCAGTGAAATGAAGATACTATAATCTATAAAAATTTTTCTTATGCGACGTTAAACAATGTTCACCATTTGTTGAGAGCAAAAAAGGTTTTTCTAAATGAATATTTACGGATCCAAATATGGATAACATAGGATCAGAATTTGCGAGGTTTGATATTGTTACATTTCTATCTGAAAGGGTGCTGATTAAAAATTCTTACTGAAAAATTGACCCCTAATTTAAATGCCTTTATTCAGGAAAAGTGGCATTCAACCCGTAAAATGCTGCCCAATATAAGATCATTTAAGCCAGTCAAATTGGTAACAGAAAACCGTCGCAATATGGCATAACTTCTGCTGTTGTCACTAATAGTTTGGGCGAAAATCGCTATGTGGTTTTGATGATTGGTTGTCGACTGTGATTAACTGGTTATACCAACTATCGACGATTTTTCCAGAAATTACTCCTAATAACAGTACAAATAATAGATTCCGGATTGAATTTTCTGAACTGATATTGGCAGATAGGGCCTTTTTTTTAGATTTTTTCAGGACATTTTATCGATCAGAAAATTGCGATGCGAGCCATACCTCTAGTCGTCAAGTGGTACTGTTTCAACAATCAAAGACAGATTTAAGGTCATACACATAAACAATGGAACGCTTACCTTTTCAACGCAGAGCTGGGTAGGCAGCACAGACATTGTTAAAGCGTATTTTTCTTAGCTGAGCTCATCCACTAACACAGGGCCTGTCGTCTCAAATCCCACCTGAAAAAATACCTATTGAAAATATTGCTTGCGTAAATTTATGTTTTCCGTCAAAGTTTAGCAGATAAATGTTACCGGTAACATGCATGGTAGGTTTTATAACTCAACCTTGAATGTGACACCCTTATTAGAGCGACGTTTTAACGATGCCGAAAATTAAGCTTGAAAACCTGACTAAGTACTATGGCGATACTGAGGTGTTGCACAAAATTAATCTGGAAATGGAGGATGCAGAATTTACTGTGCTTGTTGGGCCATCGGGATGTGGTAAATCAACTACGTTACGAATGATCGCTGGGCTCGAATCGGTATCGGAGGGTGAGATCTACATCGATGGTCGGGCTGTTAGCCGGTTGGAACCAAAAGAGCGCGATCTGGCAATGGTATTTCAGGACTATGCGCTTTATCCGCATATAAATGTCGCTAAAAATATGTCATTCGCACTGAGACTGCAAAAGCGTCCAAAAAAAGAAATTAATCAAAGGGTTAACGAAGTGGCAGAGATGCTTGGCTTAACCAGCTATCTGCATCGCAAGCCTGCCGAGCTTTCAGGTGGGCAGCGTCAACGAGTGGCGATGGGTCGCGCCTTAACGCGAGATAGTTCGACGTTTTTGTTCGACGAACCATTATCCAATCTTGATGAAAAGCTACGGACTCAATTGCGCGCCGAGCTGGCGATGATGCGCCAGCGCGTGCACAAGAACATGATTTACGTCACCCACGACCAAATCGAAGCGATGACTTTAGCTGACCGTATTGTGGCCATGCATGATGGACAAATTCAACAACAGGGTACGCCCGAAGCACTATTCAAAAAACCACTACACAAGTTCGTTGCTGGCTTTCTGGGAACGCCGCCGATGAATTTCCTCGATATCCAAATTCAACGCGACGGCGACGAAATGTTTCTTGAAGGACGTGGCTTTCGCCTACGTTGTGACAACCAGATCATTCAACGCTTATCGGCCTATAACAATTCAGATGTTGAGCTGGCTATCCGACCCTCAGACTTATTATTTGACCCGAATGCACCTCAGAATTGTGCCATAGACCTGAACGTGATTGTGTCGGAATACGTGGGTGCACAATCGGTATTGATCGGGGATTGTGAGGGCCAACGAGTGACCGTCGAACTAAAGTCGGATGCGCCAATTGCGCCGGGTGAAAAACTCAGGTTTAGGGTTGATTTTGCCGCGTTGCATTTTTTCAATACGAGTAATCAGTTAGCTATTGTCTAGCCGTTACTCATTATTTTAAGAAGTACCAAACGGAGTATAATCTGTCTCTTATATCAATCTGACGCTGCCACCTAAGAAGTAAGTGTAGATCTCTTCTGTTGTCTTTGTACTACTTAAACTCGAATTATGATGAGAAATGTTTCAAT
>OOGD01000205.1_pt1 | contig 13268 bp, 12 predicted proteins | sample 1670381 | NCBI WGS metagenome assembly OOGD01 (sample SAMEA98146918, study PRJEB22522) | marine metagenome | biome: marine biome; feature: marine water body; material: sea ice | place: Arctic Ocean | collected 14-Sep-2015 | depth 1.3 m | reverse complement strand
AAACCATGCCGGGGTCGAAAACAATGCTCGCTATCTTGGCAATAGCTGTATTGTGGCTCCCGATGGCACTGACGCGATCAGAGCGGGTATAACGCAGCAACTAATTATTGCCGAGATAGGTCTCGAGGCAGTGACTCAGGCTCAAAACCGCCTGCCTTATCTTAAAGGCGTGCCCCAAATTAGAGCTATTATTCATAAAGAGCGATAAACCGATGAACACAAAGGGTCAAGATACAAAATCGATGGATAGACGGATAGTTCCGGCCATATAGAAATGGCCATCGCACCACTCGATAAATTAGCAAAACGCGCAACACCAACACCGTATAAGCGGCAAGTGATGGGACCGTTCGGCGGTCTAATCTGATTAATACGTTCGGCTTGATCGACTAAATCAATTTACAGGCTACCTGTTATAGAAACGACATTGTTTTCAGAACACTAAGAGACAAGAAAACTACGATTAGTTTTCAAATAGTCGATGTAAATTTCTTCAAAGTTGTCGACAACCGACTTTTGCACGAACTCAAGGTCCAGCAGCCGTTGGCTGAGTGCGCTTAATTTTGGAAGACTGGAAATCAGGTCTTTGTTAAATAAGCGCGCAAAAATTTCTAGGCGAGTAAGCACTGGGGCAAGCGCAGCATCGACTAGGCTAAAACTGCCACCATTAAAAAAGCCACTGTCTTTGACGATGTCTTCCAGTCTTTGTAATTTAGTGATCAACGATTCACGATGTTTTTCGAAGTCAGCGCTATTATCGGCAACCGACATTAAATACTGGTCGACTATCAGCTGGCTTGAGAATTCGATCCAGGCCCTATCTTTCGCCTTGTCCAATGCTGCGATTGGCATGATCGAATCTGGCGTAATTTCATCTAGAAATTCATTGATCACCGCCGACTCAAACAATACATCGTCGCCATAACGCACAACGGGCACTTTTGCCAGAGGTGATATTTCAAGAAACCACTCAGGCGGATTGGCCAGATCAATATAAGTAATCTTGAAATCGATGTCTTTCTTTAATAAAGTGATGACTGAGCGCTGGACAAATGGGCAAAGATTAAAGCTAATTAGCTCTATGGGTTGTAACGACATTGATGCTTCCTTAAGTGGGGTGATTCGAGTTAAAAAACATGCGTTAATCTATAAGATCAACTAGTAACGTTTAATCTTTAAATTTCACAGTATACTTTGGGAACTATAGATGGTTTGTATACTGCAAACAACTACGCACAGTTTTGATATTAAGTTACCGGGGAGTGCCTAATGGCGAATCTAAAAGCTTACAGCCAAAAAAATAATTTCACTGAAAGTGCTTTAATTGAACTTGCACCAACTAAAGAAAGCACCCGATTTGAATAATTGTCCAGTGACTACCGCTATTGAAGTCATTGGTGGAAAATGGAAGGTCATCATTCTCTACCAATTGCGTGGCAAGACTTTGCGATTTGGTGAGCTCAAAAAAATCATTCCCAAAATCACCCAAAAGATGCTGAGCCAACAGCTGCGTGAACTCGAAAAAAATAAGCTAGTGGTTAGAAAAATTTACGCTGAAGTGCCTCCAAAGGTTGAATATACATCAACCGAACTAGCTGAAAAACTCAACCCAGCACTCGATATGTTATGCCGATGGGGTATTGAATATCAACAAGTACATTCTGAATAGAAGTCGTCGATAACAATTTAACTGCGTTTATGCCTTCTCGATATTTTAAATCTGGAAAGATGAAAAACTTAAGGATGTCATCTTCTGCTTTGATTTTCTAATAAGGTCTCAGCGAGACGAACGATATAATAGCGTAATAGATTTCAGGCAAACACAGACAAAACTAGATGGCCCAGTAAAAGGTAACGGGGCTTTATTATTCCTTAGGCCTTCTCATCATTCATTAACCCGTGCGACCGAGAACGACACGCCGACATTACGAATGAAGCGTCGACATAGAACGTTGATTGACGGCAATAAATCAATCAACGCTCAACCAAGCGTCTGCCTTAAAACTCAAAACGAAACGCTCAAAAAAGGCGAATCTAACCCTTTCTTGACTTAGCCCTGCTCTAACAAGTTTCGCAAATCAATTACCGCCGAATTCGCGCGCGAAATATACGACGCCATTACCAGTGAATGGTTGGCAAACATCCCAAAGCCACTGCCGTTCATAATCATTGGGCTCCATAACTCGTCTTGCGTGCCTTCGAGTTCACGGATGATTTGACTAAGACTAACGAGAGAGTTCTTCTTTTGGAGGACGGATTCGAAGTCTTGTTCGATTGCTTTCAGAAAATGTATCAATGCCCAAGCGGCACCACGAGTTTCATAAAACACGTCATCAATTTCTGACCAAGGTGTTTTCACTGCAAATTGATTGCTAGTTTCGGTTGATTGCTCTGCTTCTGCATCGCCCGCCAAATCGGTGTTAAAACGAGTTTGTCCAACGCTGGCACTGAGTCGCTGCGATAGACTCCCCAATCGTTTCGATACCTGACTGAGCCAATCTTTTAAGTTATCAGCCCTGGCGTAGAATTGAGCACCTGGATTGCCCGGATTTTGCAGACGATTCAGGTAGCCATACAGTGCATCGACACCGTCTTGATACTCGCCTTCAGTCGTCGGGAGCACCCAGGAGCTGTTATCAAAATTGAATTGTGGTTCAGCAATAATCAAATCTGTATCTTCAGTCGACTGTGATTGTGACCGGCTGAAGTCATTACGCATGGCACGCGCAATATCACGGATTTGAACCAATGCGCCAAATTCCCAATTCGGGATATTATCCAGAAAGATAGAAGGGGGTAAGACATCGTTACTGAGATAACCGCCCTTTTTGTTGAGCAAGGTTTCCATAGCAACAATAATACTGCTAGTGGTAATACTGCCAGTGACGAGAGAAGCACTAGCGTCTGGTGCGCGTTCGGCAGCGGCGGCTACCACATCGAACGATCCAGGCTCCTGGCTCCAGTAATACCCAAACCCGAGAAAAATGAGTAACAGGATAATAACTGGCAACACCAGCCTAGCCTTCCAGCTTTTGCTTTGACGATTGTTATTTTGCCAGTCGGCAAAAGTGTTTTTCCACGCTGTTAGTTTGTTTTTCATTGTCTTGATTCAATACCTGATTCATGCCACATTGAGATCATTATAAACGGCCATGCCCTACAATTGCACGCTTTGTAAATTCACCAGCGAAGTGTCTTATTCGTAAACCCAACAAGACGACAGGCCTAACGGGCTAATAGACCCAAAAGGAAAAAATTATGTCAGGACTCATCAGAAAAATCATCAAATTTTGTCTTACGGTGATTGGTGTCGCGATCATATTTGTGATTGCCATCGCCGCTGTTTTTATTGCCACCTTTGATGCAAACCAATATAAGCAGGATTTGAGTGAGATAATTCGAGAGAGCACAGGACGTAATTTACAATTTTATGGCGATGTCAGCCTGACCTTTTACCCCACCCTGGGGATGGACCTCGGCGCATTAAGTCTGTCGAATGCCGCTGGCTTTGGCAGTGAGCCAATGGTTAAAGTCAACAAAGTGAGCATTAGTGTTGACGTCCCCTCTATCATTGCATTCAGTCCTGAAATTGATCAACTGATACTCGATGGTTTCAACATCAACCTTCAGAAGAACGTTAAGGGCATTACCAATTGGGATGATTTAACAAAGACAACGGCGGCTCAATCCTCTAATACTGATGCAGCAGCATCGACAGGCAGCCCAAATAATGAGCCAATGAAAATCAGCGGGGCTTTTGGCGGGTTGAATATAACCAATGCCCAATTATCTTGGGTAGACGCGCAGGCGGATGCAGAATATCAGGTTTCAAACCTCACCATTAAAACGGGGCGAATGACGCCAGATGCGCCTTTTGATTTAAATATGCAGGCCACACTCGGAAGCAAAGATGACATAAAAGCAACGTTTGATCTTGCCGCGCAGATCCAGTATTTGTTTGATAAAGGACAATTAAATCTGAGCGATCTAGACGTCAATATTTCAGCATCTGGTGCGCCATTGCCTTTGGGGGAAATGCAGGTGGGCATTACTTCAGAAGTAATTGAATTAAACCCACAGCGTCGCTCAGCCTTTTTAAAAGGGCTGTCCTTAACGCTGGACGACAATGAAATAAAGGGTGATGTGACTGTCAGCGACACTTCGCAACCAGCGCTCAATTTCAAACTGACATCGGATAACTTGGATATCGATGCACTACTCGGTACGCCGCCCGTGCAGTCTGGAGCAGCAACCAAGACCGAAGCAGAGCCAGAAGTGGTCGACGCAGCCGAACAGGACATCCAGATCAGCTTGCCGATGGACTTGCTGCGAACCATCCGAGTTGAAGGCGAACTAGCGGTGAAGCAACTAAAAATACAAAACCTGTTGATGCGCGATATCGACTTTGCGATATCGGCGAATGAGGGTGTTGTTAACCTCGACCCAATCAAAATGAATTTATACGATGGCAACTTCTCGGGTCAGTTGCGAATCGATGCGAGAGGCGATTTACCCAAGTACCGAGTGAATAAAAACATTCAAGGCGTTCAAATTGGAAAGTTGTTGACTGATTTTAGTGGTGAAGACCGCATTAGCGGTAAGCTGAATGCTAATGTTTCCGTTATTACTCAGGGTGAATGGTTGAGCGCACTGAAGAAAAATAGCAACGGAGACGTCAAGCTCGGCTTTAATGATGGTGCGTTAAAAGGCTTTAATATCCGATATTCAATCGATCAGGCAAAAGCCAAATTAAAGGGTGATCCAGCGCCTTCACTCCAAGGTAGAAAAACAGATTTCTCCTCCCTCGAACTAAGCGGGCTGATTAAGAAGGGTGTTTTCATTAGCAACGATCTTATTTTGCAAGCGCCATTCATGCGAGTCGGTGGCGAGGGACAGGTCAACTTGAATAACAATACCGTGAATTATCTGATAAACGCCAAACTAGTCGGAACCACCAAGGGGCAAGCGGGGGGAACTGCCGATGCCTTATCTGGCCTGTTAATTCCAGTTAGGATCGATGGTCCATTCGCCAACCCAAAAATTGATGTGCAGTTGGATGAGATGCTAAAAAACAAAGCGGCACAAAAAGCGGCTGAATTGAAAGCTAAGTTACAGGCTGAACTAGACCAGCAAAAGGCTGCGATAGCAGAACAGAAGGCCGCGTTGCTAAAGCAGATTGCTGTAGAGAAAGCGAAGCTTAAAGAAGCCAGCAAACTGGAGCTCGAAAATAGAAAAAAAGTATTAGAAGCAAAAGCGAAGGCTAAAGTAGAAGAAGCCAAAACGAAATTATTGAACCAGTTGTTTGACTAAATGAGCCACTTTTCGAATAAACAAAAAACAGCTTTTTCTGAGTCAGCTCTTAGCTGGTTCGACCGCCATGGTCGAACCGAACTACCCTGGCAAACCAACAAAACGGCTTATCGAGTCTGGTTGTCGGAGATCATGCTACAACAGACGCAGGTTGCGACCGTCATTCCGTATTACCAACGTTTTTTGCAAAGCTTTCCAACGATTCAAGCCTTGGCCGATGCTAACATCGACCAAGTTTTACAGCATTGGCAGGGTTTAGGTTACTACGCCAGGGCGAGAAACTTACATCGTGCTGCGCAGATCATGCGAGATGACTATCAGTCTGAATTCCCCTTAGATATGTCCGACGTGCTAGCGCTACCGGGGATTGGTCGCTCTACCGCAGGCGCAATCCTTACCTTTGCTTGCAATCAGGCTTGGCCAATACTGGACGGCAATGTGAAGCGCGTGTTGGCACGTTGTTTTCAAGTCGAAGGCTGGTATGGCAAAGCAAAAACCATGGCAGAACTCTGGCAAATAAGCGAGCAACTAACGCCCACCAAAAACACCGATAATTTTAATCAAGTGATGATGGACCTTGGGGCGCTGGTTTGTTTGAAGTCAAAACCAAATTGCGAAAACTGCCCATTGACAAAAAGCTGCCTGAGCTTCAAAAATAACACTCAGCATCTCAATCCTGAAAAGAAGCCTAAAAAGAAAGCAAAGCCACAAAAACAAACGCTAATGTTATTACATCGTTATCAAAACCAGCTGTTGTTATATCGTCGGCCACCAGTCGGAATTTGGGGCGGCTTGTGGTCCTTACCCGAAGTTGAGTCAGACCAGCACTTGAATGAATGGCAAACCCAACATTTGGGATCTACCAAAGCACCAAAGGAAGTCAAGGTAGATTGTCTGCGTCATCAATTTACCCACTTTAGCCTAGATATATCAGTTGCAATTATTGAGCTAGATCAGTTACCCATGAGAGTATCTGATAACATTAATTTTGAATTTATCGACCAACAGGCATTAGCCAACTATGGTTTACCCACAGCCGTAAGCAAAATATTGGCGCTAACGTTATCGACCAACTAAATTGTAAAAAACTGCTGCTAATTAAAGTGGTGATTAGCCAGTTGGGGCAGTTAAACAACTGAAATCATATTTCTGTTGGCCCCAAAACGAATAGACACTGCGCCTTTGCCGACAGGGATATTGGTATGGCGCTAGAGCAGGATCTAAAGATAACCATTCAATTTAAGTTGGCTTATTTAAGGCTTCTTCAGACATTTTCATTGATGCTTCCAGTACCGCAAGCTCCGTAGTTGAAATCGCATCATGGTGATAATAAAGGCGAATATCGAACTCCATGTCCCAATGTTCGGCACCAGCCCGGCAGAGTGTCCCTTGCTCTAAGTCTCTCGTAATAGTCGATTTAGGTAACCAGGCAAGACCCAAAGATTCTTTTACCATAGACTTCAGCATATGTGAGTAGGCATTTTCGTAACGTCGAGAAAGAAAACACTGGTGTGATTTACCTTGAATTAATTGATTGACCACTTTTCCAAATAGAGAATCGTGTGCATAAGCAACAAAAGGCAGCGGATCTTCAATAGAACCGGGAAGTCTGAACAACGGCGTTTTGTCAGGTTTGGGAACGGTCACTGGAATCAGCTGTTCTTTGCCGACCGTTGTGTATTTAAACTTGTTCGTGTCTAACGGTAAGGTAAGCGCGCCATTGGCATAACAGAATAGATAGTTAACGTGGCCCCGATTGAGTAGATCAATGCAATCACTGAGTTTTTCAGAAGTGAGGCGAATGTAGACCTTGCCCAGTTTAGCTTCGAGTCGCTTTGCCCAATCCAGAAAAAGGGTTTGTGCAATCGAGTTTTGTGCGGCAACGGAAATTTCGGTTTGGCCATCCGAGTTCAATGCATTAGCGGCTTCTCTAGCATTGTATAACCGTCGCAATATGAGTTCAGCTTCTGGGAGGAAGACACGGCCTTGTGGCGTTAAATTAAATGTCTTGCTGCCACGGTTAATTAACCCAGTTCCAAGCCACTCTTCGAGTGCTTTGATACGGCGGCTTAACGCTGACTGAGTAACACGTCGTTCGCGGGAGGCTGCCGTGAAATTTTCCAACGTTGCCAAACAAACGAAGTCTTCGAGCAATTTTATATCCACCGACTTTCCCCGAGTTTTTTGATGGTGCTGAGTTTATTTATTATTATAAATGCCCTTTTTTAGTGAAAGACTGACGTTGCCAGAGTCCGATAATCGACGCAAGCTATTTAAGACTATAATAAAATTACTAAATTATAGTCAGTTTTTACCATTAACATCATGGAGTTACTGAGTATCGATGACTATTATTCTGAACCAGACCGATTTGGAATAGCAGCAGTCCAAATAAGCATTGGCGAATTTAAATAAAAAAAGGGATATTTCTGCCCGTTATCAATGGAATTTTCGACTCATAGCTCGGTTTCCAATGATCAACAGTTTAAAATATTTTTTCAGGCGCTGCTGAGCAACCGTTAAGAGTTGTCATTAGTTAAGTCAGTATTTAATAAGTAAAAAATAAATAATCATTGAGGATTCAATAATGAAAAAATCAGTCATCAGTTTAGCACTGGGTGTTGCCATTGGACTGTCGTCGACAGTGGCACTTAGCGCAGAAAAGGTCAATATCGGCGCACCGTCCTGGACCGGCGCACAAGCAATAGCAGCATTGTTACAAGCGGTTGTGGTAGAGCGTATTGGTGGTGAGGCCAATTTAGTCCCTGGCAACAATGCGACAATCTTCCAGGGCATGCATCAGGGCAAGGGTGATATCGATGTGCATCCAGATGTCTGGTTGCCTAACCAGCAAAGTTTCACTAAAAAATACGTTGATGAAGCTGGAACAGTCCAACTGAGTAACAATGCCTATGAAGGCAATCAGGGGTTTTGCGTACCAGAAGAGTTTGGTAAAGCCAATAGCATTACCGACATTGCTGATTTAGGTCGTCCAGACGTCGCCGCAAAAATGGATAGCGATGGCAATGGTAAAGGCGAGATGTGGATCGGAGCGCCAGGTTGGGCATCTGCCAATGTTAACGAAGTAAAAGTTCGTGACTACGGTTTACTGCCGTTTATTGAGCCTGTCCGCGCCGAGGAAAGCGTAAAAACAGCGCGAATCAAAGATGCCATCGCTAAAAATGAAGGCTACGCATTCTATTGCTATAAGCCTCATGCAGTTTGGTACATGTTCGATGTTTACATGCTGTCAGAACCTAAGTTTGATTCTGCCAAATATAAAATGGTTCAGCCTTCTGACTCACCCGATTGGTATACCGAATCAAAGGTAGCGACCAAGGATGCTCTGAAAAATGTTCAGATCGCTTGGTCTAAATCACTGGAGGCGCGTTCGCCTGCCATTGCTGAATTCTTCGGTAGATTCTCACTAACAGCGGATGACGTAAGTGCTTTTGCTTATGAAGTGGGCGGAAAAGGTAGAGAAGCGTCAGACGTTGCCAGCGAGTGGATTAGCAAAAACCCTGAGCGTGTCGATGCTTGGTTAGGTCTGTAACAAAAAAGCGGATACCAACACTGTGTCGTTCATCCAGGCTGTTTGAGCCTGGATGAACTTGAGCGGCTCAGTGGCCCACCCCTCTGTTCAACTTTCCTCAGGATAGACCATATGTCTCAAGCAGTGAACGAGTCATCGACCGAAACCGTTCTTAAAATTTCGAATGTCTGGAAGATATTCGGTGACAAGGCCAACGAGGCATTGCGTGCGATTAAACAAGAGGGTCTAACTAAGTCTCAAGTGCTCGAGACATACAATGCCGTAGTCGGTGTTGCAGACGTCAGCTTCGAAGTGAAGAAAGGTGAGATTTTTTGTGTCATGGGTTTGTCCGGCAGCGGTAAATCGACACTGGTGCGCCACTTTAATCGATTACTAGAACCGACCGCAGGCGAAATTCTAATCGATGGCACTGATGTCATGGCGCTTGGAACGAAAGAACTTCAGGAATTTCGCAATCGAAAAATAGGTATGGTATTTCAAAACTTTGCATTATTGCCGCATCGCTCGGTGCTGGACAACGTCGCCATGCCACTTGAAATACGCAAGGTCAACAAAAATCAAAGAATGCGCCTAGCTGCTGATATGCTCAAAACAGTCGAGCTAGACGCATGGGGGAACAAGTTTGCTCATGAATTATCAGGTGGCATGCAACAACGTGTCGGACTAGCGAGAGCCCTGGCCGCCAATCCAGAAGTATTGCTAATGGACGAGCCTTTTAGCGCGCTTGATCCACTCATACGCCGACAGTTACAGGACGAATTTATTAAACTGTCTGCCGTAATGAAAAAAACCACTATTTTCATCACTCACGATCTTGATGAAGCCGTCAGAATTGGACATAGAATAGCCATCATGCGTGATGGCCGTGTCGTTCAAATTGGCACAGCTGAAGATATTGTAATGAACCCAGCAGATGATTATGTTGCTGATTTTGTTGCCGGTATTTCGAGGCTAAAAATAGTACGGGCTCATGCCATTATGCAGCCGATAGAAAAATTCGTATCGGCCGCAGGACGCATTCCCGACAACGCGCCCCGAGTGGATGAGAGCGCATCGCTAAGCGAGCTCATTAAACTAGCCATCGATGATGAAGCACCCATAGTCGTACTAGACAAAGGTAAAGAGATCGGTGTGATCATGCGTCCTGATATCCTCCAGACGGTTATAGATGGAGCGGAAACATCATGAAAGATACTAATCAAGATGCAGCAATAGACTCTAACGTAGCGGCATTCGAAGCCGAACGAGACGCCCAAATTACGCGCTTTGTCCGAACCAACCCAGCTTATTACCGTAAACAGTTTGCCAGAATTGGCAGTGAATCAAATTTTGCCTGGACCTTCAATCTTTGGGCGGGTGTATTTGGATCTATCTGGTTTGCAGCGCGTAGCATGTGGAATTGGGGCCTTCCTTTCCTCATTCTAGAGACATTCGCCATTGTCCAAATCGTCCGAGGGTTTTTTGGCGACCTGTCCACTGAAGCCTGGCAGCGTATCGCTCAAATAGAAGGTACACTCGATCTGCGTCGGCAACAGCTCGCGTCGGCAATTGAAAACAGCACCGACAAAATAGCGGTTTATCAGCGAACCGTCGAATCTCTGGAAGAGGCCATCGGCGGAATCCGACTCGAGGCTGAACAGCTCGAGGGCACGGGAATCTGGATAGCCTGTGGCGGTATCGTCGCCTTACTGGCGATTAAAGTCGTTCAGGCGGTGATCGCCAATACGCTACTCGAAAAACGCTTTTCAGACTGGCTATCAGATTCTGAAATCGTATCAGGCATGGCCGCCAAGCACATGATGCTCGGTGCCTTTTTTGTGGTGATTATTCTAGTCGCTACCGTCACCCACTATAGTTTTCCGGGCGTCTTTCCGTGGCTAATCGAGTTCCCAACTAAACCCGAAATAAGACTCAGCAGCATTGCTTGGGTAGAAAAGTTTTTCGCTTTGGCCGTCGCTAATGGCGATGCCTTTTTTGATGCCATCAGCTACGGCATTCGCCTCATGCTAGACGGCCTGGAAGTGATTTTTGTCGAAACCCCCTGGATGGTCATAGCCAGCTTTATTATCCTATTGACCTGGCTGTCAGCGGGCCTCACTGCCGCCATCTATTCAGGTGCATTTTTATCTTATATGGGCCTCCTCGGCTTTTGGGAAAAAGCCATGACCACCTTGGCACTACTCGGAACCGCAGCCTGTTTGTCGATCCTAATTGGTATTCCGCTAGGCATGTATTGTGCCCGACGAGTTCGCTTCTACGCTTTTATTCGTCCGATCATGGACTTCATGCAAACCATGCCCGCCTTCGTATTCATGATTCCAGTCATAGCTTTCTTTGGTACAGGAAAGCCAGCCGCCGTTGTCACCACTATGATCTTTGGTGGCACACCCGTCGTGAGGTTAACCGTGCTAGGTCTGCGGGGCGTGCCAGAACACGTCCGCGAAGCCGCTATTTCATTTGGTGGTAGTAAATGGTACTTATTGACACGAGTTGACCTACCGTTGGCCAGCCCATCCATTCGAGCCGGCATCAACCAAACCATAATGCTCAGTCTGGCGATGGTCGTAGTTGCCTCCCTAATCGGTGCCAAAGGCCTGGGCGAAGATGTACTCGAAGCATTGCAATACGCCAACGTCGGTCAAGGAATCCTTGCAGGATTTGCCATTCTATTCTGCGCCATGATTCTAGATCGTATCGTACAAGGTAACAGTAAATAAAATGATAATAAATAAAACAACAAAACACAGTATGAAGCGGATTAATTTAACTACAGGGTCTTTGTAATGAGTGCAGTTATGAAATCAGAAAAGAAGTCTCTAGTGTTTGTGCATGGTTATTTGGGAGGCAGTCAACTATGGCCAGAACAAGTCAAAGCGCTCTCCAGTGACTTCCGAGTCATCACGCCAGATCTGCCAGGGTTCGGCTTAAGCGACAAAATGCAAACCCCTGAAACCATTAACGGGCTGGCTCAATACGTGCTCGACGAATTAGACAAAGCCGGTGTTGATCGCTTTCATCTGGTGGGCCACTCAATGGGCGGAATGATCGTTCAGGAAATGACCGCTATAGCGCCCGAAAGAGTCGAGAAGCTCGTACTCTACGGCACGGGTTCAATCGGAAAGATGCCGGGGCGATTCGAAACGATCGAAGAATCACGGCAGAGATTAATGCAAGATGGCGTCAAGGCCACAGCACGACGAATTGCAGCCACCTGGTTCCTTCATGGAGAGGACTCAGCCAGCTATGAAGGCTGTGCAGCAATAGCCCTAATGGCGCAGCAACAGGCAGCATTAAGCTGCTTGTCAGCCATGGAGAGCTGGTCAGGCGTATCAGCACTACCCAAAATAGAGTCCCCAACCCTCATCTTGTGGGGTGATGGTGATCGAGCTTACTTGTGGCAGCAAACAGAACAGTTATGGCGAGACATCAAAACATCAAGCCTGGCTGTTATTCCAGGTTGCTCACACGCAGTACACCTCGAAAAACCAGCGCTATTCAACGCCATGCTGCACGATTTTTTGGTGCCAACCAACCAATGACCCATTAATATTCAAAGCAAGCCACAAAAAAGCGTTTTTAAACTTGACTGTAAGCCCGCTCATCTATTTAATACGCCTTCCAATCTATATGCCCAGGTAGCTCAGTCGGTAGAGCAGAGGACTGAAAATCCTCGTGTCGGTGGTTCGATTCCGCCCCTGGGCACCATTTTAACCCTCCATATCTCAAAAACGAAGCCTCAATAGTATTCAGGAATCGAACATCTTTCTTATCGGTGGTTAGATTGTTGGGCACGTCCATGTGCCAAATCCTTCGGACTCACATACGTTCGCGTTAAAATGTTCCAGACATTTTGCTCCGCCCCTGGCCACCATTTATCCTCTTAAAAATCAACATCTTATCTTTATAGGCTATATCGCTTTAATATTCGTGTGTGTAATTTTGGTGTAACCTTGCCAAATGAATCATCGATGTTTTGGAAATGCCTTAAAGCTGATCAGGTTTCAAGTGGCTTGGTTTGCTGCGTTTCACTTGAGCGCCATCTTAATGTCAGCCTTTCCTGCTCTTAGTAATCCCAATTTTCTTTCGAAAGCGGTGATGTGTTCAGAGTTTTTTTATTCGTTCGGCAATTCGGTAAAAACTGATCGAGCAATTTCATAAAACGCTGATTGTGGTTACGCTCGTATAAATGAACCAGCTCATGCACGAGAATATATTCCAGGCGTTCAGTTGGCTTTTTCGCCAGCTCCAGGCTCTACCGGATTCGGCGTTGCTCGATATTGCAGCTGCCCCATTTGGTTTTCATTTTTCTGATGCCCCAGTCACGGGCCTCCTTACCCACGATCGGTTGCCATTTCTCTATTAACAGGGGATAGCTTTCTTCAACTCTTCCCGGTACCAGGCATTC
>OOGD01000204.1_pt1 | contig 13342 bp, 9 predicted proteins | sample 1670381 | NCBI WGS metagenome assembly OOGD01 (sample SAMEA98146918, study PRJEB22522) | marine metagenome | biome: marine biome; feature: marine water body; material: sea ice | place: Arctic Ocean | collected 14-Sep-2015 | depth 1.3 m | reverse complement strand
TACTAACATATCACACCTGAATGGTCTTACCAATTTACCAAATAACACATTTATTGTTGTTTACTCATGGAATATCAGAATGCGCCGAGTGCAATCTAGAAAATTATCTGACGATATCACGGAGCAATTAGAAGCTATGATACTAGACGGTAGGTTGTTGGCCGGACAAAAGCTGTTATCTGAACGCACACTCGCAGAACAATTTGCAGTATCCCGACCTTCGGTAAGAGAAGCGATTCAAAAACTTGAAACCAAAAACTTGGTCGAACGTAAGCAAGGTGGTGGCACTTTTGTTAAGCCCCGGTTGAACGAATTGATTACCGATCCGCTTTTGCTACTTTTATCTGACAAGCCAGAAATGCAATTTGATTTACTCGAATTTCGACATGCGCTAGAGGGAATGGCTGCCTATTATGCAGCCTTGAGGGGTCAGCCAGAGGATTACCAAGCAATAGAAAGTGCTTTAGATGCATTGCCAGATGGCTCAAACTCAACAGATAAGAGCCTAGAAGCAATAGCCTTGGTTAACTTTTATCTGACGATGGCCAACGCTGCCCATAACATGGTCTTACAGCACGTAATGCGCAGTCTACAGTCTATGCTGCAAGACAATATTCAGCGAAACTTAGAGGTGTTGACCAAACACACTGATGCTGCACAAAATATAAACCGTCAAAGGCGCAGCATAGTTCAAGCCATTTTAGCAGGTGATCCTGAACAGGCCCGTAAGGCTAGTAATGAACACTTAGCCTATATAGAAGAAACATTGTTAAATATCAACCGACAAGACATGCGTATGCAGCGCGCGTTGCGACGGATAGAAGTAAATTAAGTATTTCATTGGATGTGTTTAAACATGTTCTAGGATGAAATGAATAACAGCTTATTAAAATATCAAATAATAGTCGAGATTTACACTTACTATATTTGAATAACGATAAGTTCCTTTACCAACAAACGATAAAAAGGGAAAGCACCATGGCAGATATGATGCATCCGGATGTGGATCCACAAGAAACACAAGAATGGTTAGACTCTCTGGAGACAGTTTTTGAGGAAGAAGGTGCAGAACGCGCACATTTTCTTTTAGAAGCTTTGATTGACAAAGCGCGACGTAGTGGAGCCCATTTACCCTATGACGCAACCACAGCGTATATCAACACCATCCCAGTGGCACAAGAGCCGACTATGCCTGGTGACCAGACGATTGAAACGCGCATTCGTGCGGCAATCCGTTGGAATGCCTTGATGATAGTGTTACGTGCATCTAAAAAAGACTTAGACTTAGGCGGCCATATTGGTAGCTTTGCATCTTCTGCCATGTTGTATGACGTAGGGTTTAATCACTTTTTTAAAGCACCCAATGAAAAAAATAGTGGCGACTTCATATTCTTTCAAGGCCATATTTCTCCTGGTATATATGCGCGCTCTTTCCTTGAAGGAAATTTATCAGAAACGCAATTAAATAATTTTCGTCAAGAGTGTGATGGTCAAGGTATACCTTCCTATCCACATCCTCACTTAATGAAAGATTATTGGCAGTTCCCCACTGTTTCTATGGGTTTAGGTCCGTTGCAGGCTATTTATACAGCACGTTTTTTAAAGTACTTAACTAATCGCGGTATTAAAGATTGTTCAGAACAAAGAGTCTATTGCTACTTAGGCGACGGTGAATGTGATGAGCCAGAATCATTGGGTGCTATTGGTTTAGCCTCACGTGAGGGTTTAGACAACTTAACGTTTGTGATCAATTGTAACTTGCAACGTTTAGATGGACCAGTTCGTGGCAATGGTAAAATCATCCAAGAACTTGAAGGTAACTTTCGTGGCGCAGGCTGGGAAGTGGTCAAAGTCATTTGGGGTAGTTACTGGGATGCACTACTTGCCCGTGACAAGTCCGGTAAACTTTTACAACTGATGAATGAAACCGTAGACGGTGAATACCAAAATTGTAAAGCTAAAGGTGGTAAGTACACCCGAGAAAATTATTTTAACAAATACCCCGAAACAGCGGCTCTAGTGGCGAATATGTCTGATGAAGATATATTCCGTCTAAACCGTGGTGGACACGATCCTGTTAAAGTATACGCAGCCTACCAAAAAGCCATGGACACCAAGGGTCGTCCGACGGTTATTTTGGCCAAAACAATTAAAGGTTTTGGTCTAGGTGCATCAGGTGAAGCCTTAAATATTGCACACAACGTAAAAAAAATGGACGTGGATTCTCTCAAAAAATTCCGCGACCGTTTCAATATTCCCGTGGCAGACGAATCGATTGCTGATTTACCCTTTTATAAGTTTGCTGAAGACAGCGAAGAATACAAGTATATGAAAGCCCGTCGTGAAGCATTAGGCGGATCATTACCTCAGCGTCGTAAGCAAGCTGAAGAACAACTAGAAATCCCTGAATTGAAAGCATTTGATGCTATTTTAAAAGGTTCTGGTGAGCGTGAAGTATCTTCTACGATGACCTTTGTACGTGTATTGAATGTCTTATTGAAAGATAAGAAAATAGGTAAACGTGTGGTGCCTATTATCCCTGATGAGGCCCGTACTTTTGGTATGGAAGGTTTATTCCGTCAAGTCGGGATTTACGCCAACGAGGGTCAAAAATATACGCCCCAGGATGCTGACCAAGTAGCTTTTTACCGTGAAGACGAAAAGGGTCAGGTTTTACAAGAAGGTATTAACGAGCTAGGAGCGATGGCTTCTTGGGTTGCAGCCGGCACGTCTTACTCAACTTGTAATGCCACCACTATTCCGTTTTATATCTACTATTCAATGTTTGGTTTTCAACGTGTTGGTGACTTAGCTTGGGCAGCTGGTGACAGTCAAGCTCGTGGCTTTTTATTGGGCGCCACTGCAGGTCGAACAACTCTAAACGGCGAAGGTTTACAACATCAAGATGGGCATTCACATGTTCAGGCTAACTTAATTCCTAACTGCGTTTCATATGACCCAACTTACGGATATGAAGTAGCGGTGATTGTGCAAGACGGTTTACGTCGGATGTACACAGAAAACGAAAATGTTTTCTACTACATGACCTTGATGAACGAAAACTATCAACACCCTGCGATACCCGAAAGTGATGATGTTGCTAAACAAATCATCAAAGGTATTTATAAGTTAGAGCGTATAGAAGCAAAAGGCCAAGCCAAAGCCAAATCTAATGTTCAACTAATGGGTTCTGGTACTATTTTAAATGAAGTACGCAAAGCGGCGCAGATTCTAAGTGAAGACTACAAAATATCTTCTGATGTTTATTCTGTGACTTCTTTCAACGAATTAGCCCGTGACGGACAAGCTATTACTCGTTGGAATATGCTGAACCCTGAAGCGGATACTAAAACGGCTTACATCAGCAAAATCATCACCAAAGACGCAGGTCCTGCTATTGCAGCTACTGATTATGTGAAAGGTTATTCTGACCAAGTTCGTGCATTCATCGATACAGATTATCGTTGTTTAGGCACTGATGGTTTTGGTCGTAGTGATAGCCGTGCAAACTTACGTACACATTTTGAAGTTAACGCAGCGTATGTGGTGGTTGCCTCTTTATATGAACTAGCTAAACGTGGTGAAATTGACAAGAAGGTTGTAACTGAGGCGATTAAACGCTTCGACATCAATACCGACAAACTTAACCCACTTTACGCCTAATAGTGACTAGATAAGGAGTTTATATATGTCTGATATTCAAAAAATTCTAGTCCCCGATGTAGGTGGCGAAGAAGTTGAAATAATTGAAATTTGTTTTGCCGTCGGCGACACACTTGAAGCTGAAGATGGTGTGATTACCGTTGAAACTGATAAAGCATCAATGGACATCCCTGCCCCTTTTGCAGGTGAATTGACCAGTTTATCGGTCAAAGTGGGTGACAAAATCAAAGAAGGTGATGTCATTGGTGAAATTAAAACATCAGGATCAACCGCTCCTGATAAAGAAGCACCAGCAGAACCAGAAGAAAAAGAGTCTGCTCCTGAAGTTGCAACAAAAGATGAACCTAACAAAGCAGAATCAGCCCCAGCAGCTGAACCTGAAACAAAGGGAAGCAGTGAACTAATTGAGGTGGCAGTACCAGATATTGGCGAAGACGGTGAAGTGGATGTGATCGATGTATTGGTGTCTGTTGGTGATGTGATTGAACAAGAAGACGGTTTGATTACCTTAGAAACAGATAAAGCCACTATGGATGTGCCCTCCACTCACGCTGGAACAGTCAAAGAAGTGTATATATCCACTGGCGATAAGGTGAAGCAAGGCACTCTTGTGATTAAACTTGAGACTGCCGGTGGTAAAGCCGCTGCTAAATCGGCTGAAGCAGCACCAACCGCTGCCGAAAAACCTCAAGAAAAGCCTCAAGAAATACCTGAAAAAGTAGCTCCGGCAGTTGCAGAAAAAACCGCACCTGTTCCAGAAACCCCTACTCCCCCTTCTGATGGAAAAGCACACGCTTCACCTTCAGTACGCAGAGTAGCCAGAGAATTTGGTGTCGACTTAAGCCTAGTGGCAGCTACCGGTCCTAAAAAACGTGTTCTAAAAGTAGACGTACAGGCCTATGTGAAAACAGAATTAGCGAAACCTCGATCAGCTAGCGGCAACGCGGTTGGTGGTAACGCGATTAGCGCCGATAATGTATTACACATTGCAAATGTTAAACCTGTTGACCATGCTAAGTTCGGTGAAGTTGAAGTATTGCCCTTAACCCGCATCCAGAAAATATCTGGCCCATTCTTACACCGTAATTGGGCTACTATTCCCCACATTACACAGTTTGATGAAGCGGATATCACTGATATTGAAACTTTCCGTAAAGAGCAAAATGCTTATCACGCTAAGACTAAATCGGGTTTAAAAATCACGCCTCTCGTATTCGTTATGAAAGCAGTGGCAAAGGCTTTGGAAAAATACCCTGCCTTTAACTCATCATTATCTGACGATGGCGAAAGTTTAATTATTAAGAAATTTATAAATATTGGTATTGCCGTGGAAACACCAAACGGATTAGTAGTGCCTGTTATCAAAGATGTAAACAAAAAAGGGATTGAACAACTTTCAAAAGAGTTGATAGAAACATCAGCTAAGGCGCGTGAAGGTAAGTTAAAAGCAACCGATATGCAAGGTGGTACATTCACCATATCGAGTTTAGGTGGTATTGGCGGAACAGCCTTTACACCTATTGTTAATGCCCCTGAAGTTGCTATATTAGGTGTGTCTAAATCAGAAATGAAACCTAAGTGGAATGGTGTAGAATTTATACCTAGACTTATGGTGCCGTTAAGTTTGTCTTACGACCATCGTGTTATTGACGGTGCAGTAGGTGCGCGTTTCTCTACCGAAGTGGCTGCAAATTTAACGGATTTACGTAGAATAATACTTTAATGAATAATGGGTGACTATTGGCTGTTACCCATTTTTTAACACCAAAAAACAAGATTTATTCACGACATGTTATTTGCACTGCAAACAAAACATATTGTTTAAAAAAGAATTTGAGGATCATATGAGCGAAATTAAGACTCAGTTAGTTGTATTAGGTGCAGGCCCAGGAGGCTATGCGGCCGCTTTTCGTGCTGCTGACTTAGGCGTGGAGACAGTAATAGTTGATGCCCGTGTTACTTTAGGCGGTGTGTGTTTGAACGTGGGCTGTATCCCCTCAAAAGCGATGCTTCACGTAGCCAAGGTTATTGACGACGCCAAGGATATGGCTAGCCATGGGGTATCTTTTGGTGAGCCCGTCATCGATTTAGACAAAGTCCGTGGTTGGAAAGACAGCGTTGTCGACCAATTAACCAAAGGCTTATCTGGTATGGCTAAAATGCGTAAAGTCAAACACGTACAAGGTTATGGTAAGTTTACCAGCAGCAATACACTTGAAGTTGAAGGCAAAGACGGAAAAACAACGATTACCTTCGACAATGCCGTCATTGCAGCTGGGTCTGAGCCAATTAGCTTACCGTTTATTCCAAAAGATGACCCTCGCGTAATAGACTCAACTGGCGCACTAGAACTAGCTGATATCCCAGAAAAAATGTTAGTCCTAGGTGGTGGTATTATCGGCTTGGAAATGGGTACAGTTTATCGTGCATTAGGTTCGAAAATTGACGTAGTCGAGTTCCTTGACCAGCTTATTCCTGCGGCTGACAAAGACGTAATAAAAGCTTATCAAAAGTATGTGAAAAATAAATTCAACGTGATGTTAGAAACCAAAGTAACAGCCGTTGATGCAAAAGAAGACGGTTTGTATGTCACTTTTGAAGGCAAACAAGCACCTGCAGAACCAGTCAGGTACGATAAAGTACTGGTTGCCGTTGGCCGTCGTCCAAATGGCAGTGTAGTCGATGCAGAAAAAGCCGGTGTGAAGGTAGACGAACGTGGCTTTATCAGTGTTGATAAACAACTGCGTACGAACGTATCTAATATTTTTGCTTTAGGTGACTTAATCGGACAGCCTATGCTCGCTCACAAAGCAGCACACGAAGGTCATGTGGCTGCAGAAGTTATCTCAGGTAAAAAGCATTACTTTGATCCTAAAGGTATTCCTTCTGTTGCTTATACTGATCCAGAAATAGCATGGGTAGGTGTGACTGAAAAGGAAGCCAAAGAACAAGGCCTCAATTACGAAGCTTCTACTTTTCCTTGGGCTGCATCAGGTCGTGCTATTGCATCAGCGCGTACTGAAGGTTTAACTAAATTGATCTTCGACAAAGAATCACACCGTATTATTGGTGGTGCTATTGTCGGTATTAATGCGGGCGAAATGTTAGGTGAAATTGGCCTAGCAATCGAAATGGGCGCAGATGCTGAAGACATCGCATTAACTGTCCATGCTCACCCTACCCTTAACGAGTCGATCGGCTTAGCTGCAGAGATGTACGAAGGTAGTATTACTGACTTGCCAAATCCCAAGGCCAAGAAAAAGTAAAATAATTAAATTATTTAAAAAAGGACCAGCAGGTCCTTTTTTTCTATCTATAGTTTACCTTTTCACGTCTACAACAAGAACACACACTAAACGTAATAGAACATATAGTCATTTCTGGTAATCAGTAAATTCATGTTTGATAATCAGACAAGCTAACTAGAACCTATAAATACGGGTTTTGTGGAGCACTAGCTCAAATCTAGAATTCGCGAACTCGACAACTCACACCATATCAACTAGGTGAGCGAAGAAGAGATTGATAAGTTCGAACACATCTCCCTTTTGAATCTGGCATCTGGTGGTACCTGTCTAACCGTTCGATTTTATAAATAGATCCTCCTTACATTTTCTACTAATACACAATCAACTGATATATCCTCTATGTACAATAATATTGGGTGTTATCACCACTTTTTTGATTAAGGTGTATCGTAGATTTTTAAAAACGCGGAGTGCAACCACCCAATTCTAATAACTGCAGCTCTACTTGCCTTGGTGTTGACAATACCAAGAACCATGTGGTTATTTTTTCTATCGTTAAGCTTGGGTATACTAGTGTTATTTATCATTCTAAAGCTTGATTACGAAGTGTTGAGGTAGACGTTGAAACAAATTGAAATCTTTGAAATTACCAGCCCATGTATTGGTGTCTGTCAGTCTGGGCCAAAAGGTTTTTGTGTGGGTTGTTTTCGTTCTAGAGATGAAAGAGTACATTGGATAAAATTAGAACAGGATGTTCAAAGTAAAATAAATAAAGCCTGTGCAGCACGTAAAAAAAGAGCAAAAGCTATCGTTAAACACAAGAAAAGTAATACTGAATCATCTTCACAACTAGGTTTTTCAGACGATTCATTTTCCCTTAATAACAGTCAATATAAGAAATAAATCATGTGGTATGTTGGTTTGTTTCTACATCACGTAAATTAATAATGAGGTTCGTCATGTCCAAACTTAAAACAGCATTGATCACAGGTTCATCAGAGGGTATAGGCCGTAGTTTTGCAGAAATTTATGCAAAAAATGGCCACGACTTAGTGTTAGTTGCACGCAATGCAGTTAAGTTAATGGATTTTGCTAGTGAACTAAAAGCAAAATACGCAGTTGATGTGCATGTATTTGCAGCCGATTTAATCCCCGTCGATGCAGCACAGAAATTGTTTGAGGCAATTGCACTAAAAGAAATTGAAATCGACATCTTAGTTAATAATGCAGGCATGATGCAAGTTCAAAAATTAAGCCTAAGCGACCCACAAAAGCTTAATGATTTGTTGCAATTAAATGTCCAAAGCTTAGTCAATATGACACAACAATTTATCAAACCTATGCTGGCACGTGGCCAAGGGAAAATTGTTAACATAGGCTCTATTGCTAGTTTTATGCCCACACCTAATTTTGCAGCATATGGTGCCAGTAAGGCTTTTGTATTGTCTTTTTCAGAAGGCATTGCGGAAGAGCTTCGGGGCACTGGGGTAGCTGTCACTTGTGTATGCCCTGGCATGACAGAGACAAAAATGCTCAGCCATGCTGATGGTTTTGAAAAATTCATTCCTAAGTTTTTAAAAGCTGATCCAATGGAACTTGCTGCACAGGCCTATAAAGCTAGTATGAAAGGTGATGTGGTGTTTTTGGATAAAATTGCTAACAAATTATTAGTACAGTGGGCCACGCATTATCCCAGGTGGATGGTGCGCGGCGTAAATGGTTTATTTGCACGCTTTAAATAAGTTTAACTCAGCTTGATATGATCTAGTATCTGTGTGGTTATATCGTCGTATAGTTGATTTGGTATGGTGTGCCCCATTCCTGGGTAGACTTTTATCTTGGCATTTGGGATCGCTGTTGCTGTAGCATAACCGCAAGCGACGAGTACTAAGGGATCATCCTCACCATGAATGATCAAACTTGGTACGGTTAAAGTTCTGAGTGCGGCAGTTCTATCTGGTGAGTCTAATATAGCGGCTAATTGACGGGTGTTGCCAGCAGGATTAAAGCCACGTTGTAATGCCCGTGATATTAAACTAAGTACTTTTTGTTGATCAAACGGGTAATAATTTCCGTGTATCAAACGCCAAACGTTCAAGCCATAGGTAACAGCTTTATTGATATCTTTAGGTGGTCGTTTCAGCATTTTAAAACTAAACGCTGTAGATGGTTTAGGTAATTTTCTACTACCCGTGGTAGACATAATGGAAGTTAGACTTTTAACTCTGTGTGGATGTTTAATGGCAATCTCTTGAGCAATCATTCCACCCATGGATACGCCAACTATATGTGCACTTTTCAAATGTAATGCATCTAATAAACCCAGAGTATCTTTCATCATATCAGATAATAAATAAGTAGCTCCTAACGGGCGCCTAAATACCGCATTTTTCAGTAAAGCAAAACTAGTGGGGGCGGGGGTTGAGTCCAACCATGTACTTTTACCATTATCACGGTTATCAAATCTGATAACCCAATAACCCTGTGAGGCAAGTAATTCACAGAATTGCTGGTCCCAATAAATCATTTGGGTAGCTAAACCCATGATCAATACAATTGCTGGATGACTTTTGTCCCCGAAACTATCGTAATTGATATCAATACTATTAGCTGCAATTAACTGCTCGGGATGGTGAGTGATAGAATTCAATAGTGTCAAAACCCTTTGTAAATTAAACGAATTTTAGCTTGCCTGAAATCTGAGTTTTTTCAAGTTCATCTTTTTTGTACGGCTGCCAGCTAGCTTCTAACTGTGACAATCTATTGGCAACAATCCATACAACTTGTGGATTATGACCCAGACCAGAATGACTCCCCCGAACCTGAATATTTTCTGCTTGATGATGTGCTTCAATTCGGTGGTTAATACAAGCTTGCCAATGAACAACCCCATCAGTTTTAGAATATAATGCAGAATTAGGCACCGGAGGAGGCATAAACATTTTTCTTACTACATCAGGGTTAGATTGAGAAACATTACCGTTAATAAGTTCAAACAATCCTTCGACTACTGGCGATGATCCATGTGATCCATTAAATGGACTACCCAGAGTGATGACTTGCCTCACACAATCTGGAATAATACGTGCGATTTCTCTGGCCAAAATACCACCTAAGCTCCACCCTACTAAACTCACTTTTGCGCTATGGATAACCGATAATTCAATCACTCGATTAATTAATTTATCACTTAATACTTGTTCACCACCAACTATTTCTGTGCCTAAATTGCGTCCAAGCCCCCAGCCATATGTCTCATAACCTTTACCTTTTAAAAACGACCGTATAGGTTTAGTAGAAAAATCACTGGCCAAGAAACCTGGAAGCACCATCACCGGATGACCGTCACCAGATGGAGCCCTATTTAAAAATGGTAATGCAGCACCAAATGCACTGAGCTCCACTAATGATCGACCTTCGGTGAACATATGAAATAAGGAAGGCCTTGGTATATTAGGTAATACATGTTTCATAACAAATCCTATAAAATGATAAAATTATACGTCCCGCATAAGTGAATCCATAGCAGCTTGTCCAGCTAACTTTTCCTGAACTGCCAGTTCTAGTTCATTGGCACTCTCGCGAATGTAACGTGTAAACACATCTAAATCAGGCATCAAATTTACTGAACTTGTGGGACTAATAGATAAGGTACCGTTATAACTACAAATAGGCATAATTAACCCCATGCCATCAAAAATAGGGGCTGTTCCCATATTAACAATCAACTTATGTCCAGCAAGATAAATAGGTATCTGAGGCCCAGGTACATTCGTAATGACCACATTAAATAATGGGCTATGATGCTTAGCTATGGCTGCCCTAGAGTAAAACCTTGCTGCCACACCCGCTAACCCAAACGGAATTAACTCGGCATATCCCATTAAACTTTTTGCATCGATGGCATCTTGGTAAAGTTTACCTACCATCGTGTTGATTTGAATTTTCTCTAAGCGTTTTATTGGGTCATCAATATCTGTAGCCAACTGCACGTACATTGCAGATACTTGATTACCCATAGCATTTTTTTCTTCTGTTGTGCGGGTCGATACTGGCACCATGGCGACAAGTGGCTTATCAGGTAATTCACCTTTTTCCAACAAGTAACGTCTAAGCGCGCCAGCGCATATAGCTAAAATTACATCATTTAAGGTTGCACCATCTACTACTTTTCTGAGGGCTTTAACGCGATGAATATCTAAAATAGTTGAATTCCAAACACGCTCCATTTCAACCGTATCGTTAAACCTTGTTTTGGGTGCATTAAACGGCATGGTGGGCATATTTATACCTTGTGCCCGAGTCATGTAACCCGCTTTTAAAGTTGCTTTACCTGTATCCCACAATAAACCAGGAAGTTTAGTAGGCCGTGAAATAAAGTTATAGGCGCTTTTTGCCATCAGTCCAACAGGCCCGAGTATTTCATTCTTATCTTTAACAACCGCCGGCTTTGGTTTTCTTGGTGTTGGTGACACATCAAATAACATAGACATTAATTCAGCCCCTGATTTACCATCAAATCCTGAATGATGCACTTTACTGATTAATGCCACAGACCCTTTAGGTACTTGAGAGATATTGTCTAAGCCTTCAACAAAGATAAACTCCCATAACGGACGATCTCGATTTAGCTGCTGAGAAAATAATCTGGATGCCAAATAACGTAGCTCTTTCCAGCCACCTGGACGCGGCAAAGCAGTACGATGCATGTGCATATTAATATCAAAATCTGGATCCTCTACCCAATAAGGCCTGTCGAGACTGAGTGGAACGGTGACAAGTTTTTGTGTGAGTTTTTCAACAGTATGCACACGCTCACTTACGTACTGACGAAAATCATCAAACTCAAGTGATCCCTCAATAATTGCAACACCTCCTATATGCATAGGTATTTTAGGTGTTTCAAGATATAAAAACGAAGCGTCTAGCCCAGAAAGTTCTTTCATAGATATGCCATTAGTGCTGAAAACTTATCATAAAATAACCCTATCTTTTTATGGATAAAAATCAACCTCTATTATCAATACGCCAATATAATAATCAAAGTAAAAAGAAACTAACTTTTCAAATCACGAATGTTTATACTAGTGTCATAATGTTTCCAAAAAAACAAATTATGTCATTCATTCACCCTATAGATATCGCTAGAGTAGCCAGCCAATCTTTTGCCCTTCCGGACATTTGTGTGCGCATTCGTTCAATGTTGGATGATGATAAATCTGACTTAGAAGATATTAGCCGGTTCATCAAATTGGATCCCTCTTTATCTTCAAAACTACTTAAATTAGCAAATAGTCCACTATTTCGTTTTGAATCGCAGATTGATTCCATAGCAAAGGCGATTAATATTATTGGTGGCGAAGCCTTATATAATCTTGTTATGGCAGAAACAGCCAGTTCTGCATTTGAACACTTTAGTAGCGACGTGATTGATCTAAGAAGATTTTGGTTGCAGAGCATTTATGCTGCATTAGTTGCAAAACACTTGGCTAAAATAGTCAAAATAAGAGGTAGTGAACGGTTTTTTTTATTGGGTTTATTACACAATTTAGGCGAGTTGTTGGTTGCGGTACAGGCACCCGATTTAGCTATTAAATGTTGTAAATATGACAAAAAGACTTCCCCTTGGAAATTACAACAACAAACCCTAGGCTTTGATTATGCAAATTGTAGCGCAAAACTTATGGAATTCTGGCAGCTACCAAGCCAACTATATATTCCTGTGATGGATTTACATAACGAGAATAAAGCATTAGAAAATAAGGATGTGGCAATCATTTATATTGCTGCTCGTGCTAGTGTAGCAATGGCTCATTCCGATTTATATTCTGCCAACCAATTAGTCACTCCTTTAGTTTTGAAACACTTGAATCTTGAACATGAAGATTTAAAAGATGCAATTAAATTTGCAACCATGGAAGCTGACGGGATGTTAGGCATAATGAAATTTCATTAAGCTTAAAATTATTAATATATAATAATTTTAAGCCTTTCGCGTTATCCATCCACAAGTACAATCTTTTATATGTATTACTGTAAAATTTTTGGTTGTTAGTATTTTTATTTTATTAAGCGAATTTCATTTATTTATTTTTTACTGACCGCAAACAGTGTTTTTGCTGAGCGAAAAGAAATAAATTCTTTTGGTCTGGCAGATAAACTCGATTTTGAGGGTAATGAAGAGTTGTCGATGATCGGAGAATTCGGTTTTTTAATGGCAGATGGAAATACTAATACATCAACTATCACCGCCAAGATGAGCACCAATCGGAAATTAACATCTTGGAGCTATCAGTTCATCGGTGATGTTCTTTATATACGAATCCCTCAAGAAGTAGATGACGAAAAAAGTAATGGAGCCTCAGCACAATAACTATTCTTATCTGGGCAATTTGATCACATACTTAATTCAATGATCGAATGTTTATTTA
>OOGD01000203.1_pt1 | contig 13366 bp, 9 predicted proteins | sample 1670381 | NCBI WGS metagenome assembly OOGD01 (sample SAMEA98146918, study PRJEB22522) | marine metagenome | biome: marine biome; feature: marine water body; material: sea ice | place: Arctic Ocean | collected 14-Sep-2015 | depth 1.3 m | reverse complement strand
AGACCACGTTAATTAATACCAATTTTTAATTAATATTTTCTTCAAAACATATTTTAAAATATATTTCAAAAATTATAAAAAGTCTTTTCCAAATCTAATGTACGACCCATAGTTGATGATAAATTATCCATCACCTTAAGGAAATGTCATGGACTCAGTTGCAACGCAGGTAAACATTTTTATGAAAGGTCATTTCTCAAAGTACTAAATACGATACTCAATTAAAGGTTTAGTAGTAAGGCTTATTTACAGGGCAGTTTGTATAATTTTGTTGGCGGTGTGAAAATCTTTATATTCCGCTCGTTTAAATTAACAGGCTATGTCGGAGCTTAAGGTTTGGAAGGTAGCGTGATTAATATTGATATTGGTATTTCTTAATCAGACGATATTGCAAAGAGTAAAACGAAGATGGAAGCGGGTTAAAAGCAAACTTAATAATATTGCAAGACGAAGATAATGTGTTATCGATAGTTAAATTAGGCACCAATTCGGTAAACTTTTAAGTCGGAATTTTACTAAAGCTGATGATTAATGGGATTTACTTTTTGACATACTTTCAGCACTTAAGACAAAACATTAAAGATAGATGGGCTTTTAGCTATTACTTTATCGCTAAAAACGGAAATTAATATGAATTCACAGCGAAATACACCGACTCAATTTCAAACCATAAGTCCTCAGAGCAAAACAATTGAACCTACAAAAACCTACCTTCCTTATCTCAGAATCCAGCTTGAGTAGCATCAAAAAATACTTGTTTAATATCAAAAATATCATTAGATTTGCTATTAATTAAGTTAGTTTCATTTCTCTTTATAAGTCCTTAGACAGTTGTGGACCAGCAATCCAACTTACTGGTATGGCTTAAAATTAGCCTTGCCACTTAAAAATAATAGTAATTTGATGTTTTTTGATGCGCCTTAAAAAGTAATGTTCAAATGTGTTATTTTTATAATGTTAGTGTCTGACCGCTGAGTGTATTTAGAAAGCAGGCTGTTGCTGAAATAACCATTGAATGGCCTCAGAAAATTCTGCGCGCCATAATTGCTCATTATGTTCACCTTTGGGTACGCGTTTAAACACAGTATTTTGCCGAGGGTGGCCTTGCTGTCTGAGTTGTCGTTGCATTTTACCAGTATCGGCTATCATACCATCCCCTTCTTTATCGCCATACATTACATATAAACGTGCATCTAATGGCGCTTTTTTGAGTTGTGTAAAGGAAAAAACCTGCTGAGAGTACCAATAAGAAGGTGAAAAGATCCCTGCTTTACTGAACACGGTTGGATAGGCATGTACTGCGTAGTGAGAGATTAATCCACCCATAGAACTTCCCATAATAGCGGTGTGTAGACGGTCTGCACGGGTCCGAAAGTTGGTATCGATGTAGGGTTTAACGACTTCTACAATGAAGTCCATATATTGCTCACCCTGTGCTTCGCCAAAACGTTTATTTACCCATGGAGAAAGCTCATTCATTCGAAAATCGCCTCCATTATCAATACCCACAACAATTAACTCAAGACCATGTTTCTCGGCAAGTTGGTTGAGTGATTCGTCGACCCCCCACTCACCTTCATTTGCAGTCATGTTGTCAAACAAATTCTGGCCGTCGTGCATGTAGACGACTGGGTAACGTTTTTCTGATGTTTGATAACTAGGGGGTAAATACAATCGAATACTGCGCTGTCTGTCTAGTCCAGGCATAACGAATTGGTAAGGTAATACTTCAACATTGTCGCCAACACTAGAGGTTCTTAATGGCTCACTACAAGCGAATAATGTTGTGGTCAATATTAACAATACATTTCTTATCATTAGCTGATTGCTCATGGCGTTGTCTCCACGGATTGTATGGATGATAAGCTTAATCCTGTCATGGATAATTTTTTTTCAACTATCAAGGTTTGCTCTTTCTCAGTTAATAAATGCACACGTAAATATACTTCTACTTTTAGTAATAGTTTTATTTTTCAACAGTCAAAAAAATAGCTAAATTTATTTGTGCTGTTGTTAAAAATAGCTGAATAATGCTTGTAGATTGTCAGCATGGCAAACCAATACCAACAGCTAATCTAAGCTCTAAATTTCACTCTAATTCGACTTTTTTAACCCAATACTTCGTCTATTTAATGGATCTGTTCTTGCTAGCGTTAATTTTATTGGCATACAGTTAACCAACATTACTGGGCTAGAAGCGGATATTTTCATCACATTGTTATAATGTCTATAAATTTTTAAGACGTATTTAATTAACGTCCGTCAACGTTCCTTTGTTTATCCGGCACTAATAAACAGTCACACATCGGTAATCAAAAATACGGGTATCTAATAGTTCACCCCGTTCTAAATTTTCACTGCTATCTTCTGCTACTTTTTAGCCAGAGTGAAACAAGGTAGTCGAACAATCAATACATGCTCCACTAAGCCAAGTTTAGCATTTGGGTCACTTCAACCTTTTCCACAAAATAATTACTTAATAATATGTTGCTCGACGTGGTTTATTAATAAAACCACATTTGTTGCTCAGTACCTTGTTGATTAGTTTGAACTGGAAAAAATTCCGTTTTCGTTGTATTACATTATAGCCTTATGGAAAATTTATAACTTAGCATTAGCATACAAATAATCCGCTTTACCTAATACAAAACATTCATTGATTTTTGAGTTTAATGAGCTACTTGGAAAACGCCAAATTTATACCAGCAGTATTTCAGCCATACCATATCATAGCAACAATCATCCACCCGATTGCCTAACCAAAAGTTAGGCAATACCTCTTAATTTACACCAAGAGTCTGGCACCGTTTTTTCTGACTAGAATATTGCATGCTTTTGAATACCAAATGGCTAATATTCATTAGGTTCAAGTACGAGGTCGAAACGCCCAATAAGTATACCCTTCAATTTATTTTACTGTTCCATACAAATATGGAAATTAGACTGAACTTTACGGGAACTATTGTCGAACTCCTTGGGCGATGATTTAATAAACCGTTAATCAACAAAGACTAATGCTCACACTGGGGCAAAAATGCTTTGAAGTTTGTCCGATGGCATAATAAAAATAATTATTTTTAACCGCATTGAATGAATCTTCTCGGCATTAAACAAAATCAGGATTGTCGCCACCAATAACATAAGCTGAATAATCGGTGATCACCGGTTAGGGCTCACCAGCATAACAGATATGTGTAATGCCATTTTTTACCCTTGCAATGTCATACCGATAAAGTGGCGAATATTGCGTTTTCCACTTTGTTATTTAGTCCACCGAAGCTTATTAACCGAAGCTTATTAACCGAAGCTTATTAACCGAAGCTTATAAATAGTGTAAGTGCTTCCAAAGAGCCAAGTAAATATCTTTTAAAAAGGGCCCAATCTACAGTTTTTAAGAGAAAAAAAGGCAACTTTTTTATCGTCTTGTTGCTTGTGTGTGGTAATTTTTTCAGGTGCTAGTGAGTATCTAATAATGAACACACGAGTAATAAACTAAAAAAGGAAAATCCCTTTTGATTAATATTTGTCAAACACGTTAATGATCCCTTCATTAAGCTAGCCAAGTCATAGCTTAAAGAGCTGTTATCTAATAAATTTTACATACGTATTTACAACAGATAGATCTTCCTGGAGACGTCATCTGTTTTTTAAATCAGATCGTTTGGGGAAGCTTAAGCTGTTATAATTATTGCCTAATTATAACTTTAACTAAGAAGTGACACATCATATGAAAATATTAATCAGAAATCTTGACAGGGAAACCACTGAGCAAGAACTACAAACTGCTTTTGAAGCACATGGCAAAGTGCAATCAAGTGTCATAGTCAGAGAAAAATCGAATGGCTTATCTAAAGGGTTTGGCTTTATCGAAATGCCTAAAGCTGGCGAAGCAAAAGTAGCAGTTAAAAGTCTTAACGACAGCATGTTAGGTGCTAATAAAATCAGAGTTAAATACGCAGAAGATAAGGCTGAAACTCAAGCTAAACCAAAAGAGGATTAGTTCAGTTATCACATCATAAATGCTCAAGATGCAACAGTTGTTTATTGAGTTAGAGTTAGAACTATGACTTTTACCCACAAATTTGATCCCTAGCAATAAACGCCACTGACGATTACCCACCTGTCACAACTTCTCCCTTATGTTAATGCCTGGTCTATTAATAAAGATAAGGCATCAACATGAAAACGTTTACAGTGTTTATTTTAATTTCTGTTTTAGCTCGTTGTAGTTATGAGCCCAAATCCCCTAAGGTTTTAGCTTACCTGAGGGAGATATTGCTGATGATGATGAAAGCTCCAAAATGCGAATATTTAATGACATGATGACAGTACAAGAACTGATTAATTTAGTGGCATTTTTGCAACTCAAATATAAACTAAAACCCATCACATACACCCATTATGGCAGGCCGGTATTTGTATATGGATTCCATCGCTGAAACACTGGATAAAAATTGTATGAGTGGCATCTGCATAAGGTATTTCTGTTTCTAAACGCTTTGCCCAATAAAGCTCCAAGAACGTTAAACTGATATTGAATAATAGAGAAAAAATAATATCAGCAACTCCAGCATACTATGTTCGACTGGTTGCCTAATTTGTTAAACTGCAATCAAAGACGTGTTTAAAGTACACCTTATAAGTTGGCTGAACATTGCTTCGTTCCATGCAATAAAATATATACGCCCATTGGTTTAGCTGCTAGTAAAATTCACTTTTTATCTAAAAGTGGTAATGTCAATTTTATCGTTACATGCACCCATTGGAAAGCCATATAACTTAAATATAGAACATGAAATTTATAAAAATAAATTGTGTTGTTTATTTGTTGCTAAAGGTATCTCAAAGTTTCTATGTAATCAGGATAAATATCGAATAGGAAGATAATATTGTGACGGTTAGCCATATTTAATTTGCCTATCAAATAAAACTTCAGCTTGCCTAATTCAACGTTTTAATGAGTTGATTTAACATACCGTTTTTATGTGTGTAACCTTTTTTTAAATATCCCATTCTCATCCTTTTACTTACAAAATTAACCAACGTACTGATCAAATTCACTAACATGCCGATTTAAAAAACCAAGAACAATCAGATACTTTGATTTAAATCACACCGCTATGGATTAAATAATGTTAATTTAAAACCTATCTTTTTAACTAACCACAGTAGCTATTTCAAACGTGAAAATAAACTTATTAACATCACAATTTTCTGTACAAACAAACAATAAATTAGTAATTTATCATTGCAGATTTGGAACAACTAAGCGTTAGTTGGAATGTTAAAATTAAAGGATACTAATGAATTCTAAGTTGGAACAAACACTAGTGAGGTTTCGCCTCTCTTTTGTCGCTGAGTTGGATGGAAAGTTAGCTCTGATAGTCAAATACTGGTCTGAGGTTAAAACTGCAAAATCTATGGTTGCAATCAAACAGTTTAGATTCGAAATACATAGTTTGAGAGGATCTAGCGCTAGCCTAGGTTTTTTAATACTCAGCAAAAAACTCGGCATAATTGAAGAGAAAGTTGTTTCTTACGAGGAGCAAATAAATAGTCTAGAAAGTATCATTACTTTTATTGAAACTGATATCAACTCGATAATTGAAGTATCAAAAATTAATCCCAATCCATTATTGGCATAGGGGCATATTAGATTCTCAAGATGTTTTGTATGAACTACAAATAAATCGTAATTAGGCTTGCAATCTTCACAAGAAGTTTACAGGCTAAAAATAAATGCTTTAATTATCGCAAAGTTGAAGTAATAGATTTTGGAGCAGATTATGTACTCAAAAAAACACCTCACTTAACCTTATTCCGCAGCACATTGATAGCGTAATTAGAAGAATCTAAGAGCTCCGTTATCTTGCGATCATAGTCAGCTTATTCGGTGTTCTTAATCATCGAAATATCATGGATACAGCAACTTATGCCCTCAGTTTTGCTTCCTGCCAACAAAATTAGATTATGGTGATGATGATTAATTTTAAAACGTTAAGGAAGAATGTTAGCTTGGGCTTTGATAATGCTTAATTTACTTAGGGCATTATTACTTCAGTCAGAACGTATTAGTGAGCGTATCAGCCGTTATAGGAGAGAATTTTTTGGTGGCTTCTAGCTTTTTGACCATCACAATCATCTAAAGCAATACAAATAATGTCCTAAGCTCTTATTTACAAATCAACCATAACATTGCTGAACAACCATTTAATTTTAGTGCAGAATTGAACAATTCAAACGGCCATATGTAATTCAGCGAGTTTATATCCTCAGCTAATACTGCTTTATAATTAATAAAAAACGATTCGTGATAGTTTAATTTTTACATAAAAAGTCCATTATTACTGTCACTAATGAAAAATTAGCCTATAGGTAGTTCTGTTGCTTACCCACTTAGCCAATATGCTGAATTCAATGCCAATATTTCAAGCAAATTCAATGGGTTTAATATATTCAATAATTTTTTGATTATCATACATGTCTTTAAACGCCTGTCCTAAGCTATCACTTTTTGAAATAACCGTTTGCCAATATTCTATACGTTGTGCTGCTGGCATGTTTTGAAAATCTTTTCTGTCAGGTATTTTGCCATAAGGTAGGCTAGCTACAAATTCATCAGAAGGGACCAACATGACTACGTCATCGTAACTACTAGCATGAGGTAGACGCTTTTTAAGTGACTTATCAAACCAGCCAGGTATTGGTTTTGAGTAAAAATGTGGATAAAGCACTAAGCCTTTTTGAGGTCCAAAAGTTAAGTCAAAATGATAATCAATTATTCCACCGTCTCGATACATGCCTACTGGTGCACCATCAATATTTTTCACACCTTCAATCACAATAGGAATAGAGCCTGATGCCATAAGAGCCTGTGATAAATTTTTTGGTGACAAGGACACAAAATGTGAAGACATATTATTAGGATCGTTGACTTTTAAATCAGAATTAGGGGATGAAAATAAGTAACGTTGATAAAATTTTTCTAACCATTTACGTTTGACCACATTAGCACTGGCGCTGGCAATCAACCCTGTCATTTGTAAAGGCTTTGCTTCAAATTGAGTTAACCCTTTGCACTTAGCCACAATAAAATGCGCTTTAATGACTTGATTATTAATAATTTCTTCACAACCATCTGGACCTAATACATAGTTCAGTAGTGCCGTTCCTTTTTCAGTAATTTCTTTAGCCGTCGGTTTATCGGAATATACCGTACGCGAATAACACTCAACTAAACGATTAGTTGCAGATAAAGGATCTTGTTGTGCGAAACAGGCGAACCGAAACGCTCCGGCAGATGAGCCGATGATATTGAGGGGTCTGGTACGCCCCGAAAAAAACTCAGGGAAGATATAACGATCCAATCCTGCTAACACAAACCATTTAGGTCCGCCGGATGCGCCCAACATATAATCAAATAAATCTGAGCTAAAACCTTCCTTTTTAATCCTTGAAAGGGCGTTTTTTCCAGCATAAATATCTAAAACCTGCATGTTTTTCCTTTTTTATAAACACTATTATTTTTAATCAAAATAAAATATCTCAGTAAACTAAATCATTTAAACATTCAGCGTGTTTTTAAGTTGAATCTATGAAACGTTATAAAAGTTCAACCGACATTAACAACTTGCACAATAGACACATCTAAATCAAAGAAATCACTACACGGCTATGTATTGTTCCACTATTTATGCATGATAAGCACTTCATCATAGGCAATAGCGTTCAGCATTTGCATAGAATTTTTATTTTGTTATTTATACTTCAAGAGTTTTACTACTCCCTTAAAACAGATGTATGAAAAACGCTTACCGCTTGTGTATAAGATAAGGTTATTACCAACTACACTGATATAGCTATCTTTATATTACTCATAAACAACCTTAAAGTGATGTAATTTCGATCAACTTTGAGTTTTAGGGTGTTTTGCAACCAGTCGTAAATTTTTCATATTTATCAGTATATTAAACAACATATAAACAGTACTCAACAGAGTTATCCACAGATATGGTGGATAAGCCTAACTTGGTATTATTTCAGTCGACTGTTTTTGTTTTAATTTTAAAAACGATGGTTAGTATTACATTTCGCCAAACATAAAGTTGTAACTTATAAACAAAAGACCTTCACGCCTGAGCTATCATTAAGAATTAGGATGCTGTTATCGAGTCGCTACGTTATACCAGTTCACTTCCAACTTATACAAACCATCGACATTAATAGTCTGTTAACGAACAAAATACAGTCGTTTATTAACATACCCGCAAAGCCTTTTTATTAATTCAGTTTTTGTGGCGTAATTAACTCACATCTGATGATGAGATACGTTTTAAAGTTGAGGATTAAGGAAGGAATAAAGAAGTTAAGCGTGTTAACGAACTATAAAAAATATTGAGCAATAACGATGGCTTATAGAATTTACGTTAGTACTAGGTTATATCTGTAACGGTATCTCGTGAATTACCGCATATGTAAATACATTTGAATACTAAGGCTGGGTAATGTAACAAGTAGGCATGTTATTAATCCTTAAATAATAGGCTAAATCTGACTTATAAATCTTATGAATTTTGCACAGAGTTGGTCGCTTAATTGAAGTAAGGTTGAAATCACAAAGATACTAAAAGAAAAATTATATTTACTGTTGTGAAAACACTATTCGTCATTACATTTTTGAATTTTCAAGCGATTGTCAACAAGCAGTTGCACAGTAGAAAACGCCTCATCAGGTAATAAAAAACTTAGAGAATAATTTATATAAGCACTTATACTGAGTGTGAAAAATTCAGTTCTCAACCTTAATTAGTCAGATAATTTATCCAACAGGCTCTTATGCCTCATGTGGATTATCGTTAAACGGTTTTAATAATTTTTAGAAAATAGGTAAAAACAGCTAAAAAACAGACCTTTTACATCATCGTGTAACTAATATTTTCATAAACACTTAACATCAGCACAAGTGCTAAACAATCACCTTTGAATCTGCCGCGTCACTGACAAAATTGTGAAAAAGTTATGAAAAATAGCACGGTAAAAGTATATCTTAATAAGGCGCACCGGTTATTGCTTTCACTTTAAACGTAGTTTGGATAAGAGCTACCGATATACAAACAGTCACATTAGTGATTGCTTAGTTAAAATACCTGTTTAGTTTAGTTTAGCTTAACTTTAAATGTTAAGTTTTATCCAAGGGCAATAAAATTTTAGTAGTCGGTGGCAAACACACTGATCTGATTCGCTATTTTCTAAGTTTATACACTACATTTCTTAGCTTGTTAAACACATATAAAGTAATGAACCATCTGCTATTTATGTAATATTAGATTAAGTATTCTTATCGGACGCTCAAAAGCCTCATGATCATACTTTACCTGAATCACCTTTTATCGTTATAGTCGGTGTTATAGGAAATTATTAACTCAATAGGACATCATGACCACCCTGTATGGCATTAAAAACTGCGACACCATCAAGAAATCACGTGTTTGGTTATCAACAAACAACATCGACTATACCTTCCACGATTACAGACAGGACGGTTTGGATGAACAATGGTTAGAAGCTACAGAACAAATCTTAGGCTGGGAGATAATGTTAAATAAGCGTGGCACTACTTTTCGTCAATTAACTGAAGAAAAAAAACAAGGCCTTGATAAAACTGCAGCCCTAACATTAATGCTTGAATATCCAGCAATGATCAAGCGCCCAATATTAATTTGCAATAATAAATATTTTATTGGTTTTAAAGCAGAACAATACGCGAAGGTATTTTTATGAGTCGTACTTTAGATTTGACTAAAAATTTAATCAACAGAAAATCTGTTACCCCTGAAGATGCAGGTTGTCAGGAGTTGATGGTGAATATACTTAAACCTTTGGGATTTAGAATTGAAGACCTAACCTTTGCTGATACTAAGAACATTTGGGCTCGAAAAGGCACAGCTGAGCCACTGTTTTGCTTTGCCGGTCACACAGACGTGGTGCCTTCAGGCCCGGAACAAAATTGGCAAACTCCACCCTTTGAAGCCACAGAAAAAAATGGTTATGTGCATGGCCGAGGCGCAGCAGATATGAAAGGTAGCCTAGCTGCAATGCTAGTGGCGACAGAAAATTTTGTAAAAACGAACCCACAACATAAAGGTTCAATTGCTTTTTTAATTACCAGCGATGAAGAAGGCCCCTTCATAAATGGTACTACTAAAGTCATTGATACCTTGGAAGCCCGAAACGAAAAAATCACTTGGTGTTTAGTTGGCGAGCCATCAAGCACTAATGAAGTGGGAGATATTGTCAAAAACGGACGCAGGGGTTCGCTTACTGGTGATTTACTTGTCAAAGGCATACAAGGGCATGTTGCTTACCCACATCTGGCTAGAAACCCTATTCACGAGTCGACACTGGCCCTTGCAGAATTAGCAAACACCCACTGGGATAATGGTAATAGTTCATTTCCCCCTACTAGCTTTCAAATATCTAACATCAATGGCGGTACAGGCGCCGGTAATGTTATTCCTGGTGAATTAAAAATTTGTTTTAACTTTAGGTTTTCAACAGAAGTGACTGACCAACAGTTGATAACTAGAGTGACTACAGTCTTAGACGCTCATAAGTTAGATTACGATATTAATTGGACATTTAATGGTCAGCCTTTTTTAACAAACTCTGGCGAATTAGTTCAAGCAACACAACAAGCCATCAAAAACTGCACTGGCAGAGAAACGCTGTTATCTACAGCTGGAGGCACTTCAGACGGACGGTTTATCGCACCAACTGGAGCGCAAGTGATTGAACTTGGACCAGTTAACGCAACCATCCACAAGATAGATGAGTGTGTGAAAATTGACGACCTCGATACTCTCGCTAATATTTATCAAGATATATTAAAACGGTTGTTGACGTGATCACTCAAGCTCATATTTTAGGTAAAGATGACAGCATATTAGTAGAATGCCAAAACGGCTTTCAACTTTTACCTGAAGTCTGTGAAGCATTTAAACAAATGCAAGCAGCGGCATCTGAAGACGATGTAGATATAAGAATCGTTAGCAGTTATCGAAGTTTTGAGCGTCAATTACAAATTTGGCAAAACAAGTGGTCAGGAAAAGCAACACTATTGGACGTTAATGAAAAAGCCTTGGATGCTTCAACACTTTCGGATCAAGAGAAATTAATAGCAATACTCACTTGGACTGCATTACCAGGAGCCAGCCGTCATCATTGGGGCACTGACTTAGATGTCTATGACAAAAAATCTATAGAACAAAGTCAGCATGATTTTAAGCTAGTCTGCAGCGAATACGATGAAGGCCCTTGTGCTTTACTTAGCAACTGGCTAAACAAAAATGCCAGAAAATTTGGTTTTACCCGGCCTTATTCTGAGTATAAAGGTGGCATTGCTCGGGAGCCGTGGCATTTAAGCTTTCAATCAAGCGCAGATGAAATGAGTGCCGTGCAAGACGAACATATGTTATTGGCTCATCTTAAAAAGACAGATATCTTTGGTTTAGATACAATCTTGTCTAATATGGACAACCTTTATCAGCGCTTCATTTTAAATAGAGGTCTAATATGAATACTTGGATAGTGGTACTGATTATTACGTTGGCCTTTGGCATGATTATTGGAAACATATTACTACTAAAAAAAAGTGCCAATCAGGTTATGCCTATAGTTAATAAGGATAACAATGCCTCATATGATCGATTTGAAGACAAGGATGATTAATTTCACTTTCAACATCAACCATTAAGAATTTTTTCAATGAAAATATTATTACTGGCTAATAAAGATATCGCTAGCAATTTAGCGCTCAATTATTTATTTCAAACCATTGGCAAACAGCATCAATTTAGACTTTTATTGTCGGCAACTGTTGGGCAAAGCATTCAAAAAAAACCACAGCAATTAGTAGAACTCGCTTTTTTTGAACAACGTTTATTTAACGAAATACTCTTTCCTGCCCTACAAAATGCGCCATCATCCATCATTGGGAAATTCCTCAGTTTTAATGGATTTAAAACACTGGGCTTAGAAGTTTCAGATATTCGTTCGATAAACTGTCAAGACGGATTTAGAAAAGTAAATGAGTTTGCACCGGACCTTATCATTTCAATTCGATTTGGCATCATCCTACAACCTGCAATCATTGCTGTACCCAAATTCGGTGTTATCAACTTGCACTCTGGAGAACTACCTATGTTCCGTGGAGTCATGGCAACATTTAGAGCCATGCAACAAAATAATGCTAAGTGTGCCACTACTGTCCATTATATTAGAGACAGTGGCATAGATAGCGGAGAAATAGTGACTATCAGCAAACGAATATTGGATTATCGTCGCTCTTATTTATACAACACATTATCACTTTATAAACAGGGTGTTAATGATGTGGTTAACGCTATAACTCAAATTAAAAACGAAGGAAAGTGTAAAAGTTATTCTACTTATTCACAGGGTAACTACTTCTCATTTCCCCATGAGCAGGAGCTCAACAATTTTCAACAAAAAAATCTCAAGCTGTTCGAATATCAAGATATTATTGATTTTGAAGGCAATGCAAATGGATTTAAGATTTTAACCGAAACAAGAAATGGTGTTGAGGGAGGTTTGCGATTAACCTATGCAACGTTAGGTGCTTTTATGAAATACCCAAAAGAGTCACTTCCTAAAAAACCCACTCCTTATATAGGAGACAAAAAATACGGTGTTTTTCAATCTGACAAAGTGTTTTTTGAAGAAGTCGCCCAAGAATTGGGGTTGATTAAAAGGGATCTCACTGGAGATTTTAATTACTGCCGGCACCCCTTGGCATTTTTAGTAGAAGCAGAAGACGATATTTGTTATACGATAATTGCTTTTGAAGATGTAATAAACCTAGTTTTAATAGACGAAGAGTTTGCCTTAGAGTATTTAATAACACTGGTAAAGGAAACGATTAATACTGAAAAATACAACCAGCTTTCAAGGACATCAGATCGATTGGCGTACTTAAGATCCCTCGCCATAAACACATTAATTACGGAAGCAGTTGCTATGTTTATTGAAAATGAAGAGGCTATTTTAAAAGGGAAATATTCAGAATCTTTGCTTGATAAATCTAAGTACAAAGCTCAAATTGATGATATTATTAAAATCAGTATTGAGAAAGTATATGAAAGTAAAGAAGTGGTTGAAAAAGAAATTTCAGGATATCATATCATTGCTACGCTACTCGATACGTTTACCATTGCCGTCGAGAATTATTATAGCGACCGTAAGATTAGACATTATGACCGACTGATTTTACATGATTTTGAAGAGAATTTGAAAGAGGATCTTTCCGTTTATGAGTACGTGATGCTTTGTTGCACTTATATTTCAAAGC
>OOGD01000201.1_pt1 | contig 13433 bp, 10 predicted proteins | sample 1670381 | NCBI WGS metagenome assembly OOGD01 (sample SAMEA98146918, study PRJEB22522) | marine metagenome | biome: marine biome; feature: marine water body; material: sea ice | place: Arctic Ocean | collected 14-Sep-2015 | depth 1.3 m | reverse complement strand
GTTCTTACCGCTACCACGGTGATGAGGCAAGACGGGTTTATGTTTATCAGGTCTTTGCAAATAGAATTCACCCTCATTTCAGGGTCACTAGACAATTAAGAGCGGTTTATCAAATCTATCACCTCATCCCGCTGATCCAGAACCAAAAGCAATCCTAAATCTTGTGCTGAAATATCAGATAAAATAGTAGATACCCCTGCCAAAGGCGATTCAGCTAGGTGAACCTGACTTTCGTTCAACCCGTTATTTAAAAAAACTTGTTTCATAATATCACTAACCTCACCCAGCGCTCGTCCACGTAGGTAAGCTTCAACCTCAACAATGACAACGTGGTCTGGTTGCATCGAGCAAACGCCCTGCGCAATAGCGCGGATATCAAGATCAGAGCGATCACCAGCCGAACCACACATGACCCACCGATGGTTAGCCGGTAAGCGTTTAACCGTATCGGCGACTGCCTCCACGCTATGCGCATTGTGTGCAAAGTCGACAATGACTCGCGCGCCATTTTTCAACTCAAAACTATTAAGCCGTCCCGGGTTATCGCTAGCATCACTCTGAAACTCAACTAATCCCTGACGGATATTGTCGATAGAAAACCCCATTGCTATTGAAACGCTTGTTGCACCCAATGCATTTCGCACATTGTGTAATGCAGCGCCACCCATGGTCATGGGAATACTGGCAATACTACAGATCAACGATATGGTTTGGCCATCAAAGTAAAATAGCTCACCGTTATCAGCAAAACTACAGGGATCATGGCTATCAAATTGTTGCTGTATTTGAGGGTTGTTTTTGTCAAGGCTAAACCAACAAACTTTGTTGCGCGGGTGTCGGCTCATGTACTCAACAATACCGCCATCATCGGCGTTGACTACCAGCACTGCCTCGTCTGTTAAGGTTTGCCTTACCGCAAATTTAGTTTCGATTAATGCTTCAAGCGTGTTGACGCCATATTCTCCCAGATGGTCAGAGCTGACATTGGTAATTAATGCCGCCATCGCTCGGCGTAGCGGCAAGCCTCGACGTAGTATGCCACCGCGTGCAACTTCCAGGAAAGCAACCTGTAGGCGTTTGTCGCGTAATAATAAACGTGCACCGGCGGGTCCTGAATAGTCGCCTCGATCAAGCACATCATCACCAACCCGTACAAAGTCAGTGGACGTAATACCCGATACTCGACCCGCCACTCGAGCAATTTCATCTAGAATACGGACGCTTGTTGATTTCCCATTGGTGCCAGTTACAAGCGCTACGGGAACATCATGAACTGTCGCCCAGTTAACTTGATCGGGTGTCGGCAAATCGTCAACAGACCACTGAATACTACCTTCGCCATGGCCGACTGAAATCAATTCATCATCTATCAGAAAATCAACCGCCTGATCTTTGGCGGCTTGCTGCAGTTGGGTTGATAATGGGAATAATTCAGATTGCATACTATCCCGAACCGCTTTGACTAGCAGATCATGGTTTTCAACAGGCTTTTTCAGCACTTCAACACAACAAAAATACCAGGCGGTTTCGAGTATTAACGTGGCCGAGTAAAGCTGATCGACAGGTGCCGCCAGTAGCAGGTTAAATCCATTCTCATAGCGCCGATGAGTTAGTTCTGGTGATGGCCAATTAACCGCAATCAACAAATCGTTTATTTGTCTATACCAACATCTAAGCAGTTCATCCATATCCCTGCCTTTGATCAAAACGTCGAGTGTTGCACCTGTTTTATCCCACACCAGCGATGGGCCCGTGAGTCGACGACAATCATCGATAGTTAACTGGGTCGATTCAATGTGGGGGATGTCCATCGCTCAAACTCATTCAAGTTCTAATCATTTACAGAAGCTAATAATAGGGTCCAATATCAACTTAAATCATTATGGTGATTAGCAATTTCTGGACCAAATGTCAGGTCTGGTTTTGCCTTTGCTCAACAAGAGAGTAATGGAATGTTACCCAATGCTGCCAAGTCATCTAAAGCATTCACTCAGACCTGAATTCTACATTTTCTATTTATTCGCTACGCGATGTGATTTCGATCAGATGATAACCAAATTGCGTCTTAACCGGACCATGGACCTCACCAATCGTGTCGTTGAAAACCACGGTATCAAATTCTTTAACCATTTGGCCTGGCGTGAAAGATCCCAAATCCCCCCCTTGCTTTCCCGAAGGGCAGCTTGAATGCTCGGCTGCGATCGCAGCAAAATCTGCGCCATCAGTAATGAGAGTTTTTAAATCACTGCACTGATCTTCGGTTGAAACCAGTATGTGACGGGCGTTGGCTTGTGCCATTTTATTTCTCCTAGTTATTGAGATGATTGTGTAAATATAAAGTAAATTTGACTTGTGGCATCTGTTGGAATGTACTTCTCCACGGTTGCGGCATTATCTCATGATCGCTACCATCGTTAAGTCGTTACAGGGATGTCACTAACTAAAACAGTTCTGCTGCCATTGTCGAGGTGCAACAAAAGCTAACAAAAAACTATTTTTAGAGATGCCCCTGTATATGGCTACGTTTTAACCGTCGGTACCACCCACGGTGATTTCGTCTATCTTTAGACTTGGCTGACCCACGCCAACGGGCAATGATTGACCTTCTTTGCCGCAAACACCAACACCCTTGTCCAGCCCAAGGTCATTGCCAACCATGGATATTCTTCCCATTACTTCAGGGCCTGAACCGATTAACGTTGCGCCTTTGACGGCAGCTCCAATTTTTCCATTTTCTATTAGATAGGCTTCCGATAACGAAAATACAAATCGTCCAGAGGTAATGTCGACTTGGCCACCACCAAAGTTGACTGCGTATAGCCCTTTGTCGACTGAGCTAATAATGTCCTGCGGATCGCTTTCGCCCGCTAACATATAAGTATTGGTCATGCGCGGCATGGGCAAGTGAGCAAAGGACTCGCGTCGGCCATTGGAAGTAGACTTAACGCCCATGAGTCGCGCATTCATTTTGTCTTGCATATATCCCTTAAGCACCCCATTTTCGATTAGGGTTGTGCACTCGGCTGGCACACCTTCATCATCAACGCTGAGTGACCCACGCCTATTTTCCAGCGTACCATCATCTACTATGGTACACAGTGATGAGGCAACCTTTTCTCCAATTCGGTTACTAAACGCAGAGGTTCCTTTGCGGTTAAAATCACCTTCAAGCCCGTGCCCAACTGCTTCGTGAAGCAATACACCCGGCCAGCCCGGCCCTAAGACTACGGGCATACTACCCGCTGGCGTTGCGACTGACTCTAGATTGACTGATGCCTGACGTACGGCGTCTCTTGCAAATTCGTGTGCGACTTCAAGATCAAAAAATTTATCGTAACTATGCCTACCACCACCGCCAGCCGACCCCTGTTCACGGCGACCGTTATGTTGCAATAATACGGTGACATTGAGTCGAACTAACGGTCTTATATCGGCAGCTAGTGTGTTGTCCGTTGCGGCTATAAGAATGTGCTCTATACCACCGGACAGAGAGATGATCACTTGTTCGATTCGGCTGTCGAGTGACCGTGTGTAAACGTCAAGTTTTTTCAGCAGATCGACTTTATCGTCAGCATGACGACCATCAACTGGATTTGCACTCAGGTAAAGCTCATTAAAAGTCTTTGAGTTTAACGCGACCTGTGTTTCTCGGTCTTGTCCATGGCTGGCAATAGCACGCGCATTTTTCACGGCTTGCTCTATGGCGTTGGCTTGTAAATCGTCGCAATAGGCGAAACCTGTTTTCTCACCTGACATCGCTCGAACACCAACACCTTTTTCTATACTAAATGAGCCTTCACGAATAATGCCGTCGTCCAATACCCAAGATTCTCGCTGGCTAGTTTGAAAATATAAATCACCCGTATCAATGTGTTGGCTCTGAAGGCCATCGAGGAAACCGTTGAGTTGATTAATGGTTAAACCGGTTGGTTCGAGTATTTGGTTCGTTACCTGTTGCAGGATTGACGACATAAGTTGTCTCTTTGAATATCTAAATTTTATTTCAGTTCGTCGCGTGGGCCGACGATCAATTTAATTTCATCAGCGGCCTGACTACCCGGCACTAGCTGCAAATAGTCAGATGGAATCCCCAGGGAAATTATCCAGTCTCTTAATTCTGTCGCCCAAATTTCACCGCTGTCCTCACCTGGGTAGCGAATCAATATGGCAGAATCGATGCCTTGTTCCCAATAATTTATTGCAGACCTGACCGCATTATACTGAGTAATGGACTTGCCTGAACGCGGTTGCGCCCAGGCGTCTGCACTCAACGTAAATATGCGCAACGAGTTAGCGTAGGACGATAAGGGCATTAGTAGCAATACCAGCAAAACAAATCTATTTATCACGGCTTGATGCTTCCTGTTCAATTCTTGGTTTTTCGATCAGGAGGAATTTGGGTTTGTCCCAAGTGCCCTTGATTGTATATTCAATTTCGACTGTTTTATCGATAACCGTTTTAAACATTTTTTGGAAAAGAAGTAATCCCCAGCCTACCCCACTTCCAGCCACAATGCTTCCTATTACTGGCAAGGTTTGGCGGACCTTTGGAGTGATAAACATTTGCTGATCATAGACTTGACTCCTTAATCCGGTTGTACCTGTCACAAACACTTTAGCGGACGGGCTGTCCATCCTCGTATTATTGGTAATGAGGTTTTCGCCCGCAATAGTATAGTTGCCAGAAATTTGGTCAAATTCCAAACCATTTGCGACCACATCACTAAAACCAAACAATAGTCGACGGGGCAAAGCGCTCAAGCTGAGTAGCCCAATCAAACGAGCAGAGCCAGGGTCAACATCGTTCAAAACACCGTCCTTCAAAATTAATTTGGCGTTGCCAGTCAAACTTTCCCAGTTAAAGTTAAGTAAACTATCTGACCACGCTAGATGACTGTCAAGTTCAATCTCTCCATCATCCATGGCTTCCCCTAAGCCGAAAGCAGCCATCGTTTGCCCAAATTTTGAACCTTTAAGGGTAAAATCAAAACTGGTTACATTTGTTTGGTTAGTGGGCTCATATTCCCATAGACCTTGACCACGTAAAAAGACGGCATCTCTCTGGAAATCAATTTTTTGGATAACGAGCTTGTTACCGTCTAGCCGTGTTTCTATCTGCAAATTGTCAACTTCATAGTCGTCGTAGGTGGCCACCTTGCTAATAAGGCTTAGGTTGTAAAGATCGCTAGGTAATAACGAAGAGGCGGGGCCAGGTGATTCCGAGTATTCGAATTTTAGATGCTCAAGGTTGGCAATAATTGGATTTTCTGGAGACTGTTGTTTCGGTAGTGTTAATTGCCCCGTGAAATGGGACGATTTGATGTCAACCAAGAACTCATCTTCTTCCTGTGCCAGAAAAAAATTAACATCTGACCATTGCCGACCATCAATCATCACTGACTGAAGCTGCAAGTCAACAAACTTAAGCAAGTTCCACGCACTCTCACCAGAATCTGTTTTGTCACTGTTATCGTTTTGGCCCCTGTTGTTTTGAACGATGTCGGTTTGATACCATTCCGACCAGTCATCAACCGATAACGTTGATAACGTTCCATATAGCCTGACGCCACGATTTAAATTAAATGATAAAAGTGGTGTTGACAGGCCAACGTCTATTGATCTCAACTGGTATTTAGCACCGTCTTCAATGAATTCAAGATCACCTTGCACCAATATGTTTGAGCCATAGTGAACGCCAAAATCGATTAGATTATTGGCGTAAATTCCAATGATTACCGATATTTTTCGTGAAACCCCAGCTGATTTGAATATAGGTGCCGGTAGTTTAATTTCCGTATTGTTAAGATGACTTTGCCCTTTAATTTGCAATATGGGCTCGCGATCGTCGATTTGTTTATTATCGATAGCCAGTTGTACTTGCCAATCACTTTTACCCGTCACGTCCTTTGACATGGATGTTGGCAATAAACGCATCAGTTGGGGGGTACTTATCAAACCGTCAGCCTCAATCAATGTTTTACTATTTGTCTGGTCCGTTTTGATATTAATTGTTATTGGATCATCAAAGTAGTGCGCTTTGATATCTTCGCCCAAAACTTGATCTTGAGTAATAAACAAGTGGCCATTTACCTTTCGTAACTCTACGCCCCAGGCGGGTGTATTGACGCCAGAATTTTTAAATTCGAGGTCAACCTTCGCCGTGCTGTTTGACATTTTTTCTAATGGTATGACCAGGCTTGTCTCAACCTGTACCTGCCCACTGGGATTTTTAAAATTACTCGCGACCTGTCTAAAAGGCGTCGAGATTGGCAATGCTAGCCAGGTTGGCAATGCCTTACTGATTTCAGTATTAGCATGAAGATTTAAGTTGATTGTCAGATTAGACAGGTCGGCAATCAGTACTTGTCCATAAGCATCATCAATCTGGCCAAAACTAGCGTTTGATATGTCGGCCAAAAAACTAAGATTATGGAATGTGATTGTGCTTTTAGCCTCACGCACTGTGTCCCATGCAGGATCAAACATCAAGGTTGCGTTGTTTACCTGAAAGTCGATATAGAGTCCGCCTGACCGTTCATTATCGAGGGTTCGAATACTCTTTAGTCGACCATGGTACAACAAATTACCCTCCGACACGTCGCCATTTTTAATACCGTCGTCAAGCCAACTGAGTGCGCTGGCTGGGAGTAGATTAACAGGTAGATATTTAGACTTACTAGCCGCATTACCTTGATCAAAACTTGCTCTGAGATACATAAAAGGTGTATCCGCCTGATCAAAATCTAATCGCAAACGACCGGTCAAACTAATATCACTATTACTCGCTTCGAATTTGGGAATAGATATATGCACGCCAGTCTTACCCAAGCTCGCGTTAACCTCAAAACTGTAACGATCTATTTCGATAGGTGCTCTAAAGTTGTCTGAAAAGTCTAACGCTAATTTTTCACCTGTCGATTTAAGCTTTAGGTTTTGATTGCCCATCACCAATGACGCCGATAAGTCATTGAAGCCAGGAATCTCTTGAACAGGATTAATGGTTAGATGATCGATTTGTGACGTTAAAGATAAACTTTTGGCATTAGTAGGATCGAGGTTAAACCAAATATTATGCAGCTCACCTGATGGGTTACTGGCCACTAACTTTTCGACGAGACCATCCGACAGTGTCTTGTTATTGAGTGCGGTTAACATCGATAGGTCGAAACTTTTAACCCACCCTGACAGGTTTATTTTGTTCTTGCCTTTTGTCAGGTTCAGTTGCGTCTCAATTTCAGTGGCTTCCTTTCCATTCAAAACTAGTTGATTGAGCTGCCCAATAACTCGCCAATCTTGCCCTAGCTTTTGAATGCTGAGTCGAGTGTCGAAGGAAAATGGTAGCGAGCTTGGTGCATCATCAATCTGATATTGCCCATTTTCGATAGAAAAATTAGTTTGAATAAGGGGTGGTTTTTCACCCTCGAGATTTAACCAGACATTAGCATTGGTAAATCTAGCCTGCTGCAGTCCAGCAATTTCGATGTCGAGTAAGCTGGCCAATTCTGGACTTAAATTGAGTTCATTTAACTCTGAATATAGCAGGCTGTTACGCTGACTAAAAACGCCCTGCGCGATCAGCTGTCCCCCCATACTTTGCAAGTTTGTTTTAAACGTTGCTCGTACCACATCCTGACGGCGCTGCATTTTAAATACCGTACTATCTATCTTATATTGCTGTTCACCATGCTCATCATCAATGGTGATATGGTTAATTTCAATATGGATAGTTTTTGGGGTTAATTTGACGATTTGAGACACATCAAACCCAAGTAGGTCATGCCCGCTAGACTGGCCTGTCTTATCTGACTGTATCAAGTCACTCAACGATATATCACTCAGCCACCACTGCTTGTTTTGATCTTTACGAATCGTCAATGATTCAACCACTGCGTCAACCTCGTGTATGACGAGTGACTGAGCCAGCAGGCTTCTCCACAGACTGATTTTGAAGCTCAGTTGCTCAACGACGACAGGGTCAATGTGATTTGGAATCGTTAGCGTTGTATTACGTACATGAATCAGGTGGTCGAACGTTTTCCATTCCAATTCAATATGACTAAAACTTAAGCCAGGTAATATGGATTCCCTTAATAAGTTTTCTATATCACTTTTGAAATATTGAACCTGAGGAATACTCAAGCGCAGAACACCGATCATGACTGCGAACAGAATGAGTATCCAGTACAATATTTTCAGGGTTGGCCTAATGACGGTTTGCATTAATCCTATCGTGAGTCGTATTTATTATTGATTACAAGTAGTCATTATTGGGGTTGAATTACACCGGCACAACATCATAGGTTTCCTGCGAGAAATGTGCTTCAACCTGAAGTTTGACCGGTATTTTGACAAAGGTTTCAAGCTCCGCCAAACTGGCTGCTTCTTCATCTAATAGACGGTCTATGACATCTTGATTCGCCATCACTAAAAGCTGTTGCGCCTCATCATAGATTCTAGCTTCGCGTAGAATTTCTCTGAGTATTTCGTGGCAAACGGTCTCTGTGGTTTTATGCGACCCGCGCCCATGACAGGTGAGGCAGGTTTCGCACAATACGTGCTCTAAACTTTCGCGAGTGCGCTTACGGGTCATTTCCACCAAACCAAGTGGGGACACGTCGAATACTTGTGTTTTAGCGTGATCCTTGGCTAGATGTTTTTCAAGAGATTTCAACACTTGCCTCTGGTGGTCTTCATGCAACATATCGATGAAATCGATAATGATAATGCCGCCCAAATTGCGAAGCCTAAGCTGTCTGGCTATTGCTTGTGAAGCTTCCATATTGGTTTTAAAAATAGTCTCTTCGAGGTTGTGATGCCCAACAAATGCACCCGTATTGATATCGACAGTGGTCATTGCTTCAGTCTGATCAATAATTAAATAACCACCCGACTTTAGTCCCACCTGGCGCCCTAGTGCCCGTTGAATTTCATCGTCAATATTATGTAGATCAAACAGTGGACGCTCACCGGGGTAGTGCTCTATTTTTGCAGGCAGATCAGGAATGTAACGCCCGGCAAATTTGACCATTTTTTGATAAGTTTCTCTGGAGTCAACTTTGACGACACTGGTGTCTTTCCCCACCATGTCACGCAGCGTGCGAATCGATAGTGGCAGATCTTCGTGTACCAAAGTACCTGGTTTGACTGACCGAGCCGATTCAGCGAGTTCGTCCCAAAGTTTACTCAAAAAGTTAATGTCGCGATGCAGCTCCTCTTCATCGACACCGACTGCGGCAGTGCGCACTATGCAACCACCCTTTCGGTTGACGTTTAAAAACTCGCCCAGCAAAGCTCTTAAACGTTCACGCTCAGATTCGTCTTCAATTTTGACTGAAATACCAATCATTGACGAGTTCGGCATGTAGACCAGGTAGCGTGATGGCACTGATATGCTAGTGGTCAAACGCGCACCCTTGGTCCCCATCGGGTCCTTCACCACTTGCACCATAAGAGCCTGGCCTTCACGTAATAATTCGTTAATTGCCGGTTGGGGTACTTCTGCATCCACGTCGGATTTTTTATCAATATCCGAGACGTGCAAAAAACCAGCTTTCTCTAAACCAATGTCAACAAACGCCGCTTCCATTCCTGGCAATACACGATTGACTTTACCGTTATAGATATTGCCAACAATGCCTCGATTCCCCTGTCTCTCAATGCACAGTTCTTGCAAGACACCATTTTCGACTATTGCGACACGAGTTTCCTGTGGCGTAATATTGATGAGTATTTCTTCGCTAATTATCATGCTTATACCACCATTCCTACAGTATCGTGATGCCAACTTGTTGCAAAATCTTTGCTGTCTCAAACAGGGGCAAGCCCATGACAGATGAATAACTTCCTTCCAATTTTTCGACAAAAATGGCGGCTTTGCCCTGAATCGCATAAGCACCGGCTTTATCTATTGGTTCCTTGCTAGAGCAATAAGTGGCAATTTCTTGCGCTTCTATTACTCGAAATTTTACCTGATTCAACGACAGTGTCAGATGGGTTTGCCCCCGGTAACGCAACGCCACGCAAGTAAGCACCTGATGCGTATTGCCAGACAATCTTGATAGTATACACCGGCAGTGTGTCGGGTCGTCCGGTTTGCCAACTATTTCATTGCCAATCGAGATAGTCGTATCCGCGGCTAGTATCGGTAAACCCTCGCCATCCAAATCGTGACCCGCTGCATCCGCTTTGGCTTTAGCAATTCGACGAACATACTGTTCGGGTTTTTCCATTACGAGCGGTGACTCGTCGATATTGACAGCTAATACTTTAAATTCGACACCAATTTGACGTAATAATTCGGCACGACGAGGAGAGCTGGAAGCGAGATATATCATTAGTAATATTATCGATCAAATGCGGTTCAAAAGACAGACAACAACGATAGAGCCACTCTAAAAGTGTACTTTTTCCCAAGATCATAACAGAACCAATTTTATGCTCCTGCAAAATCGACATACCGTACATCCTGTACATAACCGATTTTATGCTTCTCGATACCGCCTGCGTTTTTCTAACGACTGCGCATTTACAGTCGCCTGAGAGGGCTCTCTTACTCTTGTTACCAAAAGTGAAGAATATGCTGTTTTCGCCGAATACTAGTGAATCGTTACAATTATGTCACTAGCTAAAACAATTCCTTAGGGCATGACACCTATTAGTAGAATAAAGCAGGAGTCACTTTTGAGGAACACGGGTCGAAGAACAAAAAGGGAAAAAACTATTTTTAAAACAGCACTATAAAGTAGAGAGCCCTATTCTCGATGATAGGGATGTCCTTGAAGCAAAGTCCAGGCGCGATAAAGTTGTTCAACTAATATCACTCGTACCAAAGCGTGTGGCATGGTCATCCGACCCAACGCAATGGTTTGAGAGCAGGCGGCTCTGCAATCTTCAGCTAGCCCATCTGGCCCACCGATCACTAGATTAACGCGTGGGTACTCGAACATCCAATGCTTGAGTTGCTGCGACCATTCGATGCTTGACCACTGTTTACCGTGTTCATCGAGTGCAATATTAAAACTACCGGGTGCTAACTTTTTTAATATTTGCTGCGACTCTTGTTGTTTCGGACGCTTAGAAGAATCGTTGTTTTTACGATTCGCTAAAGCAATGGGCGTTATCTGGACGGGCAGCTCTCGCGGCATACGCTTGATGTAATCGGCACAAGCTTTATCGACCCAGGCTGGCATTTTCTGACCGACAGAAACAATTTGGATCTGCATTTAATGATTACTATGCTCGCTGCATCGAATGACTATCAGTCATTAATAATCGCTACTGTCTCCAGACAAATTAGCGTCTGCCATTTCTTCTCCCCAGAGTTTCTCGAGTTCATAGAACTCTCGAGTTGCAGGTATCATAACGTGAACAACAACATCGCCTAGATCGACCAGCACCCAATCACCGACATTCAAACCTTCAACACCCAATGGGGGTGATTTTTGCTTTTTCGCCGCATCGATAACAGACCCCGCAATTGAGCTAACGTGTCGACTCGAAGTACCGCTGGCGAATACCATATAGTCAGTAAAACTGGCATAAGGGCTCACGTCCAGCACAACAACGTCATTCGCTTTTATGTCCTCTAATGCAGTTAATACCATTGCCTTTAAAGTTTCGGGTTGCATTGATTTCCTGGTTGAACTGGGTGTTAAGTCGTTCACATTATGTCTCGTAAAGATGATTATTAACAATATATTCAAACACTGTTGTTGGCAGGCATGAAATAACTGATTCTGATGTTGATGCCGACAATTGTTCTCGGATTTCGGTTGAAGAACAACTGCTTTGTTTAATAGCTAATGGTAATACATGGCCAAATTTTTCGCGATTTAAACTACCCACTGATCGAACCCAGTGATCGCTAAAGATATTACTGTTTAGTTTAATATTTGGACGTTGACAAACGATTAGGTGAGCCAACTCCAAAATTTTAGCTGGCTGTTTCCAACTCAAAAGACGATTAAAAGCGTCGGCACCCAACATTAATCCGATTGATTCATTCGGATTTTGTTCGCGTACTACTTTTAAGGTATCCACCATAAATGATGCTCCACCTCGATCCAGTTCCAGCGTATTTGCGACAAATCGATCATCAACGTCTGTTGCCAGCTTAACCATATTAAGTCGATCACTGCTACTGACTTGCGGCAAACCTCGATGAACTGGATTAGCGCAAGGCAGGAAGTGGGCCTCGTCTAAGGCTAGACGCTCTAAAACTTGTTTTGCGAGCTGAATATGACCATTGTGAATTGGATTAAAGGTGCCGCCAAAAATACCAATCATATTAATCTCGTATGTGCCCATCCCCGAACACTATAAATTTCTGTGAGGTTAATCCCTTCAATCCGACGGGCCCCCTGACGTGAAGTTTATCGGTACTAATGCCTATTTCAGCCCCGAGACCATATTCAAAACCGTCCGCAAAAGCAGTAGAGGCATTCACCATCACAGAACCTGAGTCAACTCGCCTCAGAAAAGCTCTCGCTTTTGTGTAATCTTCAGTGACAATGGCATCAGTGTGATGCGAGCCGTGACGGTTAATGTGCTCTATTGCCTGATCCATATCATCGACTATTTTAATTGATAATATGGGCGCAAGATATTCAGTATCCCAATCTTCATCACTTGCAGCATTTATTTTTTTAGGGCTTAATAAAATCGACCTTTCGCAGCCTCGAAGCTGAACGCCTTTTTCAATAAAGGCATTAATCAAATCCGGCAAAATACCGTCAGCGACGGATGCAGCAATCAGAAGTGTCTCCATTGCATTGCAAACACCATAACGTCGTGTTTTAGCATTTAGAGCAATATCAAACGCCTTGGTTTTGTCCGCTTTATCATCAATAAAAACATGGCAAATACCATCGAGATGTTTGATAACTGGAATTGCTGATTCGGTCGAAATGCGCTCAATTAGTGACTTACCTCCTCTTGGAATAATGACATCTATTGATTCGCTCATGTTGAGCATTACACCAACTGCGGTTCTATCCGTTGTATTGACTACCTGAACAATATGCTCACTTAAACCAGCTTGCTGCAAGCCCTGTTTGATACAGTCATAAATCGCTTGATTTGAATTCAGTGCCTCTTTACCACCCCGTAAAATGCTGGCATTACCTGATTTAATACAAAGAGCCGCAGCATCAATCGTAACATTCGGCCTAGATTCATAGATGATACCAATCACGCCCAGTGGCACACGCATTTTGCCTAGCTGAATTCCACTCGGTCGAAATTCCATCTCGCTTATTTCTCCAACAGGATCTTGCAGGGCTGCGACCTGACGCAACCCTGCAATCATGGCATCAATTCGGTCATCAGACAGAAGCTGAATCGTATACACACTTCCGAATCCAGGAGGACGAACAAAACCTCGCAGCCCCTCTATTGCTTGATAAAAAAAATGCCTATGATACTCATGACCGAGA
>OOGD01000200.1_pt1 | contig 13439 bp, 10 predicted proteins | sample 1670381 | NCBI WGS metagenome assembly OOGD01 (sample SAMEA98146918, study PRJEB22522) | marine metagenome | biome: marine biome; feature: marine water body; material: sea ice | place: Arctic Ocean | collected 14-Sep-2015 | depth 1.3 m | reverse complement strand
GTTGGCTTGTTAAGGCAGCTAAAGCAAATGGCGTTTGCATCAGGAGGGGTTCAACATCCATTTTGGACACTCCAGATTGTTATGCGACGTCTACTAGCTATCAATCAAGGACCAAGAGAGTCGGTTATCTACTACACTGCGTTCTAGGAAACGTTGGTGGGATCCCCCCTTAACGTTTTTCCTGGGTCCCATATCCGTTCAGCTGTTCCTGGGCTGTCCCACCAACGATTGCCGTTCGTAGGAGTCCCCCCAACGTTCACTTCCTGGTTCCTTTATTCTTTTTTGTTCAGTTATTTGTCGCACTTATAATTAATATTTTAAACTTACTAGCTTCCTCTCTCCTCATAAGCCCGCCTTTACTTTATTCTCTTGCCTGTCCTCCGTCGTACGGTTCCAATTGTACTATTCACTAGTTTTCCGTTCTTTTTGGTTGCCGTACGGACGACGGCTTCATGCGAAGTGTATTGTCCATGAGTACTCGATTTGACATCAAACAAATTATATTATTATTTTATTCCTTCTTTACGCGTGATGCGCGGTTCATCCGCGCATCTGTTGTAAATCAGTCCCATCTGTATTAGCGCCTGTGGTGGTTTTTAAAAACACAAATTGATCGACGATGACCCCAACAAAGACCAGGTCGTCGAAACGCAGGGTGACGCGTAGCAGTGATATGCCTCCCCTTCACCAAGTAAGGAGGAGGAGAAATAGTTTGCGGCCGTTGCCAATTGGCCGGCCAAGAGGAGGAAGAATAAGCAGACAGGAGGAATTCCGGTCTCCGCGGTGGCCCTAGAGGAAAGAGGATTGGCATGAGGGGGCCGTTTGCTGGATTGGTCTGTATAGGGCCGTTGCTGGGAAGCTGCCCTGAAAGGCGAAAAAGATGTTTCTGCTATGTATGTGTTTGTTGTCGACATCTTCTCGTCCTCGTTATAATTTTTGTCTTTGTTGTTGTTTCTTCTCTTTTTGTTGTTGTTGTTGTTGTCCCTGCTCTGCTGATGACGTTGGTCCTCAAAAATTTACTTATTGAAAACCCGACGACAGGGAGACGCCTGAACAATTCTTTGTCAAGTTTTTTGTTCAGGCGTCTCCCTGTCGTCGGGTTTTCATTATGTAAAGTGGCTATTAATTTCGACTTGTGACAATGATGTTTTTCGTCCGTCCTCTGTCATAATGACCGTATTCCAATGTCTGCGCTGATGCTCTGCTCGCTGCCTCTTTTTTAATGAATGCATCAGCACATCCCCTTTTGTTTGTTGTTGTTGTACCAAGGCGATGTCAGCGCAAGACCCACCCCTTCTGCCGTTTGACCTCAATGTCGATCAATGTCAAGCTATTTTGGTCGAAACCTTAGACCTACTACCGCTTCTCTATACCGACCGATTGTCATCAGTTTCCCGGTCTAACTTGAAAGTTCTTCTTGACACGTACTTCCAGGACGATGCACTTGGACATTGTTTTCGTTCGATGATTGTCTACGGCCAGGTAGACGGTGCAGAGGTCACTCTAGATCATTTCAACAAGTTTGTCATGCGTCCTCAGTCCTCTAACAAGTTCGAGCTACAACCAACTTCCAGTATAGTTCCTCGTCCCATCGACTCTGCAATACGTGTGGAATTGAACAAGAACATTTTTATTTTGGGCTACGAAATGGTTGATTTTGTACTCAATTTTGTTACCTTGTCCCACCCTCGATACTCTGAAATATTATTTTTCCGAAAAAGTCGGATTCCCGATAAGTGGAAGAATGGAATCCTCGGCAAGCACAACAGAAAAACATTGGAGCCCTTTTGCCTTCCCTCTATTTTGACCATCCAAACTCGGATCCAGGAGGCAATTGAGTTTGCGTTCCTTCAAAAATTATCCAATCCCTTTTCTTTTTTTTTCAACCAAGCGAGTGGAATTTCCTGGCTACCTTCATCATCTCCTCCGCCTGTTGTAATTGACTACGAGAAGATAACCCTTGAGTCCGTATCACTTTTTTCTCAACATCTGGACAGCCTGCTTCATGATTCCCAGCAGACTCTCAATGAACTTGCCGGTGTCGTCATTCTTGTGAAGCACCCTCCAGTTGTGAGAGCGGTTAGAAGGCTTATGAAACTAGCCCCGCCACCCCATGTCGAGAAGATAGATTTGAAAACTCGACGTGGACCGGATGGCAAACTCGGAGGTACGGTCATCGCCATTCATCAATTTCTGTCCGCTGAATTCTTGGCCTATTATTTAGTGGATCACGATTCTGCATGTGCGTATATGCAAGATATCCGATCAGCACACAAGAAGGATAGGAAATTACGAGTGGCGTCAATTCATCATGTTAGCAACCAACCAATCTGGCTTCAATTTGGTTCCGGCGACTCAGCATATTTGTACCTCTCCCGCGCAGCATCAGCCGCCGAGGAAAAGTGGCTGATCATAGTCAATTATGTCATGAACTTGCTTGTCCAATTTGTCAATACCTCCATCGAATCTGCCTGTTTGCCACATAATGTACCAAAAGACAAATTACTCCGGCTTCGTCAATACGGTACCCTCGTTGGCAATACTGGCCATCCCAGTACTGGTAACTATGGGCGCCATCACGACGCCAAACCTGGTCTTGTCGATCCTTCCGATCCTAGCTACAGTCGGTTTCAACTAATGGTTCCGACTCTTTGTCTCCAAAATCATCCGGTTTCGAACACTCGCATCTCCTGGTTTCCCAATGAAGATCCAACATGGGCGGCCGGATCTGTTTCCCATGAATTCTGCCTCTTTCACATACAGGGTGTAGGTGTACAGGAACACTTTGAACACGAGGTGGGTTGGTCCTAATTGTTTCATCATTATTTCTATCCATTGACGCACTATTTAATATTTTGTTTCTCTAATTTTTACCTCAGGTAACATCCTCGAATATCCATATCTCTCCGAACTTGTATTATGATCTTGCCTCATCCCCGGCTGATGACGGCAATATTGACTGTGATGACACGGACTACTGATTGATCCTACCATCCTCGTTTCCATCAGTTTTGCCAACCACGGATTCTCTTACATCCTCGGAACCTGTTTCATTGGATGTTGTTCAGGAGAAGCGACACGTATCTTCGGCTAGAGAAACAAGGTTGCTACAACGTTCTGGAATTGAACAGATACGGAACCTCGCAAATGATCTACAAGTCCCACCTCCGAATGGCCTCCCTTCTTTAAAAAATTCGAGGGGTTTACCCAAGGTATATGGTTTTGTCGAACATTACCATTTTACCGACCTATGGGGCGCCACGTTGATGAAACAACATTGCCGAAATGGAACGTCCACTTCCGTATCTGCGAGTTCAAATTCCGAGGCAGTCGGAATGAATACTGTTTTCCAATTGCCAAAAAAACACGCAGCAGGCCCAAGTTGTTGGTTAGAGTTCATCTTTCGAAGTACGATTTTGACAAACGGCTGGATGATCAAGTTATTTGGCCAAGACCAAACCCCAAGAAAATTGGTATCAAAAAGTTTGCTTCACACTTTTTGACCTCATCACCATTGGTTCGTCGTCTTTGAGACGACGGAATTCTTCCGTTGTTGAAGTTTCCCACATCCGAGGGTGGTTCTCTTGAAATTCCTTTTGGTCCCCTGCTTGACGTCACTCATAATCCAGTTCCACCAGGGACATGTTTGTTGTCAACTACAGTGTATCGACGATATGGAATGTCCCTTCATTCATCTCAGAATGAGGCAAGGCGGTCACAACCAGATTGTGTCAGCGCAATCATCCTTAGATCTCCCGAAAAAAATTGTTTACCACTTGGTCTTGCTACCGACTGCCTTCCTGATGGTGATGACTACCAAGAATTCTTGGACCTGTTTGCAGACGACAAATGCTCGAACTTGAACGTGCTGGAACCCAGATCTCCTCTTGCTGAGATGAATAGCATTCTGACAACTGGCCAACGATTCGGGTTTGACATTTACAGATCTGGTGGTAATTCAAGTATTGTTGGAGCGGCACCGCCCGGACTCACTGACTTCACACCAGGACTTGGCGCCTGGTTGGAGCAAGAGCAGACCATTAACAATGCATACAATTTCTCACTCGAGGTCGAGGCCGAGCGTGGTACCGTTGTAACTGTGTATGGTTCGGGTGATATCGTACCGGTGGAATACCAGGACTTGAAGATAAAACAGACCAATGGAGAGCTTTCAGAACAGGCAATCTACTTTGGGTGCTATTGGATATTCGCACGGGGTGAAAGGCCAGCTTTGTCTCCAACCCAGGTTGGTAACATTTTCGAGAACTACAAAAAGGTGTATCCGAAGATACGCTTACAAAACCTACGTTTTCTGTTGTGTTCTCATAGGATGTACCGGCTGATTCCTTTTGATTATCCTAATCGAGTTGATGGATATAGGAGGTTGATGATCGACTCGCGTGATACTCGCCGAATCGAGATGGCAATTCCAGACAGGATGTCGTTCGCTACGGCCTTCGAAATAAGGACGGAAGCTTTTTTTGCAAACGTGGTTCTTGAAACGTGGTATGACAATGATGGTCACTATGGGTTTATTAATAATCCTTTTACCAACAGTGGTGTGAACAGTTCGAATGCAAAGAAACAGCTGATCGTGGTCGATGGATCAAAAGATGAGGCTTCGACAAACGATGACGAGAACCTCGTTGCCTGTCGTTTAGTCTCACCACAGGAGGGGAGGTCTTCCCATAACATGTCTTGTCTTGTATCCAAATCCCAGACAATTAAAGAACACTGGCATGTGGTTCTCGTTTGTGCCATTGCATCCAATGCAAGGATGGCCAGTGTCAACGTGGACTCGAGTGGTAGGATGGGACCCTTGATCGATGCCAACACTGAATTTCACAATTCAGCTGGTAGGAGTGAGCTACTGCATTACGAACGTTTGTTCCGTCCAGGATCCATCAATTTTATGTCACTCTTGGGACCAGAGATTCAACGCTCACCATTGACGCACCCGCAAAGGTGTTTGGATCCATCACGCCTTTGGTTGATGCAGTGCAATGGGGGACCTTCTTCAAGGCAGGCTTGGGATGGATTGTCTTTCTGCCGAGAGAATACCAACCTATTTGTTGACATTGTATTCCAGTCAATTTTGATCGAAATGTTTCGTGTGCAAGTGCTAATGGAATGGAGCGTACATGTTCGTGGAGTGGGTACCAATGAGCTACCTGGAACAAAAGATGTTCCTTCTTTTTTGGAATTCGTTGAACAAATAATTGATTCAAACTCATGGAGTACAATGCATAATCTGCTGCAGACACAGTACGCAATCAACGAGGGCTTCTTGGCTTTCTCTTCGTTAAAACGTCTGATTATTTTTCTCGGAGAAAATCTGGTCCATTGGTGCAATTCCATAATAACAGCTGGAACCGTTATTACCGATAATGGAGACCACGAAGCGCCAGACCCGTTCAAAGAAAACCGAACAAAATTGGTTGACTTGTTACAGCAGTCCGGTTCAATCACTGGTCAAAACAAACAATTGTCCTTTCAGTGCCAACACATACTAATGAATTGCAATGAACTGATATCAGGTTGGCCGTTTGGGAAGCCAAGTCAGATTGTGTTTGCATTTGGAGGCGATTTCGGAATAAGGATGCTGCAAAAGGGAGCTGTGGTTACTGGTACAAAGGAGGAATGGCTAAGTCACATTATACGGTTTGTGAAATCACGGAGCAAGTGGGAGCTGGAAGTTGCTGGACTAAAATTGGGGTCCGATGACAATCTTTACCACCAAACCAACGACAGAGAGGTCGTACAAGTGGATGTGGAACATTGGTGCTGTCTTTCTTTCAGTCATACTGAACGCAAACCAGGTGGTTCACGGGGATTCAGTCAGAGAAGCGAAATTGGATTCCCACACTGTCATCCAGTACGGACTGCCAATTTTTCACTAGGGATAGCCGAGAGAGGACTATTGGCATTCAAACTGGCAGTTGAAAACAAGGAATGGCAAGTTACTTGCGATGAACTCTTATCGCTTGGATCACTTGATGAAACAAACACGGATGGGAACCAGGAGAACTCCAAAAAGAAAAAGAGAAGAACAGATAATGGTGAATCCCAACGATTTGGCTCAGATCCTATCTGCGACGGAAGCAAACAAGGGAATAGACCAACGTCTCCATCAGACAACACAGAGACTGTGGGCGAACTCAACGTTCTTCTTTTATGCATGGTTTATTCTCAGGAACAGTCACTAAGATATCGTAGAGACCTTTCAAGAATACTCGCAACCGAAGCTGAGGGCTCTTGTAAAGTCTTCACAATCGACAGACTTGATCCAATCGAATCGAATGCAGGCCGTCATGTTGGTGTGGACTTGAATAAAATTACGCATACAACTATTGAGAAGGTGCAACGTCTGGCTGGCGGGCAACTATTCCAAGAAGTAACCTTTGATTATTGTTGGTGCCAGGATGCCTACTACCGTGAGAAAATAAAGTCAACCTTCTTCCTCAAGTCTCTGCCGCTGATTTCAAAACTATTGACAAAAGAGGGATCCGTATTTTTACCTGCTACCCCCTGTTTCATCGCACGAATCTATGAAAATAAAGAGCATCTATCAGAGTACTACTGTGTCGCCGAATTCTTGGATGCAAAGGATGTATGCAATCATGTACTACTAGTCAGGGGTCACGACAGCATATCAGTTTCGGAAATGAAAAATTTGGGTAAACCAGACAATCAGCTTGGTAAAATCAATACCACCCTGCAACAAGTTGTAAGCAAACTATCATCTACGGGTGCCGTGAACATGAAAGCCAGGTTACAGATCTATCTATCTTCCCTTCTCCTTCACCGGTCCTTGGAATCGATGAAGATGCTACGGTTACGTCGGCTAAACCCGGAACGTACATGAGCTTAATAATTTATGTGTGTATATATTTGAGGTAATCGCAAGGTAAGCCGTTCGCTAAGTCGACCAATCAATCCAGCTCATTCCATACATGATTCATATCCAAATATTGCCATCCTGTTATTACGATGCTGTATCGGTAATTTACAGTGTCAAAAATCAAGTCGGGTAGCAATGTTCCGTAATCCCAGAAGGAAAGACCCGTTGTGCCCAGGTGATGATTGACTGGTCCATCAGCATAACCTAGACAAATGTCTTCACTTTCAAGTATTACTCGATGAAACGAAATTCCGTATACATCATCGATCGAGTCGTCCATTGTAAATAAAATTTCTCGGAAGAACCAGTACTTTTTGAACACCACCACGATGCCTATCTTCCAATTTGCCTCGCCTCCGAATAGTAATACTGGCAACGGTTTCCCGTTCTTCAATCTCTGGTTTACCTCAGCTATAGTACTGAACCTCTGAAATTTGGATAACTCCACACTATCACCAAGAGGACAATTCGATACAAGTAACGAAGTCTGAGTGGTCTCCTTTGTTACCTCTATTAGCATATCAATAGTCAGGTGTCGGTAATGGGATAGGAGTAAGTTCGTCGCCCAGTTTACATGAATCCCCTTTGCTACCAACGGTCTCAGTTCTTTCACAACTCCCTCACCGATAACACCTCCTTCGTATAGATTACGTACATGTTGAAAGTCGGAGAATGATTCACAAACTCGAAGTAGCCCAAGGAAGTTGAATTTGGCCAACCAAATCGGTTCCTTACGTTTGGGATTCAGCTTTGAGTCCAAGTACTCAATGTGGACTAGAAACCTCATCACTGCGGCAGTTGATCTGTTCCTAGCAGGTTCCTCCCCTATGTCAACACAGAAGATTGCTCGAAACATGTTATACATGCGTGCAACAAGAATTCGTATTTCTTTTGTGGTGATTGCGACCCTTGGTTTATTCACCACCAGCGGCTGTTCCTTCATCTTCATGAATCTTCTCACCATCTGCTTAGCTTCTGGTGCTGTAATCAGGGTGGAGTAATCAATATCTCGTTGGTTCATCCAGTTCAGATTATCCTCCCGTATCCATTTGCTCTGAGGTTCACGATTAATACCGCGTGGTTTGGGTGGGACAAGGTCATCCTCTAATAGGCAACGAAAGAGCCAGCAGGAAAGCATGGTCATCGATCGGTACGTTTCCGCTGTGAATCCGCCGAACTTGTCATCCTTGTATGGACGACAGGGACAGTAAGATAGCTTCAAGTCCTGGACAGCCCGGAGATGCTTGGCAAGTCGTCTCTGCAATGTACTACCCTTCTTGTATTGGGATGCCCACTTGATGATGAACTTGAAAATGGCTTTTTGGACACCCATTGATAGATGCATTATACCCTCCGTCTTGTCTTCTATTTCTCCAATCTTCCACATTGCAGGTGGTTTCGGCAAACTATACTCATTTGGGTTCTCCAGTGCATCCTGGATAGAACTGGCAACCTCCTCATGTGAGTAGTCCTCCGGATTTTCACAAATATCGTTCATGTAAACGTGACGACGACAGGTATCCAAAAAGAAGGCGATGCTGGCGTCGTTTATACATAGCTGATGGAGATATTTCTTGACATCGCACTCTAACCATTTGTATTTCACGGCAAACATATCAATACAGTGGCTCCATGAATCAATCAGCATGTCGGAGGTTAGCCGGCCTGGTCCTGTAAAAAGGAAGGCACCGGGGGTTGCCTCATTGAAGTCCGACGGTGTAGGATAGCTTGTCTCATACTTTACTTCCATCAACTTCCTAAGATTCCATCCAATACACCTGGAACAATGTTTACTCATTGGGGGATCCGACCAGTCCTTTGCACTTACATATTCTTCAAGTTCATCTATACATTTCTGGCAGGCAGAGAATGGTACCGCTAGTTCTGAAAAATCACAGGACACGCCAAAAAGTGGATGCAAAATGGAATTCCCACCAAGAAGACAGGAGGCTTGTCTTCTTTCAGGTTGGTCTTGGATGATAAACATCACCTTGGTGTGAATCTCGACATCAGACGAAAAGTGTCGGCATGGAAAAACTCTGTTGTCGTCGTCGGCCTCAAATTCAAGAATATCATCTTTGAATTGTTGGAAAACTGGACCGTGATCAATCTTGCCAGGACCACCCATATTTGGGTAGGTGGCAATTCCCACCACCAACTTGGACTGGATATCGACAAAAAGGAGTGTTACCGTTCCGGTGTGCATGGGGGAGCGATTGGATTTGCATCCGGTCGATGTATCCCATCCATCAGTCCAAACAAGTAATCCCACTGCTAGCTTTCGGGTTGAGGAAACTCTATGATGATTGGACACGCAAGCTACGAATGCTTTGAACTTTCGACAGGACACAATCGACTGCCACTTAGGATCTTTGGTTTCTTGTGGCTTGAACTTTTTCAACATCAGGGCGTGCTCCATAATATTACGAAGGGGAGTATATCCGTGTCCGTCAGGTAGAGCAACTGGATGAGGTATTGGAAGAATGGAGACAAGGGAGTTGGAGTTGGATACATTCAAGATTCGTGAGCGGAAACCTGAAACCGTGCAAGGAAGGGGTGCCCATTGCTTTTCCAAGTGGTCAGCGTAGGGATACAGAATGCTGATAACCTGGGATAATCCACCAAGCCGTAGTCGTCCAGTCAAGAGGACAAGCTTGGATAGGTACAAGAACAGGGTGATGTTGCGAAGGGGCAAAGTAGTTTTTGGTGGATTAACGGTTTGATAGCATGCTTGGGCTACCAACATAGAGACCCCCATCATTGCATTTCCAAACACGAGATTTTGTTTGAAGCTCGGTTGTTCATAATCTGTGTATTGATTAATCGATGCTACAGCATAATGAAGATCCAGTTCCTCAGATTCAACAACTTCATCGCCGTCGAGAATGGGAGGAATATCATGGAAAATATCGTCAAGACCGTCGTTGTCAGGTGAGTTAAAAAAAGAATCATTGCATGAATAGGTTCCATCGTCAGAAAAGGTTTCCATCAGTGAGGAATTGGTATTGTCCAAGTCACACTCTAACCATGTTTTAGTGACCAATCTGTCATCAGGGCCTTCATCGGATACTGCCAATAATTGAGCAACGGGAAGGAATTGGTGACATACATTATGGTGTCGTCGTACTTGTCGGAAAGTTGTGTAATGGGAACTGTACTTTTGTGTGTTCAAGTTGTGAGGAGCCACACAGGATCTGTCGCACGTGTACCAACGTCGACGACAACAACGTATCTGGCAGTCATGCATGATCAACCAGGGAAATTGGGCCCGGTGACCAGCGGGGGAAGAAAATATGTGTTGACCACGGCACTTTGGATTGATGCATATCAGGCAATTCATGGCGAAAATAAAAATAAATCCTTCTTCGGTTCGTTCTCAGTAAATGAAATGAGGATGAAGAGGGATTCTTGGATTGGAGTTTCGCGCCAAATTAGAAAGGGCGACGATGTACCATAAAAAACCCGATGGAAGGACAGAATCTGTGCGCCAAAGTAACTTTGAAAAACGAGGGGTGGCGGTGGAACCAATAGGACCAATGACGTTGAACAAGGAAAAACATCTCTCCAAGTATCATAATCTCTACGGCAAGAATAGCTAAACAATTGCAGGGTTGAAAAGGTTGCCTTGATGGACGGATGCCTACAATATGGTCGCCAAGTGTCCACTAGTCATGGCAGTATCAATAGGGTAACACCGGTGGTGAGGTGAGCCGAAGGAAAGGAACATGGTGGTATACTTATTTCTAACATGTATACACTTCTATCCCCGACATACAGAAACCATTTCAGACGATCCAAAATTGGGATCGAGAACGTTTCGCTGCTCAAGGACCAATAACTGAGGAAATGGCAAAACGAAGCTTGGCAACGGGTGCAAACAAAACAAACGTGTTGGAAATGATGGAGAGGATAGAAGCTGAACGGACCCAGGTGCGTTCCCTGGTAAGGGAAGAAATAGAGAAAATGATGAAGATGGGAGCAGAAATTTCAGGTATGACGTACAACAGCACGGCATCATACAACCAGGAAAGGGAATGCACAAAACCAGACCACATGAGAGCAAGTTTCAAGCAAAATGGGGATGCCGATAACATCCAAAAGATCCATTTTATTTTTCATGAACTGCCAGGACGAACCTACGAGGACATCATGATGAAACGGCAAAGCCATAAGGAATACGTGTGCCAGATGGTGGAAAGAAAAATGTTGATTCAATGGACAACACCGACAGTGGATGTCACCAGTGCACATAGGAACTGCATTCAACGAGTGTATATTAGGATATTCAATGATAAGAAGATGTCAGTCTGTCGACCACACTACGGTTGTTCCCATAACAAGTATCCATGCGTAAAAAAACCAAAAACATTCAAGCAGTCGGGAAACTCAGTGAACTACAAGAAAGGTGAACAGATATTCTGTTGGAAAAGTCCGACTGAGGGAATGGTAGAAGTAAGTTATGGTAAGAAATGAGAGGGATGATAAACAGATTGCAAAACTAATACAAAACGCTGTTGCTTATTGACAGGTGAACTATAGTAAATGCATGAAGTGGCACAGTTGGATACTGACGGCCAAAAGAAGAATTCTAATGGGAATGGACCAAACGATGGCATGGCCAACCGGGTTAAGAGAGAGAGAGAAGTCAGGGTCAAGGACAATAGAAGCAAGTAAGCCTCCTCCAATGACAGACTTTTCCTTAAGGGCTGACGGCAACAGTGAGGAGACAAATATGAGCTCGTTGACAAGCACAACGACATGGGAAGGAAATGCAGAAAAAGCAGTTGAAATCATGAAAAACAATTCCACGTACGGACAAGAACAAATGGACGAATTTGATGCGGCATTCGAGAATAAAGAAGCAATGTTCGACTTCCATGAGGATGACGACGTACGAGAGAAGACGCCACAGAGAGAGAGAACACCAGAAAATGACATTGAAAGCACATGCGGGGTCGTTACAGTGAGTGAGGAAATGTTAGAAAGAAACGGCATCGAGGAGAAGGTAAGAAAAGAACATGGTAAACAGGGAGTATATATCTCAAAATAATAACAGAACTAACCAATGATTACAACAAAACAGGAGGTATGAGTCAACTTTGGTGTACTGCACATAAGAAAAGGAATGAGTTTCACCTAACATTGTATTTTTGAACCGAACTGTATACAGGAAGAGCAAATGAGACAATTGAGAAGAGAAAAAGAGGTGAAAGAAGCGGCAAGGAGAGAGGAACTGTCAAAAAAGGGAACCGACAGCATGAACCAAGAAGACAGTACAAAAGCAACAGAGCAAAGACAGAAACTGCAGAAAATGCTCAAGGAAACGTTGAAGAAAGTCGCGCTGAAGAAGGCAACGGAAGAGAAGGGGGGGCAGCAGAAAGAGCAAATGAAGATCACTAAAAAGAAGAAGGCGGGGAAGAAGAGAAAACCAAACGATAAAGATAAGAATAACGAGAAGGAATCTAAAACAAAGAAAGCTGCAACAGGTATCAAGAAGAAGACAAGGCCACAAGGAGCACGAGTCATTCCGGAGGCGACAGATGGGCATGGTTGCGATCACAAGGGATTGCTGGATTTGAAGATATTGCCAAGCGACTATCTGAGAAACTACATGAAGGTGGGAGGGTGGCTATGGAATGTCCCATGCAGAGACTGCGCAAAGGGAAGACAAGGTAGTCACAACAAAGGAGACGAGTTGGACTTGTCTAGTCGGATGCCAAAGAAGGGGAAAAGAGACGTGGGATATTACTGTAACTGTGGGCCAGTTGGACATGAGATGGAGGACGACCACCCGGACAAGGCAATGTATACTTGTGATTTAGTACTATGCATGGGATGCTATGAGAGACGTAAAGAGAGCATGGGACGAACAAGTAGGCGGCAAAAATGAACGCGTTACTTTAAAATAGCCTGCACAAATCGATAGCCTATTGGTAGATATAAAATGAAATTATGGTTAATAAAATAAAGGAGGGGTTAAACGAACGGAAAAATAACACAGTATGAAACGAAAAGGGGTCTTACATGTTTAGGTGTGCGTGCTAAGAACGATGGCTGGGGGGGGAATTTAATTGGTTTAGATGAAGAAAACTGATTGGTCTAGAAGACGTCAGAAGGAGCCAAGCATTTTTTTAAATAAGACTATGAAAGGAGGAATGAGAGGGTTTGATTGGAATAGGAGAAATAAAAAGACATGAAATGGCCTTTTCTTGTTTAGGGACAATAAAAGGGGCAAATAACATGAGACGTTGGTGAGGGGTCCCATCAACGTTAGGACACAGTACATAAAACAATGATGACGTACATAAGAACATTCATGGGAGCTCCCATGTCAGGCATTAAACACAAGCATGCGCCTGAAATGGGACTAGTCCAACCAACGTCTCCTAGAACGCAGTGAACACTTTGTCGAGGTGATCCAAATGCTGACTGAAACTTCCTGTTGATAGAATCAATAGGTCGTCGATGTAGGCTCGAGTAAACTCTAAACCTTGCATCAAATCGCTCATCTTTTCTTGGAAGATGTCAGGGCTGTTGC
>OOGD01000199.1_pt1 | contig 13455 bp, 6 predicted proteins | sample 1670381 | NCBI WGS metagenome assembly OOGD01 (sample SAMEA98146918, study PRJEB22522) | marine metagenome | biome: marine biome; feature: marine water body; material: sea ice | place: Arctic Ocean | collected 14-Sep-2015 | depth 1.3 m | reverse complement strand
GTATAATTGATGGTCACAACAAACGAGTTAAATTAGCCGAACCTAACTTAGTTCTTTATTTACGAATAATAAATTATTACTTAGGCTTAATGTTATCTGACGTATAGAACCGCTTCGAGAAAACAGTTCGGCACTCATACTTTCAGATAAACATAATGACTGTAAGTCTTGTTGTTTACCATTTTTCCAACTAACCCTTATAACTGGAGACTGATCATCGTTTAAACTGTAAACAATTGGCACCTGGCACCAAGTAAACGCTAGGCCAAATGCAGGCACATCAATTAACTGCCATTCATTCTCCACATCGAGATAGCGAAATGGCAGAGGTTCTGGAATAAATTCACAGCGTCGCAGTAACCCAAATTGAAAATGTACAACGCCATTTCTAACTATTACACCCAATTCACCAAAACGAGTAAGAATTTCTTCTTTAACCTGCCCAGTCATACCAGGTTGCCTGGCACCCGCATGTTTAGGTGTATGTGAATAGGGGTCTGTTGGAAACGCACCGTACTGTTCCGGCGTTTTGTTAAAACCAATTCCTTGACGTACGCGATAATAAAGTTCACCGATTTTTTGACACGTACTGACATCCGCATGCTGCTCTAGTGCAGAAAAATAGTTTTCTTGCACTACCAGCAAGAGTTTAGACACCATATGCCAATAAATCGACCCCAGCCCTTCAAAACCAAACATACCACCCGAACGTCCAGTATAAGCCTTATGGTTAAAAACAGATTCGTACAGATGTCTGATAGATTCGCGTGCCGTTTCCAGATCACTACCATAAACCTCAGACAGTTTGTCTAGACGTGTGTCTAACACGGCTAAATTGATAATTTCAGCATTAAAACGATGATACCCACCCGCGTCTTTAAGCAGAATTGTTTCATCCTCGTCTGCTAACATCTGCCTAGCCAGAGGCACTTTTAAGATCTCTAAATCAGGGATTCTATTTTTTTCTAAAAATCCGAGTAACTGACGATCGGGATAAAGTATAAAGCTCTGTTGATCAGCGCGGTATAAGTCACTATCAAATAATGCCTCAAGCACTGATACCACTCGTTCGGGTCGAACGGCTCCCGAGCTTAACGCTGAAACTTGTCCTTCAAGCATCGGGTAAAGATGCTTAATCGCTAACGAATCAGTCTGCAAATCCATTAGGTTATAGGCGTGGTAGAGTCCATTATCACCGTAGTTACATTCAATGCTGTGGTCAATTACAGCAAGCGCATGTTTAAGCATCTCGCTAATTGAATCGATTCCCTGGAACTCTAGTTGGCCGAAACTCTTTAATTTATAAACGGATTGCCGATACTGAGCAGCAGCCTGACCAAGCTCTACAAAAACCTCGTACCGTTGCTCGTTACCGATAGTACTTTGGATTAACTGATATTGGAATTTAGCCAGGCTGATTGCAGTCTGTTTCAACCAGTGATTAAGGTCACTGGATAGTGCTATAGGTTTAGATTCATGCTCAAGCAGTTTCTGTAGAAAGCACACATAACGCCGAATATAATAAAGTGTCACCATCGACAATCCCTGTCCGACTAGAGCGTTGTTTGCATCGTTCCATTCCGGTCTTTGAGTATTTAGCCAAATACCACCATCAACAACCAAGTTCCCCAGTTTACACAGCAGAGCAACGAGTAATTTTTCAAGCAGGTTAACCTGATAGACCTCTCCTTGGTCATTCAGCAACAATTTCCCATCAGCACCCATACTTTTAACACGATGATTGATTTGATCGGCAAGTGGCTGATCAAATACGACCGTATCCTTAGCATTTCTGATTAAATCATCGAAGGTTTTGATGCGATAAGGCACGTTTGCATAACAAAAAATAGAGCGACGTAGCAATTCTCCAAGCCTTTGTGGGTGAAAATTATGTGATTGCTCTAAAAACTTAAGTAAATAGACGATCTGATGGTCACCCCAGTAACCAATATGGCTCCAGGGATCGTCTTTGTCCTCTACTTCCCAATCGATACCCTGCTTGGTAATGCGATAAGGATTATAACCGTCTACCGTGCTTGCATTAACAAACTTGGCAATCATGTTTTCTACAAAATCAGGATAACTCAGCGCTAACGCTTCCCAGTTTTGAAAAATATCGCGCCAATTACCCTGATACGACAATAACTGCTTACCAGCTTCATCTTTTAATTTAATCGAAAACTGATTCCATGGACGGCTAGGATCGCCGTGACGTCGACCAAAACTAATAGGGAGATACTCGTAGCATAATCTTTCTAGGCTCAAATCACACTGGCCCTGAACCCGGCTTAACAAGTCTACAAAGGTGATCGTCGCTGGCAACTCTTTGATAAAAAATTCGTTCCGCTGATATACAGCAAGATTAAAATGACGAATAGTGTTTAAAAAATCAGCCGAGCTCACTCGATATTGATCAACAAACCCGCCACCACGTTGGATATTAAACAGCACGTTGGCATAATGGTGCACCGCAACATTCTCCTCACGAACAAGCTGAAAGCCATCGGCTGATGCCATTATTTTTGAAAGTTGGTCAGACCCGACATCAATAGATTCAAAAACAGCTTGGCTGATAACTTTAGTTTCTTTTAAACGTTGGCTTAAAATAACTACCTGAGCCTGAGATAGTTCAGTATTAGCAACAAACTGCCAATTATGTAAAGACTTTGGTTGAAGCTGAACCTTTTCATTCACAAAGTAGGCACCCCGAATACCTCGCTTATGAACCTCTTCCTGGAGTAATTCACCTCGCCGAAACTTGCCCAATTGTAATGATGAAATTAAAACTTGTGGATTACCCTGACCAAGATAAAAAACCGTATTAGCTTTTAGGGACTCGCAGGGTTCCGGTCGGTCAGTAATGCCTGAGTTAAGAGTGAATAAAGCAAGTTTGCTTTCTTTATCAAATTCAGTCCATTTATAGGCATCAATGAGATTGCTTGAACTAGATTGCAGAGTGCGCGGTGTTCCAGCGGGCAATATATTTTGCAGGCCATCGAGTAGATCTACACTAACAATCTGATCAGACATATTTTGTAATTCGCAATGGCGTACAAAACCAAATTCATCACTGCTCATCCAGAAATAACGAAAGCAAAGTTGAAGGTCATGATTAATCTCTTCAAAACATAACTTGTTTCCGAGCAAATTTTTATACAAATTTCTATTTATTTGATAATGATCATCATGCTCCTGATTGAAAGGCTCCCAATTAAAAGTAGTCTCTTTCGTCTCAACTCGCATTATGGTTTTACAGCCAGTATGCGGAATACTGTCGTGAATTTTATCGACAGAGTGATAGGGGAAAAGAGCGGTTTCTGGTGATACACGTCCCGCTGTCAAGCCACCGTATGATGATACAAACAGCCAGTGATCACTATCTGACACCAAACTAATAAGGAACGGCGACATCTTGTCTACATTTTCTATAGCATAATATCGTTCGTCACCAAAAAAATTGATAAAATCACCAGTAACAGTTTCGCTGATACTGGTGGATTGAGGAACTTCATATAGAGTTTTGTTCATTGATAAACTAATTTTTGCACCAACTCGGTTTTTTTCAGGTTAAAAGTTTTTGATAAATTGCTGTGTATTCTGGTCATAAAAATAACCCCATGTTCCAATTTCCTGATTAGCCAAGTCCTTATTCACATTTGGGTCTGAAGAAAACAGTCGTGCACTAGTAAAGGTATTGGTTAAATCGGTCGGATTGAATAACAATTGACCACTAAACATATTAAGGTTCTGCGGGAAAAATTTCTCGCTTCCGATTGGTATCTCAAAAAAAGTGACCGAATTAAAGTAATTATCTAACAATGACCGGTAAGCCCGAATGGCTTGCAAGCGGGTTAATTCACTATTACTGGCAGCCCACATGCGGTGCAGATTAAGCGCGGTGTAAAACTGATTTTCGCCTGGTGCACCGGCACCACGAGCTAACGCTGTCCCCCAAAGATAAAATTTTGCAGTCGAGGAAGGGGCATCCGCATCTAGATCAAATTTGGTATCTTCGTTAACGGCCGCTCTGGCGTAAGGATTATTACTATCGTCCAGAATACAGTCTTCCCCTTTCAGCCCAATATCAGCACATTGCAGTATAAGTGGAATAGTATCGTCTGTAGGCAAGGCTGAAGAGTTCACTACTTGACCGTCATTATTCGCTTTACCACAACCAGCCAGTAGAAAAACCACACCCAGCAACACCAGAGCGTTATATTTCAAGTTGGGTTGATGGGCATTTTTTGTTAATATTTTATTCATAATTTTCACCTTTCTATATGATCAAGTTCAGAAACTATATTTATAGTAAGTTCGCACTTCGAACATATGCTGGTTAGCACCATTTTCAAATACACCACCCCCAGAGACTGGGAAATCAGGGTTCTCAGGGTCAAAGCCACCAGAGCCTGCGTCAAGTTCACGATACAGTGCTTTGACACCAAACTTACTTGACAGCTTTTCGTCTCTTAACTGATCCAATAGAAGGGTATATTCAAGTTCAAGCTGTAACGGAAAAGTTATATTGAACTGTCGCTGAAAATCATAAGCACCGAAATCATCAATTTTAACGTGAGCTGAATAAATGTGCTTGCGATCGACAATAACCTTGCCCTGTATTCCGAAAAAGTCGACTGCTGCCTTACCTGTCTCACCGGTACTTTGTTGCTTTCCGGCTCTTAAGTTAACAATATAGTTAAGACCCACTCTCGGGTTAAAGAAAAGCTTACTTCTAAGAAGGTAAACATCCTCTGCCCGCAAGCCTCCACCAAAAGGAGCATTAACGCCAAATTCTTCGTTAAAAACCAATTCAGCATCCGTAGCGGTATTATAGCTGGTTGCCGTTAAACCAATATTATAGGCAAAAGGTGCATCTTCAATCTGGTCAGCATTCCATTCATAAAATGGGGTTTCTGGCGTTGGATCATAAGTGAAGATGAATTCAGCCGATTGTGCTTCTCTGTTATCTAAAACCGCGAATGGGTCATCATCACGATTCCTGACACCGATGCCCTGGCTTAGAGTCGTTCCCGTAGTCACTGGATCGATATTTGGATTAGCGTTAACCAAATTTTCACGCACAAGAAAGCGCGGATAAAAGCTGTAATGTCCGGTATTAATCTGTATTCCGCCATCAATTTCACGCTTGTTACCCAATGCAGAATAAGGTAATTCAGTGCCTTGCTCTTTTAATGGGTTACCAGAGTCAGCCACCAGACCAGCAACGTTTAGTCCAATATAAGCTTTCGATGAACCAAACAAATTACGAACATACTTCAACTTAAAGCCAAGCGTGTCTTGATCCTCTATTTCATCAACAATAATGTTAGTGCCATCCATGCGATCATATTTATCACCCACTTTTTCAGTCGAGGCGATCAGAGCACCTAGTTCAAGCTCACCGCCTCCGAAACTTCTTTTCCCATATAAAGTTGTCTGACGGCTCTGGCGTATTAAAGCTTCAGTGGAGGAGGCTGAATCATCACGACGCGCAATATCCTCAGAATGCATGAAGGCCATTTGAGTAGAACCAACGTCAAACTCATATTTGGCCATAACTAACGGATTAGCACCCCAGTAAACCTCGGGGCCAAAAACTATTTTCAAACCTTCAGTGGAGTTTTTACCCGCATATTCAACACCGTATGGCGCTTTCGAATTCCAAATATCCTGACCTTCCATATCAGTCGTTTCGCGCAACAAGCCAAAGAAGTCACCTTCGTTACCCCAATGATATCTTGGAACATGATAAAAGGCTTCCACATCGTAGTCGTCACCTTCGTAAATGGCATTGAAATCATAAATCTCAACACGGTCACGGCTATTTAAAACACCATCACTCTGTTTCGCTGGGTCACGAGGAAAGTTAGGATCTACGACAAATTTAATTGGTCCACCTCTATCGCCATATCTAAAGTCAAAGTCACTCTGAGAAACATTACCTAAAATATTCAACGAGAAATCACCTTTTATACGATTAGAGGGTTCAAAACCAAAATCGAGGAAAACCATCTGACCATCGCTAAACACCAGGCCATCTTCACCGTTTACGCTGATATCACTATCACGACCATTAACAATAAAGTCACCGCTGAAGCTCCCCCCCTCAAGAGTGAAAATACTGGCTTCCTTTTGAGCGCTCTTTAGTAGACGAATGTCACCCTTTAATGCGTATAAGTCCATATCTACATCTTGAACTCGTTGGTTAATAACAGTTACATTACTAGCGTAGGGATCTATTTTCCAAATCTCACTAAGTACGTCGTAAGCCATACGGGGCTCAGATTCGTAAAAACCTTGCGAGTTGAGCTCACCGATTCGGGTAATACCAAACCACTCTTCATTCATGTTGTTCTGGCCTTCAACAAAATCAAACGAGTAGCCACCATTTGACCAAGATGCATTACGATCTTGCACATCCAAATTTTCAGTTTGCTTATATTTCCACCACTCATCGCGCCATTCGAAAACAAAACCACCAACTGAGTTACCAACGCCACCATTACCATGACTCTGGCTATACATTTCCTGCCATTGACCTCTGAGAAAGTTTGCCTGTGCAGGTTCATCCTCTGCAAAGTTTTTGGCATTAAAGGCATCACTACCAAATTCCATAAAAAGAATTGGACGATCGAAATCTGCTGCCACATCGCGCCAAAGATCAGTGAAGCCAATACCACGGTAAACATTGACACCCAACACGTCCATATTCTGCACATATTCTGCGATTAGGTCGAGATACTGAATATCACCATTAACAACGGAAAATAAATGATCGGGAGCAATTTTTTTACCTTCACTAATCACTTCGCCAAACAGGCTATAAAGGTACTTAGCCTTTTCTCTATTCTGTTCACCTTTAGGTAGATTCTCAATTTCGAAACTAGACCAGGAAAGGCCATAATTACTTTCATTACCAAACGCAAACATCAACACACCCGGCACATCCTTAAATTGCTCAACAATAGCCATTGACTCAGCCTTCAAGGTCTCGCGAGTTAATTTGTCAGAGTAGTCTGTAAACGGACGCCAAACACCATCAATTGATGCACCATATCGGCCCATTAATGGGTTAATGAGGCTCATGATTCCATGTTGCTGATAAATGTAAGTGACCCACTTGGGTGGAATAATGGTAAAGGCACGATTGGCAGTAACACCTGCTTTTGCCATTAAACCAAAGTCGTGGTCTAGCACCGCTTTAATGAATTGGTCTGATTCGCCCCAGAGGTTGTAAGTATAATTTTGATTTTTTGGTGAATGCCCCCAAACCACACCTTTTATATAAAGATCTTCGTAGTTGAACTGAAGCTTCCACCCATCGACATCCTTAACTGTCGTGACTCTTGGTGGTGGTGGCACAACACCAACTGTTGCAGCACCATCAGTGGTTTGCGCTTGAGAAAATGATGTGAACAACATTAAAAATATAACAGCAATAATACTAGTAATGCTTTTTGCAGACGCGATACAACTAAGTTTCGCCATGATTCCACCTCTTAATTGGTAATACTTAACGATCAATGACAGGCCTCTTCCTGACCGTTACCATTGAGTACATTAGACAAAATTATTTTTTATATGCTATATAGCAGTCTGTATTAGAGGTAAATAAATGTCAACTTTTACTTGAAATTTTTCAAAAAATTTAAATTTAATTCAACAATTTAACCAATTTTAGTCTATATAACGCCTAATATGCTCTATAGCAGATGTAAATATTATTACAGGCTATTCAAAAAATTAATGAGAGCCGTTTTATCTGTGCTCAAAAGTGCTTCATAAGCCAACTTTGAAACCTCCCCTTCACCGCCATGCCAACGAATAGCCTCATCGATGTTGCGGGCTCGGCCGTCATGCAGATAACCAATGCGGTTCAGATCATTCACATCTCTGTCTTTGGAAACCTCGTCATTCGCCTTGGCATCGCCCAGCATGACACTGGGGGCATGCCCAATACCCCATAGCGGTGCAGTTCGCCATTCGCTACCCGAAGCGATACCTTCACCCAGATTATCGGCAAGCCCGGGGCCTAGATCGTGCAATAACAAGTCGGTATAGGGATGAATAGTCTGATTGCGCAACTCAGCCAATGGATGAAATTCACTCGTGGTCATGACAGGGCGGTGACAACCAGCGCAGCCAATGTTATCGAATAAAGTCTCACCCGCGCTATTGGCATAATCACGACGCGCACCAACACCCAGTAAACTAATATATTTCACCAGGTCTTCTAGTTCAGAATCAACAAGCTCCTGTCCCGTGCTATCGCAACTGGTTTGCGTACTACCGCAGTCTGGCGTCGGCAATACGCTCGTCATCACACCCATATCAGTATTAAGCGCTGCAGATACCTGGTGCAGCACGCTAGAAGTGCCAGCTTTGTATCCAAATCGACCGATTCGGATATCACCCGTCACCGGGTCAATTACCTCAGCAGGCCGACCCGAAATTCCATCGTTATCAGCATCGTCGGTATCTGCCCACTGCATAATAGTCGTCTCGGGTATTGCTTCTAATAATCCTAAGCCAACCAGACTGGGGGCGATTCGCGCAGAAAAAGTCACCGGTGCCACACCGCTGAAAACATAATTAGGAGAACGTAAACCGCCACTTTCTGTCCAGGCACCCAGGCTCACCGAACCTTCCGAAGTACCCGAGCCCGTCATTTCTGGCTGTAATATTCGACCTCTCGCCGCTTCAGGATTACCGCTCGCGTCACCAATTTGAAACACCCAACGATCGAGTGTCTGACCAACATCAGAGACCAAAGCCCGACCATTTCGCACATGGCAAGCCGCGCATGAATGGTTAATGTAATGATTGCCCACTTTTCCAATTTGCTCGGTCCAGACCGGGTTGTCGTTGCGCTCGTCGTGAACGCCATCTTCGAAGTTGGTGTGGTGGACGCGACGCCCCTGCACAAATGGCTGGGCGTTACTATGACTCAAATTAGTCGCCATCTGCATGAACCGACCCGCTGGCTCTTCGCTGTAGTTATAGCCCAGCGTGGTATCACCCGCTAACAAAGCCTTATCCGGCAGGGGCGTTCCATCGTTGCTAGCACCACCAACGACATCATCAAAATTACGATCCCACTCAAAGGGTGCCACTCCGGGCTGCCCAATCACATAGACGAAAGACGTCCCGTAATAATTCAGCCGAGTACCTCGCGGTGGTGACTTGAGAAACATACTGACCTCAAACTCCATATTGACACCTGACTGCAAGTCCAGCTTTTGAGCGCCACCATTTTTCCACTGATCGACAATATCCAGCGTATATTTATATTGATGACCACTATCACTCGTTTTGACGAAGTCTTCATCCCAGGTACCCTTACCGACATAGACCACACCCGTTTCGAACGGGTTGACTTTATCTTCTTCTTTCTGAGGATTGAAATGGAACTGCCCGGTGGTATTTCGACCAAAGAACCAGACTCGAAACTCCCGCGCACCTAGCTCTTCTTCCATGATAAACGTCGCCGTGATGAGGCTTTGCCCGTTAGGCACATAGTCTTCAAGTTGAATTCTAACGGTACGGAATTCCCAGTAGTTGGATAGATAATGATCGTAATGATCGGAAGCAGTAATATCCTTGGCATGACGATCACGACCTCGGTCACCGATCCGAGTCACTACAACACCATCTTGTCGAACAAAAGAAGCTACTGGCTCAAGCGGAGTAGTAGCGTCAAACAGAGCCTTAAAGTTACCAGGTCCAGTGCTGCCTGTGCCTGTTCCTGTTCCTGTTCCTATTTCAGTTTCAGTGCCTGTTTCGGCTCCTGTTTCGGCTCCTGTTTCAGTGCCTATTTCGATGCCTATTTCGGTGCTTGTTTCGGTCAAGACAGAACAGCCTTGCGAATCTACGATACCGCCAGAAACTGTATTAGCGCACAAGTCATTCTCGTCAGTGACACCATCTCTATCTCTGTCTAGCTGCGTACTGCTGGAGGTGCTGATGTTCTCGCTGGTTGCTTCGGCGTTAGAACTAGAGCTACCGCCACCACAGGCGACGAGTGTCGAAAGCAAAAGCATCAGTAGCAACTTCATGAGCGTATACTTATTGAGGGATTTGAATGCGAATGGTTTGCAGAGCGTTAGCATCAATGCTGACATCCGCATATTGCTCGCCAATCTGCAATGCAAATTCGACTGGCTGTTTAGTCGTATTGAGTACTTGCACGCTAAGCAGGTTATCAGCGCTTATCGATGCACTGGCGTGTATCGCGTCATCATCCAGATCAAGCAACAGCTTATCCACTTGCACAGCAAGGTCACCCGGTCGGATAGTTTTGCTTAGCTGGGCGAGTATGGTGTAAATCGGTGTGTAATAAACATAACCACTAGCAACATCAACCATAATCGGCGCACCACAAAAATTACCAACGTGGTTCGGCCCACCCTGCTGATCAAGCACGATATTCCAGTCGATCCAGCCAGCAACCCAGTGATTGAGGCTGACGATAATGTTGCGGGCATAACGATGTACCGGCGTATAAATAGGATGGTCTTCAACGACAACGCCAGCCCAGGTCGCGCTATAAGCCCAGTCAGTCGCATTGTCGTTCCACCAGAATGAATCGTTATCGAACCAGCCAGTTTCTTTATATCGCTCGGGATCGAGTATACCCTCAGGTGCATCCTTACCCAGGTCGTCGATCGTGCCTTCGGTATGGATGATTGAAAACTCGGGATATTTTGCATGCACGCGTTCAAACACATCCTCGTATACTTTGAACGTGCTTTCGTACCAGTGCACAGCGGCACCATCAACATATTTTGCGCTGTCAGGGTCGCCGTAAATCACATCAGCCCAGTGTTCGAGATGGTCTCTCGAGTGGTCAAGCATCAATAACGACACATCTTTATAACCATTGCTATGTAACTTTGGGCCTAAGTGGTTTTTTATAAAGCTGCCTTGCGATTCAGGGCTGAAGTGCATGCTTTCCCATTGGCCATTATTGCCCAACGGTTCATTTACCGGCGTAACACCCCAAATATCGATACCTTCGTCACGATAGGCATCGAGGTACTTGACCAGGTAATCAGCATAAGTCGATTCATGCTCTGGCAATAGCATGCCGCCACCACCGTTATAATTATTCTCTGGCGAACCGGGGCTATACCAGTCTTTATTGTCTTTCATCCAGGGCGGCGCGGTCCATGCGGAGGCTATAATTTTAAGACTGGAATCGGACTGCTGTTGTTTTATCGCGAGCGCCTGCTTAATCATCGGTAGCAGGTCGAAACTTTCATCTTGAACAAGCGGATATTGACTCGCCTTAAAGCCGTCTTGATCTGGCTCGATACTAAAGTGAAGTAACTCGTTATCGTCTTCAACCTCGGCATAGGAGTATTTTCCTTCCACTGAAAAATCAGTAGCGCCGATCGGGCTGCGCGCGATCGAAAAGTTAGCGCCCTGCTCACTAAACAGGTCCGCCATCACCTGTGATCTTTTGGCCGGGTCTATCTGGGCCAAAACAAACGCCGACGACTCGGTAAAAGACGTACCGATGCCAACTAAAGTTTGCTTAGTGATATCGGGCCGAACGCGGATAACATTACCGCCTTCGGATGCACCTGATTTAAATGAGAAACCCGGCTTAATGGCAAGCTTATCACCAGCTTCGGAAGTCAATAACACTTCTGAAGTAACGCTTAAGCCATAGTCAATTCCATCGGCATTCAACATACTAGTCATCAATATCGTACTGCAAACGCACAGAGCCAAACGGCTACTATGCATCTCCGGCAGCAGCTATTCCACGACGCTTCTCCAGCTCGGCGCGAATTTCATGTGCCTTTTTTTCAGTAATAGGAAAACAATAAACCGCCCAAATAGCTAAGGCAGAGGTCAGTATCGGTACAAAAACATCAAAAACACGCATCATGAAAATTGCGTCTGCAGTTTGATTACCCTGCAAGGCAACATCAAAGCCGGTCGCGTTAAGTAGAAAACCACCCGCCGCCAACGCCAGTGCCATGCCCAGTTTAACCACCCACCAATAAATCGAGCCAAACATACCTTCGCGGCGTTCGTTGGTTTGTAATTCGTCATAATCGCAAACGTCAGCAATCATCGAACCCATTAAGGTGAACAAACCACCCAGCCCAAAAGCCATCAGCGGTGCAGGCAATAACAGTAGCAGTGGATATTCCGGGTCATAACAAAACCATTTTAACGCATAGCCAACGATAGAAACGGCCATGGCAATAAAAAAGGCCTTGCGTTTACCAACCTTAGTCGACAACCAAGTGATGAAAATAATCACCATAAACGATGAAACCGCGCCAACCGTACCAGACCAACCAGCGTATTCAGCCCCACACTCAGTACTACCACCAAAAACATAATAAATGATAACGTAAAACTGGAACGACGAGATCAACATAAAACCGTTAAAGACCAGAAACGTGGCAGCGCACAGCAACAGAAATGGCCTAACTTTCAAGGTCATCGCAAAAGCAGAAAAGAACGCTTTCATGTTATTTGAAATAGTTGTCATGAAAGGCTTTTGAATCTGTTTTTCGGCAATCTCGGCAGCCGTTGGCGCTGGATGACTAAAGCGCTCCTTTAAAAATATTGCAGGTAAAATTCCAACGCCAATCGCTAAAGCACCCACCGCGACCGCCAGATAGGCGGCACCGTCAACCATGCCATCGAAGTAATCGGCCTGCATGATTAAAAGGAACCAGGGCGCAATGACATAAGCTAACTGCCCCATAAAATTTTGTACACCCATCAAACGCGTTCGTTCGTGATAATCAGGTGTCAATTCATAACCAAGGGCCACCCAGGGTGTGGCAAATATCGTATAGCCCAGATAAAAAATAATTGACCCTATCAAGAAATACCAGAAGTAAAAGCTTTCAGACTGCCCAACTGGCAATTGCCACAACAATGCAAAAATAATACCGGCAGCAATCGCACCAAAAAAGATATAGGGACGTCGCCGTCCCCAACGCGAGCGCGTATTATCAGAGATATAACCCATTAAAGGGTCGGTGAGCGCATCAGTTAAGCGAGGTAACGCACCCAGCAAACCTACCAGCGCGGGATTCATGCCGAGCCCAAGGTTGAGAACAATTGCCATGCCGCCAATGGCTGCGGCGAGTAAATTGTTGACAAAGGCACCGAGGCCGTAAATCACTTTGTGCGCGAGTGAAATGCGATCTTCGTCTGCTGTTTCGTAGTGCTTGACTGCAGCCGTTTCGTTTGGCTCAAGTGAACGTGACATGGACACGCTGGAATTCTCGTTATCTGTATTGGATGACATACATCCTCCCTCTGATAATTATTGAGCTATTTTTTTTGATTATATTAATTGCCAGAAAGGCCTGGACTTTGCTGAAGTAGTAATCAGCGAAATTTCACCTGAGCTTAAAACAATTTAAGCCCAGGCGAAATAAATGCCACTTAGTTAAAAATATTTTACTATTCAGAACCATA
>OOGD01000198.1_pt1 | contig 13523 bp, 12 predicted proteins | sample 1670381 | NCBI WGS metagenome assembly OOGD01 (sample SAMEA98146918, study PRJEB22522) | marine metagenome | biome: marine biome; feature: marine water body; material: sea ice | place: Arctic Ocean | collected 14-Sep-2015 | depth 1.3 m | reverse complement strand
TAGCCAATGAGTGTTTTTAGGTAGTGATTTTTATGCTTGGTGGATGGTCAACGCCACCAGCATAGGCAGAGGGTTTGCATAAGCTACTTTTCTTGCTTTGTTAGGTACAGCGATATACTTGAGCTAATATCATTAAGAAAAACCCTAATTTCCAGCGGGGATTTTAAATGATAGATCGTCTTCAAATTTATAGATTCGAAGATCAGCCGTCGATAAGCCGGAGTTAGCGTATTGTGGCACGGCCAAAGAACCCGATAACTGTTCAGTGTACTTTTAAATATTGGACTATTTTCTGGCCACCCTTCAGGGTTCACAAATAAACCTTTCAATAACCGCTTGGTCACCCTCATAGCATGCGTTGGGAGCGGAAGATCAACATGAATTAGCGATCGGCATGAGAGATATTCATCATGCGGAACCTCTTCACCACCCGCGTGGTAATTTATTTTATCTACAGAATACAATGGAAGACTAGTGGCTTTGGACAACTGCTTTGCCAAAGTAGACTTGACCCGCCTGCGTTTCCAAAAATAGCTATCTTTTTCATTTTGCCTCCTTTTACCTTAGTTAAAGCCCAAAAATTTGATAATAAACATATAGCAGTTTTTCAAATATTTTGTCGCCAATGACTTTTTCTCGTTCGAAGCGGCTGTCAGATTAGGTCAAGCTTATCCCCAAAACTGTAGGTTCGACTCTAAGTTACGACAGTTGAACTTACTCTGGACACATCTTAGAACATCTCAATCTAAACACTTAGACCGCAATTTAATCTTCACCAATCAACAAAACTTGTTTATCTAACTTATCCAAAACCTTCATTAAATCTCTGTGTTCACTTGCTTCCAACACACCAATAAATTGCCTTTCCCATTGTAGCGCCTTGGGTGCAATATTTTGATACAGCGTCTTACCTTGACTCGTTAAAGATAGATAAGCCGCGCGGTTATCATTTTTGTCTGTTTGCCTTATTAAGCATGCTTTACTTTCTAAGGCTTTCACAGCCCGCGATACTTTAGACTTATCCATAGAAGTAAGGTCTCCAATATCCTTGGAATATAGTTTGTTTTGCTGCGCTAATTGCGCCAAGACACGCCATTCTGGAATAGTGATATCGAATTCTTGTTTATAAATTTTCGATAAAGCCAAACTTATATTTGTGGCCAAATGAACCATTCTGTAAGGAACAAATTGCTTGAGTTGCACTGAACCGATCTTTTCCTTACTTTTACTGTCATTATCTATGTCATTATTTTTCATATTTTCTTGGCAACCCGTTTCGTGTAAAGAATAAAATACAACACAACCGAATACATTAAAGGTTGATAATAACAGTAATATAGTTTCATATGAGACTATATTACTAATCTATGCAATGGGCGAACCAATGACCAAGACAAATGAAATTTGTTATTCCAACGGATTTAATAATGAACATGAATCTGAGGCGTTAAAAGGCGCATTGCCTATTGGCCAGTTTAATCCTCAAAAGTGTGCATATGGCTTATATGCTGAACAATTCAGTACTACAGCTTTCACGGCCCCAAGACATGAAAATCGCCGCACTTGGATGTATCGTATCCGGCCATCGATCAGCATGGGTGACTATTTACCTATTGATAAAGGTTTGCTTCGAACGGCACCTTTGATCGGCCCACCTTGTCCACCCAATGTTATGCGTTGGAGTGCACAACCCATTTCAGACACGCCTACTGACTTTATTGATGGACTCACCACTGTCGCCGCCAATGGTGATGCTAAAACCCAGATAGGCATAGGCATACACCTTTATTCTGCAAACAAGGGCATGGAAAATCGTTATTTTTGTAATGCAGATGGCGAATTTTTATTGGTACCTCAGCAAGGTGAATTTGTAGCTCGCACAGAGTTAGGGTTACTCAGTGTGAAACCCGGTGAAATAATGGTTATTCCTCGTGGCATAAAGTTTCAAATAGAACCTCTGAACGAACCTATTCGTGGCTATATTTGTGAAAACTACGGCACACCCTTTACCTTGCCAGAAAGAGGCCCAGTCGGTGCTAATGGATTTGCTAATCAACGTGACTTCCACTATCCAACAGCTTGGTTTGAAGACAAAGAACATGCCTGTTACTTAGTCACAAAGTTTTGTGGTGAAATGTATCAAGCGCAGCTAGGTCATAGTCCGTTAGATGTAGTGGCGTGGGTGGGTAATAGTGCACCCTACAAATACGATTTATCCCGATTTAATGTGATCAATACAGTGAGCTTTGATCATCCTGATCCTTCTATATTTACGGTGCTAACTTCTGCCTCAGATACCATAGGTACTGCCAACATGGATTTTGTTATTTTTCCACCACGTTGGATGGTGGCAGAAAATACCTTCAGACCCCCCTGGTATCACCGTAATGTGATGAGTGAATTTATGGGGTTAGTGCATGGCGTTTACGACGCAAAAGAAAAAGGCTTTGAACCAGGCGGTATGAGTTTGCATAATTGCATGACACCTCATGGACCAGAAGCGGAGGTATTTGAAAAGGCATCAAATACCCCACTTAACCCACAAAAATATGATAATACGTTGGCGTTTATGTTTGAGTCTCGTTATGTCATTGCACCTACAGAATTTGCATTACACTCAGCAACCAGACAAAAAAATTATCTGAGTTGTTGGGGAAATTTAGCAAAACATTTTGATGGAAAGGCTTAAGAACAGCTTCAAGCCAAAAATAATTAAGAGAGAAAAATATGTTAATGATTAATGAAACGCATGATGTCAATTTAACCAGTTGGGTTAGTTCTGCAAATAGTGATAGTGACTTTCCTATTCAAAACTTACCTTTTGCAATATGTAAACACACAGCACACAGTGAGGCTTTCAGAGGCTGCGTAGCGATTGGCGATCAAGTGCTTGATTTAGCAGCGTTGGCTAACGCCAATATTTTTTCTGGTAATGTTCAAGAAGCATTACAAGCAGCCAGTCAACCAACCTTAAACGCATTGATGGACTTAGGTGCACAAACTAATTCAGCTCTTAGGCTAGCTTTATCTAAAGCGTTGCGTAGTGATTCAGAATTGCAAACGGCATTAACACCTGCCCTGATCAGTCAACAAGATATAGAATTTGGTATGCCTTGTCATATTGGTGATTACACTGATTTTTACACTTCTATTCATCATGCTACCGCAATAGGTAAATTATTCCGCCCAGATAACCCTTTATTACCTAATTATAAATGGATACCTATTGGTTATCATGGACGTTCTTCGACTATAGGCATATCGGGCCAAAGTTTTCACCGGCCAGTAGGGCAAACCAAAGCACCAGATGCCACAGAGCCTAGTTTTGGCCCGTGTAAACGTTTGGATTACGAGTTAGAAATGGGCTTGTTTGTAGGTAAAAGCACCCAGATGGGCGAGCTCATCAATATAGAAAATGCCGAACAACACCTATTTGGTATCTGCATTTTTAATGACTGGTCTGCGCGAGATATTCAAGCCTGGGAATACCAACCATTAGGGCCGTTTTTAGCCAAAAGTTTTGCATCGACTATTTCACCGTGGATAGTCACTATGGAAGCCTTGGCGCCTTATCGCAGTAAATTTACTCGCCCAGAAACAGACCCCCAACCTTTGCCACACTTAAGCAGCGAACAAAATACGCAACATGGCGGCCTAGATATCGACTTAAGCTGTTTCATACAAACTCAAGCTATGCGTGAAAACAAACAACAGATGACACAACTATCTAAGTCCAACTTTAAATATTCTTATTGGACACCAGCGCAACTGATAACCCATCATGCGAGCAATGGTTGTGCAATGCGTTCTGGGGATTTATTAGGCTCAGGCACTCAGTCAGGGCCAACATTTGAAGAGGCAGGTTCGTTACTTGAATTAAGTAAAGGCGGCAAGTCACCTATCGACTTGCCAAATGGCGAAAAACGCACATTTTTAGAAGACGGTGACAGTATTATTATGCGCGCATCGTGCAGTAAAAAAGGTGCTGTCAGAATTGGTTTTGGAGAAGTAGTGGCAACCGTTTTACCCATTAACGTGTAGGACTTAACCATGAGATTATACAGTTACTATCGCTCATCTGCTGCTTACCGGGTCAGAATTGCTTTAAACCTCAAGCAGATTGAGCATAGTATCGAGCCGGTCAACCTGCTAAAAAAAGAACACAAAAGCCCTAACTATCTAGCTAAACAACCACAAGGACTGGTGCCTTGCTTGGAAACGGATAAAGGGCAACTTTTAGCTCAGTCAGGTGCTATTTTGAGTTATTTAGATAGTTTGTATCCTCACGCTAAGTTGTTACCGGCTGATCCCTTTCAGGCAGCAAAAATTCAAAGCGTTGTAGATATGATTGCTTGTGACATCCACCCTGTTTGCAATTTAAGGATACTCAATTATCTGACTGACATTCTAACAGTAGACAGTGAGCAAAAATTAGCTTGGTATCGACACTGGATAGTCATAGGGTTTGAAGCGCTGGAAACCCTTTTAAATAAAACCCAATACTGTTTTGGCGAACAGCCCACCCTCGCAGATGTGTATTTGATCCCACAGGTCTTCAATGCGCTGCGATTCGAGGTGGATATGGCGTCATTTCCAAAAATAATGAATGCCTACCAAAACTGCAATCAACTTGACGCCTTTATTGACGCCAAACCAGAAAATCAGGTGGACGCAATGCAACCTGCTCTAAAAACGTAAAAGAACAGCTCGCTTGTTGCACTTATGATAATGTTCGTTCAATTACGTTATATCTATCAGGTTAACTATGCCATTACCCTTTTCACTGCTTGACCTTGCTCCTATTGCTGAAGGTTCAAGCATTGCCGACGCCCTCGATAATTCCCGACAACTGGCAATACTGGCAGAACAGTCTGGCTACAATCGAGTCTGGTTAGCAGAACATCACGGTATGTTTGGCGTAGCGAGTTCTGCAACCGCTATAGTGCTGGGTCATATTGCTGCCGCCACATCTAAGATTAGAATTGGCTCAGGAGGCGTGATGTTACCAAACCATTCTCCGCTGGTGATTGCAGAACAATTTGGCACCCTGGCAACCTTGTTTCCAGACAGAGTAGACTTAGGACTAGGGCGTGCACCCGGTACAGATATGGCAACTGCTAGAGCGTTGCGGCGCAACCTCAGTTCTGATGCAGATAATTACCCTGGAGATATTCGTGAACTCCAACATTATTTAGCTAAACCGCAAACAGGGCAAAATATTGTTGCCGTTCCTGGGGCAAATACACACATCCCCATTTGGCTCTTAGGATCAAGCTTATACAGTGCCAAACTAGCGGGTCAGTTTGGACTGCCCTACTCTTTTGCTTCTCACTTTGCGCCAGATCAACTGTTCGACGCAATCAGCCTTTATCGGTCGAGCTTTCAAGCGTCAGAGCAATCGCAGCAGCCTTATATGATGGCGGGGCTGATGGCAGTGGTAGCCGATACTGACGAAGAAGCCCAATATCTATTTACGTCAGTACAACAACAATTTATGAACATGCGTAAAGGGGCGAATCGCGCTTTTGCCAGACCAATAGATGACATATCAACAATCTGTACTGCAGCAGACCAAGCCATGTTATCGAATATATTACGTTACGCCATGGTGGGGTCAAAACAAACAGTCACCGATAAGCTAAGCCAATTCATTGAAGCCACTAACGTAGACGAAATCATAGTGTCTAGTCCAATACATGATATGCAAGCGCGCTTAAAAAGTGTGCAGATGCTAGCAGAAACAGGCCTGATGCAAGCCTGCTAATCTTTAGACAGCTAGTTAATAAACAAAGTCTACAAAACTCGCCCAATGAATATCTGCTATTTCCGCAGATACAGAAGCACTGATTAATATCAATATTTCACATGCAATTCGTTCAGGCATACGATCTAATTCTCTTAGCTGCCATCATGGCGCCTAAAGAATTACCCACTATGCTGAGACGTTTAATCTTCAATTGCTCTAATAGTAGGAATAACATCTGGCATTGACTGGATACAGAGTAGTCATCACTTGGTTCGTAAGCAGTTTGACCATGATCTTTAAGATCAGGAATAAGTATGTGTTATTGTGAAGAAAACCTCTTGGCAGAACGGTTCCAAACGAATTTGTCAGCACTGAAACCGTGTAAAAGTGCCAGCATAGGCTCATCATTTCTGAAGTGCTTGGCATGGCTATGATGAAACACTTCAAGTCCGTTAATTAAGCAGATGGTTGCTTCTCAGTCTCACAAGCTTTACTTCTGCACGATTATCTGTATTAAAAAATAATTTACTGTGTGACGTTCGACGCGGCCTTGTTGACAAAACAATTATCAAACCCAAAAACAAGACTATCATAACTACAAATGCCTTAGATATTTCCTGATCATCTCTATGTTTCCCTACAACAATGCGCAGGCCTAGATACTTAATGTTTAATGTTTAATGTTTAATGTTTAATGTTTAAGCTATTGACTAACAAATCTATGCCTTTAGCAAACTTATTTTCATTCATTCCTGCAAATCCCAAACGTATAAAACCATCTCGGTCGTTATTCTTATTGAAGCAGAACTGCTTTTCGTGTTGGATATAGATACCCAGTGGTTGACACTTATTGGCTAACCACTCAGCGCTGGGGATACCTTGAATAATGTCCGTGCTATGTTTCAACTTCACCCAAAGAGCCATACCGCCATCAGGAATATCAAATTCAAAACAGGGATATTTTTTTAGAACCAAAACAGCATGGTCTCTGCGCTGCAGATTGACCCGAGTGGTGCGCCTTAAGTGCCTTTCAAAACCACCATTTTCCATCCACCTAGCTAATGCAGCTTGCATCAACACATTGCTTTTATGGCAAATCATTAATCGATATTCAGTTACGGCCTTTGCCATAGCTTTGCTGACAGCCATAATGCCAATTCTGGCACCTGGAAACATTATTTTTGAAAAGGTCGAAAGGTAGATAATCAGTCGCGCGGGATCGTCTGTTGCCATGGGCGCAAGAGGTTGACAACGGTAATGGAATTCATGATCGTAATCATCTTCAACTATGGGGATTTTGTGCTGCGCAGCAAGCTGATAAATAGCCATTCTTCGACTCACTGTTAACGTGACCGTCGTAGGGTATTGGTGCAACGGTGTAAGGTATATCAACCTAATGTTACCTTTTAGTATTTGTGCATCTAAGTCATTAGGGCACATCCCCTGTGCATCTTGTTTAACCCCCACCAACTCAGCACCAGTATTGCTAAACGCCGACATCGCAGGGGGATAACCCAGCTCTTCCACTGCCACTTTATCCCCTAACTGCAGTAGCAATTGTGACACAATAAACAGTGCCTCTTGTGAACCATTGGTGATCACAATTTCACGTTCGGTAATCGCTCTAGACTTACGCAGATAGGTCTTAACTTGGTCTATGAGTTCAGGTGTGCCAGCACTTTGCCCATAGCTCAATTGAGCCGGGTTAGGCCGAGACAGTACTTCAGACATACAACGCTTAAACTCATCAAAAGGAAACAAATTTATATCAGGTTGACCACCAGAAAAGTTGTACTCAAAACGATTGGCTGGATAAGAAGGTAATGCGCTACCCGAACGCACAAAGCGGTAGTCGATATGACTTCTAATACCTGCCACCCTAGACAATGCTTGGCGCTTGCTATTCTCGATTGGCAAATGAGACACCACTTTGTAGCCAACTCTTTGGATTGACTCAATCCAACCTTCAGCAACCAGCTCAGCTAAAGACTTCATCACCGTATGCCGGTTTAAGCCTAAATCTTCGCTTATGGATTTAACCGATGGCAACTTATCACCCGCAGCCAACTGGCCTTGCCTAATGGCACACCTAACCGTTTCTGCAAGCTGCAAATACTTGGCTTGGGAGCTGTTTATATTCTGCAATTTAAATACTTTCATTGGTCTATTTTAAATCTGACTTTTGGTTGATTTAATTAGACCAAAATACAGCAATAATAGCGAATCTAACAAATCAAAAGAAGAGAAGATAAATAATGACTCAAGAATCGATGATATTGGAAGACGAATATGTGGCACTTAAACCAATGCAACCTAGTCATATAAAAGACTTGTATCGCGCCGGAAAAGATCTGGCAATTTGGCAATGGACCACAGCTAACTATTGTCAAACCCTAGATATCACCAAACAGTGGGTTGAGTCTTGTATTGAAAAAGCCCGTTTAAATCTTCAGCAACCTTGTGTTATCGTGGATAAAACACAAAATGAAATTGTGGGTTCAACTAGCTACCTGAATATTTCTGTAGAGCACAAATCCATCGAAATTGGTTTTACCTTTTTAAATCCCAATGCTCAAAGAAGTTTCGTTAATCGCCGCTGTAAACTTTTATTGTTAACCCATGCATTTGAAACACTCAAGCTCAACAGAGTGGCGTTTCAAACCCATGAAAAAAATCAACGTTCAAGAACCGCCATTTTAGGTATAGGCGCAACCTTTGAAGGTATTCACCGTGATTGTCGTATTCAATAAAACGGCAGTATTCGTAGCAATGCCGTTTACAGCATCATCAAACCAGAATGGCCACAAACCCAGTCCAAATTGATAGCCAAAATAACTCAGCCATCAATCGAAAAGATATAGGAGTAGCCAGATTATTTATATTCCGAATAAATTCAAAATGACAGAGATAACCCATAAGCATCAGTTTATCGATGAGTTTGGTTTTGGAGTGGTGATATCTTCAGCAGACGGACTTTCGGGCACACATCTGCCCTTTGTTTTACATGCAGATGAAGGTGAACAAGGTGTGTTATATGCTCATTGTGCTAAAGCTAATCCTCATTGGAAAGACTTAGAAGGTCAGAATGTGTTGGTCATATTTACTGGACCACATGGTTATATCTCTCCTAGTTGGTACACCACTAAACCCGCAGTACCAACCTGGAACTATACGGCGGTGCATGCCTATGGCGTTGTCACTTTACTTGAGCCAGAAGCAACATTAAAAGCAGTAGATCAAGTCGTAGAAAAATATGAACCACAACTATTGGTTAAACGGGACATAGTCACCGACCAAATCAAACACAAAATGTTAGCAGGCATAGTAGGATTTAAAATCGCGTTAACAAAACTAGAAGGTCAATTAAAGTTGGGGCAAAACAAAAGTAAAGATGACCAAACTGGGGTTTTAAATGCGCTTAACAACTCAAATAATTTAAATGATTTAATACTTTCCAGCTACATGCAAAAAATGAATCTGGTTTGATCAACTTGAATTAGTTCGCAGATGACGTTTTACTTTACAGACTTTGATAATGCGATCCTAACAACAAACACGTTTTTATGAATCTTTGGGATCACAGCAATACATTGCGATGTTGTGGTAACTTGACAGATATGACCAGATTATAAGTTAAGCATTTGGATTTATTAGGTGGCTATGCACAGCGCTATTTCTTTCCTAAGAAACGATTGACTAAAAAACTACATCACAACGAATGTGAAGTACGTTGCTTAACCATAATTAAATGCTAATAAAGCACTATTTTTATTTCTGAATTATTTTCTCTTAACCATCGGGTTAGCACCAATAATAATCATCCGTACCATCGTTACTGTCTCTTGGGTTAAATCGCTGCGCTGTTCAATATTCATATTCGCGGCAGAGACGTCAAGGGTAGATACCAGTCGAGTTATTCCCTTAGCGACCAGGCGTGGTTAGTGAATTTCTTTACCACAAGCCTTTGCGATGCGCAGCAATTCATAGTAAGGATATTATTTTATACGTCGGAGTTAAACTCAATATTCAAAATCGTTTGAGAATATTTAACATAGGTATTTTTTGTAAAAACCTCTCTCCGATAGCTACGTTTGTTCAAAACAATGTCTCTGGGAATTAGTCATGATTTAGGCTGTGTTTAACATCTCTAAATCGTTACCGGTTAAATACGCACCAAATTCTTTTATTAGCATATTAATATAGTGACGAGGGACCTTGTCACATGACTTAAGTTTTTTTATGGAGGATAAGTGGCATCCCAGACGTTGAGCGAAGCAGCTAGTAGGGATGCCTCTGCTGGTAATGAAATTCAAAAAACGTTTACCGGTCATACATACTTCCTTCATGACGTAACGCATTACACGTAATGATGAGTTTTGTATCACAAAATGTCCTTTTATTTGGTATGCCATCACATACCATTAACCTTTCATAAACATCTAATTAACCTTTAAGAAGCATCTAATTAACCTTCTTAATATGATGGTCTATTATTTGCCCACTAATATTTAAAACATCCAAACCGACTTTTATCATGCTAAAAGCCACTTTTGACAACGTATATTTAATGGCCTTTGAAATATTTCTACAACCTCATTCAAAAAATATAAAACAAAATTATATCCTGTGAATTTTACTTCTGGATTATTGACGCTCGGCCATTCCGTTGGCGCCAATAATGATCATCCGCACCATTGTTACCGTCTCTTGGGTTAAAACGTTTCGCTGTTGTATATTCATGTTTGCAGCCGATGCTCCGAGGGTAAACACCAGTCGAGTTATGGCTTTTGCAACTAGACGCGGTTCATGAATTTTTTTACTGGTTGTTTTGGCGATACGCAACAGCTCATCATTTAACTCCTCTTCAAAGTAATTGAGCTCGCGATCCACTGCATTGCGAAAAGCATCAGAACCAATCGAAATTTCACGCAGCAATATTTTCAAATATTTTTGGTCGTCATCCAGTGCTTCCATAAATACTTCTACTGAACTGCGTACTCCGCCGCGATCGTTTTCAAGTCGCTTGCGCGCTTCGCGTATCGTACCTCGAAGACCCCGCCCTGCCCTGTCGATAATGGCTACCGCGAGTTCGTCAACGTCTCTAAAGTGTCGGTAAAAGCTATTCGGTGCGATGCCTGCTTCTCGGGCAATTTCTCTGAGGCTAAGACTCGACACGCTCCGATTGGCGTCCACTAGCCGCACTGCAGCGTCCATCAACTCTTGCTCTGATATGGCGGGTTTGCGTTTTGGTTTGTCCTGTTCTACGTCAGTATTTTTTTTTCTGATGAGGCGCATGATGTGTTTCATAAACTAAAAATAGTAAGTTAACGCATTGATATGACGTTGTAAACACGCATGTATATACACATGTAATGACAATCGTATATACAACTGTATTGACAAGTGTATATACACTTGTATATTATCTACGCTTATTCAAAGACATTCGAAGAGAAAGAGTCATGCAAGCTTTTAAAACATGGGGTGAAAATTTGATATCGCCTTTGATTAACCCAGCAAAATTTGATTTCTGGGCACAGCAATTGGGAACAACCCATGCTTGGGGCCGATGTTTTGCGAGAGTTATTTCAGTAGTGTCTCAAAGCCCAGATACCAAAACCCTGACATTAAAGGCGAATCGTAATTGGCAGGGATTTGTTGCGGGCCAGCATTGTAACGTCACAGCTTCGATTGCAGGACGAAATATTACTCGGAGCTATAGCATAAGCAGCGACCCGATTGATGGACGACACATTCAGATTACTATACGCCGCGAAGCAGGTGGTTTGATGAGCGAGCATTTATGTAACGATATTGAGGCAGGTGACCGTTTAGAATTGGGTCGTCCTTTCGGTGATATGCTGTTGCCAACACCTATGCCAGAACATTTGCTGCTTTTGGCTGCTGGCAGTGGTATTACGCCTATGATAAGTCAAATTCGCACATTAGCTAGGAATGGCATGCCATCTGCCGTCACGCTGATGTACTGGGAAAAAACCAATACCGATTTTAATTTTGCGCATGAGTTACGGTCAATTGCTCTTAACCACCCTAATTTTGAGGTGCACCTGATCACCACACGAGAGCAAAACGAAGAATCTGTATCGGGTAGGATCAGTCATGAATTATTATCAAAGATGCCAAATATAAGCCACGTTGATCAAGCTTTTGCCTGTGGCTCGAGTGGCTTTGTTGAGGCAGCGGCTAGCATTTGTAAGCACCGAAAACTTCCACTTCTCAGCGAAGCCTTCACGCCATCGCAGGCTCAAACTTCTAATACTGAGATTACGCAACACGATGTATATTTACGCCGCAGTAAAATTCATCTGCGCCTTAGCAATCAATTACCATTACTCGAACAATTAGAAAGTGCCGGCGTTTCAGTACCATTTGGGTGTCGCCAAGGGATCTGTAATACCTGCACTTGCACTCGTATTTCGGGTGCAACTGTAGATGATTTTAGTGGTGGCGTTGACAATGAGCCCTCGCAAATTATTAAACTGTGCGTCAGTCGTGCTGCCGCAAATATTGAACTAGATTTATAGGAGTATTTGACATGAACAATTCAAAAAGTCGCGCAATGAGCGCAAATGAACTGGCTCAGTTTGGTGCTGAGCTTGAAGCTATAAAACAAGAACAGCTGGCTGATGTAGGGGAAGTTGATGCGCGTTATATCCGCCGCATTGTCGCCGCCGTTCGTTATACCGAAGTCATTGGGCGAGGTTTTTTGTTTTTAAGTTTCTTTCCCCCGTTTTGGCTGTTGGGTGTTTTAATACTGGCGTTGTCAAAAATATTAGAAAATATGGAACTTGGGCATAACGTGATGCATGGGCAGTATGATTTTATGAACGAACCCTCGCTCAAAGGCAGTACCTATGAATGGGATATTGCAGGCACTTCTGATAATTGGCGTGAAAGTCATAACTACAAGCATCATACTTACACAAACATTAAAGGTATGGACGATGATGTGGGTTATGGCATGTTACGTTTGTTTCCGGAACAGCGTTGGTCGCCCATGGCATTATTTCAAACTTTTTATGCGACTTTGCTAGCATTGTTGTTTCAATGGGGCATTGCCGTCCAAGAATTGCAGCTAGGTAAAGTAGTCAAGGGCCGTAAGACATGGGCCGAATTACGTGCTGAATTAAAGCCTGTGATGCGTAAAATCAACCGTCAATTGATTAAAGACTATCTTGTCTTTCCATTGTTAGCAGGCCCAATGTTTTTAAGTGTGCTAGCGGGAAATTTTGTGGCCAACATACTGCGTAATTTATGGACCTTTATGATTATTTTCTGCGGTCATTTTACCACCGATGCCGAAGTATTTCATAAGTCAGTGCTCGATAACGAGTTACCAGGGCATTGGTATCTGCGCCAGCTGCGTGGATCGTCTAATTTAAAGGGCGGTAAACTGTTTCATATTCTTTCAGGTAACCTTAGTCATCAGATTGAACATCACCTGTTTCCAACCGTGCCAGCAAGACGTTACGCCGTAATGAGTGTCAAAGTGCAAAAGGTCTGTGAAAAGTTTGGTCAAAACTACAACAACGACTACCTTTACAAGCAATTTGGACAAGTTGTATGGCGCATCATTCGCCACTCATTCCCATCATCGCCAAAGTCACTAGGCGTGTGAGGTTAACTCGGTGCTAATGACCAAGACCGAGGTCATTAGCACCGAGTTAAGTAAGAGTGATTGCTTCTAAATATGACCGTTTCAAGCAAGGTTTATTTAAGTGGGGTTATAACATCACTCAGTCGCTCTTAGATCCTT
>OOGD01000197.1_pt1 | contig 13608 bp, 9 predicted proteins | sample 1670381 | NCBI WGS metagenome assembly OOGD01 (sample SAMEA98146918, study PRJEB22522) | marine metagenome | biome: marine biome; feature: marine water body; material: sea ice | place: Arctic Ocean | collected 14-Sep-2015 | depth 1.3 m | reverse complement strand
GTAAATAGCAACTATTCAAGATGATTTACAAAGACTTTTATAGTAGCTTGTGTAAATGAGTATTAAAGCATTCCTGATAAGTCAGTCTAAAAATAAAATAACTTACCTTAATTAAAATCCATAAAAGATTTATTTACGAAATAATTCTTTCGGCTATACTACTGCCGCCCCACTATTTCCAACTAATTTCGGAAGCTTTATGCGTTCTATTCTTCTCTCAATCATGGCTTTATTTCTGGCTATATTTTTGCTGTTGTTGGGCAATAGTTTACTCAGCACCTTGTTGATCCTAAGAGGGATTGCCGAAGGTTTTTCAGGTAAATTTTTGGGGGTTCTCACTTCGGTCTATTTTTTAGGCGCTTTTGTTGCCACTTTGATGGCTTCGAAGATGATCAAACGAATGGGCCATATCCGCTGTTTTACTTTTTGCACCGCTTTACTAGGTTGTTGTACTCTTGCTTACACTTTATTTGTCTCTCCATATGCTTGGTTAGTTATTCGATTTACTACTGGCTTTGGTGTATTTGCGATGTATACAGTGGTCGAGAGTTGGTTAAATGGTCAAACGCAAGACGCTTATCGAAGTCGCATATTTTCTATATATACCCTGATCAATCTCTTAGCTATTGCCGCATCACAGCAACTTTTGCTTATTGACAGTGCCACTGGTTATACTCTTTTCATAATAGCTAGTTTACTGGTCACAGCTTCGATTATGCCAATTTCTTGGACCAGACTGCAACAACCCAATGTGGATGTTGATATGCCATCTATGAGTATTTTAAAGGTGTTTGATGCAGCACCCGTTGCTGTAACTGGTTGCTTAGTTTCAGGGTTAATAATGGGACCTTTTTGGGGCCTAACACCATTATTTGTGAATGGTTTGGGATACACCGAAAATGAACTTGCTGCTTTCATATCGCTTTCTATTCTTGGAGGCGCTTTATTGCAATACCCTGTTGGTCGTTGGTCAGATCGAATGGATCGTCGGCGTGTCATTTTATTTACGTTAATACTGGGATGCATATTGGCATTATCTATGGCTTTTTGTGCGAAATATTTCGCAGTTGAACGAGGGCTAATTACGGCATTATCGGCAATATTTTGTGGCCTTGTGTTAGCTATATACCCTATTTCCGTGGTTCATCTTGTAGAACGGATACATAAGGATCACTTGGTAGCAGGTTCCAGTAGCCTTTTAATGGTCTTCGGTTTGGGATCTTTTGTTGGGCCCACCATTGCGGGGTTTGCTCTAGAATATTTGGGTGTTGGTGCTCTACCCGCCTATTATCTGATGGTTTTAGCAATCTTTAGTATTATTCTCACAATACAATTAATTCGCTCGCGTGTTGTTGAAATACCGGAAGACCATGAAAGTCATTACGTCGCAATGGTTCGAACATCGCCGAATGTACTACCCATGCACCCAGAATATGAAGAGGTGCTGGACATACAAGAAGAAAGCACTCAAAACTATTAACTTAAGTAGGCTTAATATTTTGGCCTAATTAATATTTTTTGTACTATTAATTTTATCCAACATCCTGTTTCTTTACAAATAACTATCCCTATTATGTTGTCAATTTTGACTTTGTTGTTTTCTTTTTTATGAATACAAACTACTGGTTATCAACAACTAATTGTTTCAATCTTGATTAAGCACGAAGACATGCGAAACACTTAATTTTCAAAGTAAAAAATCATGACTACAATTAATTAAAGAATGCACACCCCGTTTAGAGTTTAAGAGTCACCCAAGTTGTAGACATCCCTAAGCTTGGTAGTTATCTGAGTTTACTTAAAATCTTAAACACGGCGATAAAGGAAAATATTCATGAAATCATTAACGTTGTATAACACCGAATCTATAGACAAATTAGTGTGGCCAGAAGAACAGGTCTCTATATCTGCAAAAACACCCGCATTAAGTATTTTAACCGATTTTCGTCAGCATCGTCCAAGGGTAATAGATGCGAATGTCAGAGCGATAGATCTTGAGAACTTAATGAAGCGATCACATGTGAAAATGAAAATAATACTGGATCTGCATAAGAAATTTATTGGAATTGTGAGTTTATATGACCTTTCTGAAGAAAATATTCTCAAGAAGGTAGATAAGAATACCCCACGTAATGAACTTTTAGTCAGCGACCTTATGCATGCGCGTGAAACACTCAAATGTTTTGATTATAATGATTTGGCAAAAGCGACGGTTGAGGACGTACTAGAAACACAAAAGCATAACCATCAGCAACATTGTTTAGTGATTGACCGTAAGCAACATGAAATTCGTGGTTTAATTTCTGCAAGGGATGTTGCTCGCCTCATCAATCGTGCGGTAGACATCAAAGCACACATCTCCTTTGAAGCATTGTTTAATGAGTTAATGGCCTAACTATTTCTATTAACAACAAAAATTGTTGGTGTAAAACTTGCCCGTACCTAATCATTTATTGCGCATGAGTTACCAGAACCCATCAATATTATTTTACTCGTTGAATGTTCAATTGGATAAAAATTTTAGCAACTTTAAACAGTCTTAACATATCTGATCATCTCAAGCATCCCTTCTATGATAGAGATTATTTTTTTCCATAAGACCAACATTAATTGCGTAGACAACATAATCATCTCGATTACCCTTTTAAATACGACGAACTGTTTTGTGAAAATTTAGCCTTGTGATATTTTATATTTTTAACCATTTCATTCACTAGAAATGGTTAATTAATTCTTACAACAATATTTAAATGAAATGTGTCGTGGTTCAGAAGATGATATATATTCAAAGCGTTCCAGCATAGATGCTGTCTCATCACCCGGCGGTATTTTAATATGAAGGCAAGTTTAATAGGTAAATTTCCAATTAATATTGCTTGAGTAAGGAAGTGAAGAACATCGCTTTAAGTCGTTATGTAAAAAAAAAGCGATGGCATATTTTATTTATTATTTCTTGGCCGAAGTTGCGTCTTATTAAGCAGACAATAGTCCTCAAACAATTAGTCTTTAAATAATACACCATAATAAGAGTAGTTATATGCAATACGGTATTGATATTGGTGGTACAAAAATGGAGTTGGGCATATTTGATAACAATCAAAATCTGTTATCAAGTCAACGCATCCGAACACCTACAGATGACTATAGTAAATTTCTACAAGCAGTTATATTTTTAGTGGAGCAAGCAGACCAAAACACCTTAGGAGAAAGCACAGTGGGCATCGGTTTACCTTGTGTTATCGACTCTAACAATTTTGCTGTTTCATCTAATATCCAATGTATTAATGGAAAAAATGTGCACGCCGATATTCGTGATAAATTAAAACGATGTGTAGGGTTTGGCAATGACAGTGAAACTTTTGCAGTTGCGGAATCAGTATACGGTGCAGGAAAAGACCATTCCAAAGTACTCAGTGTCATTATTGGTACTGGTGTCAATTCAACCTTGTGTGTACAAGGAAAACTGTTTACAAGCCGTAATAAAATCGCAGGTGAATGGGGGCATGTATTGCTCAGTGCCCTGCATCAACAACGTTATGGACTGCCTTTACTTGAGTGTGGATGTGGCTCATTGGGCTGTGTTGAACCTTATGTTTCAGGGAAAGGCTTAGAATGGCTTTACACCCATATGGGTGGAGATAATATAAGTGCACAAACTCTGGTAACTAAAATGAGACATGGCGATCACCTTGCCGTCAAAACGTTTAATTGTTATTTGGATCTTTTAGCTCATAGTTTAGCCCAACTGGTCATCTACTATGACCCTGACGTTATAGTAGTTGGAGGGGGAATATCGAATATATCAGAGATTTATATGTACTTACCTGACCTGATGTCTGACTATCTATTTAAAGGTGTTCTACTCCCTAAAATTGTCGGAACCAAATTTAGCAATCATAGCGCATTACTAGGTGCTGCAATAATCGGCGCAGAGGCATCAGAATTGGTAACTCAATTAGATTAGTTTTGTTTTGAATTTGTTTGACGATTTCCTCACTTAACTAAGTTAATGAGTAAACGTCACTTATTTTCGCTTTGTGCCACTTTTACGTTTTTTTGTAAAACGCTGTTTACCTAAACCAGTCAACCCTTTAGGTAACACTTCACGACTTTGTGCTATTAGCTCTTTAAGTTGCACCTCTAGCGGGCACATTAATTTTTTATATTGGCTTTTTCCTTCACTGATAGCAGATAATTCTGATTCCCAACGGGCAGTCATATCAGGATAAGTCGCCACATCTGGCAAAGCCTCTATCAAGCCCCGCCCACTTGCGGTTGAAGTAATAGTTTTACCGGTACGTGACAAAAACCCCCGAGTAAACAATAATTCTATGATCCCTGCTCGGGTTGCCTCTGTGCCCAAACCGTCTGTTTCCCGCAAGACTTTGCGTAGTTGTGGATCGCTTACATGGGCACTTATGCCTGTCATAGCGGCTAGTAAGCTGCCGTCTGTATAAGCTTTCGGTGGCGAAGTATTTTTTTCTAACACTTCAGCTTGTAAAGATTTAAGAACCTGTCCAATATCTAAACGAGGTAATAGCTGTGTAGCCTCGCTGTTGTCATCCTGGTTACTAGTTTTACTGCGAGACAGAAAAATACAACGCCACCCCTCATTAATCAGTTCCTTTGCGACTGCGACAAATAATCCTGCAGCAATTTCTACTTCAACACGTACCGCATAATATTCGTGATGGGTCAAAAATTGTGCTAAATAATTTCGGCATATTAGGGCATACACCTTCGCATCGTTTCCAGATAGATGATTACTGGTTTTTTCAGTTGGAATAATAGCGTGGTGAGCATCGACTTTTTTGTCGTTCCAAGCTTTTGATTTATATTTTAAATCAAACTGGGTTTGACTAAATACATGGCCTTGTTGGCCAAGATGTTGGCTATTGCTTAAAATGGCACTGTGTACTTTTTTAGCTTGACCAAAATGGCTAAGGGGTAAATAACGACTATCTGAACGGGGGTAGGTAATTAATTTGTAACGTTCATACAACCCCTGACAAATATCCAGTACCTGCTGAGCGCTTAAACCGAAGGCTTTACTTGCATCAATTTGTAAAGATGACAAATTATAAGGCAGTGGCGGTGCTTGTTTTTTATGCTCACGTTTAAGACTTTTTACCAATGCGGGTTGCTGACTGACGCGCCCAGCAACATTTTGCGCCAGTGCCTGGGATAAATTTCGACCCTGGTCGTCAAGATATTTGGCACATTGCTCACTGGGTTGCCACTTGGCTTTAAAATTCTCACCGTTGTTTGTTTCTAAGTCGGCCCAGACTTCATAGAATGCCTTACTCACAAACGCATCTATAGCTTTATCACGCCGCACAACTAAACCCAACAAAGGCGTTTGTACTCGGCCCACAGACAACACTCCCTTATACCCAACTTTTTGACCCTGAAGTGTATAGGCACGGGTTAAGTTTATTCCATATAGCCAGTCAGCACGTGAGCGAGCCAGAGCTGAAGTGGACAGTGGGATAAATTCTCGATTACTGCGTAATTTGCTTATTGATTGTTTGACTGCGGAAGGATTTAAGTCATTGATTAAGCAGCGCTGTATACTACTTTTCTTAGCACCAGTTACGCCTAGAAAATTGATCACTTCGTCTACCAATAGCTGACCTTCACGGTCAGGATCTCCAGCATGCACAAGTTGCTCAGCTTGCTTAATTAAAGTGCGTAACACACCAAGTTGTTTGGCAGTCTGCTTTTTAACTGTAAGTTTCCATTGCTGGGGAATAATAGGCAGATGTTCATGGCTCCACTTTTTAAAGACAGGATCGTATGCCTCTGGTTGTTGTTGTTCGAGTAGATGCCCTATGCACCAACTCACCGTATCGCCATTAGCCGCACTAATATAGCCATCACCTTTTTTATGTGGCTTGGGTAATACATCGGCGATAGCACGACCTAAACTGGGTTTTTCGGCAATAAAAAGACGCATAGAACCTATTATCATGTTTTTTTATACAGTAGTGTGTTTTTATTGTTTGAGCAAGGTTTAATGCCAAAGGAGCGTGATTGATTACGACTGGTGTTTAGCACTGAGCGATGCAGTTAGTTACTATTTATTAAGTAGTACACGATAGTTAATGTCTGCTATCCCCCTTATTTACTAATACTTTCATACACAACGTAACTCATTTTAATATATAGAACATTAAACATGACTTAGCACTTTAAAACCAAGAGTCTTAATGAATATTAAAGGTTTGTCCATAATCGGTATGATTATATTCATACTTGTATTTGTACATTATATTTATTAACTACTGGGCATTATATTAGTCAGCATTACCCGACAAGACATTGTCAACAAGCCTAGCCGAAACAATCTCCATTTGTTAAAGTTATGTCACAAATTAATAACCATGAGAACGTCAAACAATGTCTGAGGTGAATAATTTTAAAGCCTTATTGGTAGAAGAGGCCGCCAACAAACAATTTACATTAAATATAGTCAACCGTTCGTTAACTGATTTACCTGAAAATGACCTACTTGTTAATGTGCACTATTCATCATTAAATTATAAAGATGCGTTATCTGCTAGCGGTAATAAAAGAGTCAGCAGTCATTATCCTCATACACCTGGGATAGACGCAGCAGGCGTGGTTATAAACGATAAGACAGGTACTTTTTCACCCGGTGATGAAGTACTGATATTTGGTTATGATTTGGGCATGAATACACCAGGTGGGTTAGGCCAGATGATCTCTATCCCCGCAAACTGGGCTGTAAAACGTCCAGAAAATTTATCTTTAAAAGAAGCCATGACTTACGGAACTGGCGGGTTAACAGCCGCTCTTTGTGTGCAAAAACTAGAGAAAATGGGTGCACGCCCTGAAGATGGTCCCGTTGCGGTGACAGGTGCAACAGGTGGTGTAGGCAGCATCAGTATCGCCTTACTCAAACAACTGGGTTACAGCGTGGTAGCGTTTTCAGGTAAACCTGAACAAACGGAACATTTAAAATCTATTGGTGCCGATGAAGTATTGCATCGTGATGTACTCAATGAAGCGGCAGACTTACCGATGGGTAAAGAAAGATGGGCCCACGGAATAGATACCTTAGGCGGTGACTACCTTGGTAATCTGTTAAAACAAATTAAATCAGGTGGTGGCGTATCGGCTTGCGGTCTGGCCGCTTCTGCTACGCTTTCCTCTTCTGTGTATCCCTTCATTATACGAGGGGTATCCTTACTCGGTGTAGATTCGGTATATATCCCACTAAGTGATAAACAACATATCTGGCAACGAGTCGCTAGCGATATGAAACTTCCAAATCTTCAAGATTTGTGTGAAGAAATATCCTTAGAACAAACACCTGAATATCTACAACGTTTTATGCAAGCGAAGGTAGTAGGCCGTTATTTGGTCAATTTAAACAGCTAGAGTAGTAAATATTCAAAAGCAAATCACTCAGTAGCTAGTCACACTGGATCCCAGTCCAGTGTGACTTCGCAATGCGACCTAAGGTTCTAGGAAACAAGTTCGCCTATAAACTTTTGCAATAATCACACTCCCTAAAACAGTCTTTGCTCCAAAAGTCCCACTTTCTGAATCAACCACATGTCAGTATGCAACAACTATAATGATTTTCTTGATGGTATCACTACATTAGCAAATATCAATCCTGCCACTAATGACATCAAGATCAAAAAAGTTTCCTGAGCAATATGATCGGTTTTGATAATGTCTTGGCCTGAGATAAACGAATTAAGTCCAATATATGTTTTTGAACCTGGAACCAATACTATTAAACCAGGCATAGCCACTATAGTAGAAGGAGCATTAGCGATGCGTGAAAATATATTTGCAAACACACCTAATGCAAATGCGCCAACAAACGCCCCAAGTCCGTTTTCAAGATAGCTAGAGCTCCAAGTCGAGGCTGCATAAGCAATAAAAGTCGATGTTATTGCCCAGGGAACATGTTTCATCGGTGTACGGAATATAGCAACCAGACCTACGCTAAGCATGAACACACCCAACCAGTTGACCCAAAAAGGCAGAGTAACTGCCATTGCCAACTCTTGTTGACCAAACAATTGGTAACCCAGACTGACACCTAAAAAAGCACCAAAATATAGTTTAAATAACTGCATGGTGGCATCCATTACACGTGCCGTTCCCGATACCAAATTACGTGAAGATAATTCAGCTAAACCGATGGTCAATGACAGTCCAGGTACTAATATAATTAAAGAGGAAAGAATGATCAGCCAGATATTAAACCCTGATGATGAATAATGATTAATAACACACGCCATAAAACCTACTGAAAACGAAGCGACAGGTTCCAACATCAAGTTAACTCGCTTTGAACGTAATGCCCACAGAGTCCAAAAATAAACCATCCCCCCTAGCAAACCAGAATAGATAATTTCTGACCAACCAGCCCCCATAAGCATCGCAAATGCACTAGTAGACAAGCTAAAAGCAATACCCGTTAAGCTTTTACCATAGGGACTAGGCATAACATCGATCTCATCTAAATGCTTATCTGCTTCTGCAAGAGATATATCGCCAGATAGTAACTGGTAAGCTAATTCATCAGTCCGAGACAGGGAGTTCATATCCAGCTCACCGGGCTGCATACGTGCAGAGTGGTTATACTCGTCTTCATGACGGTCACTCCACAGCACAATAGATAAAGTGGTGGGGGTAGAATTAAATGACGCATGCAGGCCAAAATGCGTGGCAATTTCAGTTAAATACGCTTCCAGTCGAAAGGATGGTGAACCGTATTTGTGCAACATTTTACCCAGTTTAAGGATAAAACGACGTATTTGGATAAATTCTAACGTGTTCATTTCTTTACTACTACTTCAAAAGTTAACGCAATGTTTATAGCTCTAAAAAACCAAATACATATACGAAAGTGACAAACAGAGTTAGATTCTAGAGATAGTTCAAGTAACGTACAACGTACATTTCTTGAACGTTTGAGATTAGAAAAACTAATGCTTAATTTCTATCATTAACATTGTTTCTAGAACCACATTTCATTTGGTTTTGTCACTAGTCTGGCGACATACTAATAGAATTCACAGAGTATTACTTCGGTCTTGATATGCTTAAACACGTTTCACTAAATAGGTCATAGCAAGACAATAATCTAGGTGGATTGAAGCCAATTTAGACCGACTGATCTGAAGTTCAATTGATAAAGAAAAAGTGATAATAGAGCAAATTAATGACAATTAAATTCTCGACTAATGCTCCACATTTATTTTTGTACCCGTCATAACTACTATTTATTATAATAACTATGCGATATGAATTAATTAAAGCTCCTCACTATTATCCCGAAACGTCTTCCTGTTGAGCTAATTAAAACAAGTTAATTCATCAACAAATACACATCAGTTGATTCATTCCACATACCAGACAACACAAATAAATGGTTATATTGAGATAAGGTATTGAAGTGTAAATTGGGCCTAATATTGTTACTTGCAGTTTGCTTGATCCTTAACCGAAACTCGCCGCTTTTCGATAAGCAGAACGTTGCTGAATTTTTTCCAAATAAGCTAAGGTTTTTTCTCGTTCTTTGAGTAAACCAAGCTTACTCGCAATTTCTAGCATAGTTTGCATCATAATATCAGCAGCCGTAAATTCAGCACCAGAAAAATAATCGCGCTTAGCCAACGTGGACTCAATATAACCAAAGTCTAAGGCGACTTCTTTAGCAATATAGCCGTCCATTATTTGGTCACCGTTACGTGTTTCCATCCCCATGAATAATGTGAACATTACCGGTAATGCCAACGATCCTTCAGCAAAGTGTGACCATTCAAGATATTGGTAATACTTTTTGCTACCTTTTTCAGGGCGAAAGCGATTTTCGATATCTTTATCTAAAATGTATTCCATTATTGTACTGGACTCACACAAAGTAATATCACCATCAACGATTATAGGTGCTTTACTGAGCGCATGAACTGCTTTGAGACTCGAAGGTGCTAAGTTTGTCTGAGCATCGCGCTGATAATCAATACGTTGATAAGGCATTCCGAGCTCTTCTAACAACCACAATACGCGTTTAGAACGAGACTTATTTAAATGGTGTACTGTTAACATAGTATTTCTCTATAAAAGTCGTTATTAATTATAATTTGTCTGGACCCACTCGCATCACAAGCTGGCCAAAATGAGTGATTTTTGCATCTTTGAGCCACATAACATCGATTGGCTAAATTCATGTGACTAAGAATATAAGGGCAAGGGATAAGAAAGCCGTAATTAATAAAATCTCACCAGACTGTGGATTTCGCCTTTCACTCTTAATAGAGTTAAAACTTTTCACAGCCGAAGCACCCAACGCACGAGTTGCGAAAGTCTACTGGCGATTGACCTGCATACTTTGGCTTATCAAATTATGCAGGTCTTTATTTTTCAAACTGACCGTTCTTTCCCACAACCCAAATTAGAGTGCAGTGACCAATATTTCACGACTGATGTCAGGAGTAACAGCTTTATGTTCGCCTAACTTTACCATACCGTGTTGAGTAAGCTTTTCTATCAACAAATCAATATCCGCTGCACCAAGATCAACATGAGATAAGCGTGTTGGTACTTGCATCTTTTCGAAAAACTGCTCGGTTAATTCGATACCACGATCAATACGTGAATCTTCATCACCCTCTGTCACATTCCAGACACGTTCAGCGTACTGTAATAACTTTTCACGTTTTGCTTCTTTCCGTATTTTCATCACAGCAGGCAGTACTATGGATAAAGTTCGTGCATGGTCGATGCCGTGAGTACCAGTTAGTTCATGACCAATCATGTGAGTTGTCCAATCTTGCGGCACACCTGCTCCAATTAAACCATTAAGCGCCATCGTTGCCGCCCACATAATATTGCCACGCACTTCTAAGTCTTTAGACGTTTCAGGGGCCAATGCTTTTGGTCCTTCTTCGATTAAAGTTAACAACAATCCTTCAGCAAAACGGTCTTGCACCTTAGCATTTACACTGTAGGTCAGGTACTGCTCCATTGTGTGAACAAACGCATCCACAGCACCGTTACCAATTTGACGGTCGGACAATGACAGTGTTACCGCAGGGTCAAGTATCGCAAAAATAGGACGAACCAGAGGACTTGCAAATGGTAGCTTATTACCATTACGAGTCACTACCGCACCAGTATTTGACTCAGAACCTGTCGCTGGCAAAGTAAGTACGCAAGCTAGTGGAAGAGCTTTCTTGATACGCGCTTGTTTACTGACGATATCCCAAGGGTCTTCACCTTCGTAAAGTGCCACAGCTGCAATAAACTTAGAACCATCAACAACAGATCCACCACCAACTGCTAGAATAAAATCGACGTTATTTTCTTTAATAACATCTTGTGCCTTCATGAGTGTATCGAAACTTGGATTTGGCTCGATACCAGCAAATTCGAACCAGGTATGTTTAGCTAGTGCGGCAACAACTTGGTCATATACGCCGTTACTTTTGATTGAACCGCCACCGTAAGTCACTAACACTTTTGCATCGATTGGGATCTGTTTACTAAGTGAAGCTATTTGACCTTCACCAAACTGAATTCGGGTAGTATTTTGAAAACTAAAATTTAACATGAATATTATTCCTCATTATTTTTTAAAAGTTAAGCGGTTGTAACCTACGCCAGTGCTGCTATTAATTTTTCTGCAGCTAATTCTGAGCTTTGAGGATTTTGACCTGTTATGACTAAGCCATCTTGGATTGCAAAAGCATTCCAATCAGCCACTTTTTGATAATCGCCACCACGTTTAATCAACTCGTCTTCTAATAAGAAGGGAACGATATGAGTCAACTGAACGGCTTCTTCTTCACTATTCGTAAAACCTGTTACTGCTTTACCTTTTACCACATACTCACCAGAGGTATCTTTGACATTTAAAAATGCAGCGGTTGCATGACATACTGCTCCGATTGGCTTGTTGGTGGCTAAGAAACGTTCAATTAAAGCAATTGAATCTTCGTTATCGGTAAGGTCCCATAATGGCCCGTGACCACCAGGATAGAAAACAGCGTCATAGTCAGCAGCGTCGACATCAGCCAATTTGGATGTGTTAACCATTAAAGCTTGTACATCATTGTCTGCGTCATAACGCTTAGTTGATGGGGTTTGAAAATCTTCTAATTCACTCTTAGGATCGATAGGTGGCTGACCTCCTAATGTAGAAGCTATGCTCACTTTTATTCCTGCATCGGTGAAAGCATAATAAGGTGCAGCAAACTCTTCAACCCAGAAACCTGTCTTTTCACCAGTGTTACCAAGCTCAGCATGTGAAGTTAATACTATTAATATATGCTTATTTGTATGTTGTGTATTCATTATATTTCTCATAACTGATTTGAAGTGTGATGATTGTAGACCTTAAGCTAATTTATGACAATACAAGGAAATAGACAACACTGTTCTAAAAATTGATACAATACTAATTATATTTTGAATAGTTCTATATTTCGAACAACTCAAAACATTGTGGACATGACCGCATAGAAGGTCTTAGGTTCTTGACTTGAAATAAAACACCTCAGATAAACCTAAAGAAAACCCGATGATATTAGAAAAGATTACTTGCCCTATTTGTGTGAGCTCAAACAGCTTATTGCCCAAACTAAATAGTTTTTCTGCTTATTTCTTGAATTGAACTCAACCAGATACCGACTGATTAGACATACTTAATATCATTCGAGGCATTAACCTCAAAATCTATGGTGACTCGGCTAAATTGTCTACTGCACAGTCAGATAATTATATTTGCTGCCTTGTTTGCTATCTATCAACGCTGTAAAACTTGCCAATTTTTTTATTTGGAATATTAACAGCTTCGGTTTCTACGGTTTGCTCTTGTTAAGTCTAATTTACAAGCGTTTGCGCTTATATTGTTGGCCCTTCACTGTTAATATATTCCTACTCAAATACAACACATAGCAGTATTAAAGACACACTTTCGGTCATTTAATACCTAAAAACATATTGATTAACCATACACATTTTAATCACAAGATATGTAAATGTTTGCATTAGAAACGGGGGGTTTATTAAATGCTCACTAGCGATGATGATTAAATAATTATCGCTGCCGCTTTGATTTTAAGTTAATAGTGCTCGTAAATAATCTTGGATCGGCAATTTTGTCCAGCATTGACCTATCGGGCAAACAATCGTCATCAACGTAATCAGCAAGATCAGCAGATGGGTCAAATACTAAAATATCTAAAGCTAAACGCTCTAATCCGTATAAACCACGATGGATCATATCAGCCGAAAAAACTAACAAATCACCATCGGCTAACTTAATTTTTTTACCCGTAGATAGGTCATCGCTACTTACCTTACCCTTTTCTTCTTGTCGTACATTAAATTCTTCATCACTATCCCAGCGCTTGTGTGTTTGTGGCACCAGCTCCATACCGAGTTCATCAAATAAAGGTACACGTAAATGCAGAACTTGAGTTTCTTGAATAGCTTTTTTTTGTCCTTCAACATCGTGATCATATTGACAATCTCGATGCCAAAAATCTTTTTGCTGAACATTAACAGGGTTGAAAAATAGCTGAGTATTCATAAACGCTGGATGATTCGGTATAATTG
>OOGD01000195.1_pt1 | contig 13630 bp, 9 predicted proteins | sample 1670381 | NCBI WGS metagenome assembly OOGD01 (sample SAMEA98146918, study PRJEB22522) | marine metagenome | biome: marine biome; feature: marine water body; material: sea ice | place: Arctic Ocean | collected 14-Sep-2015 | depth 1.3 m | reverse complement strand
GTTAACAGCGGTGGCTTATCTAATGTTATTAATTTTTGTTTTAGCAAAAGGTGCTTTCCTAATCTCTTTTAACTGTTTTATCATTTTATCTACTAATGATAAAACTTTTATGACTTTAACGTTATAACTGAACGTTGGTATTTGCTTAGCATCATTTCTTTAATCTTTGCGCCCAAATCAATCGCATTAATATTGGGAATGTCTTGGCAATAAAAATCTATTTTGTTTACCAACCAGTTATCGTTTTTAAATAAAGATAGCGCACCTAGTTTTTCTTGCCCATCTTGTTTATTTATTTGATCATATAAAGACCCGGGTAACGCTTTATCTTCGAATATTGGAGGTAAATTTTGATTTTGCCATTTACCGATACCCTCAAGAACGTTTATAAGAATAAACACCATATTCAAATAAGGATCATAGTTTTTACTCGTTGCACCAATTCTATGTTCTACCCTTGCAGTTTTTCGCCAATCACCTACATAATTCAATACTGAATTATCGGAAGCAAAAAATAAGGGTTCTAAACCCATCGCCTGATTGTGTTTACCTATTTCTTTATATAAAGCGATGCTGCCTTGATGCCCGCCAGATAAAATAACCGGAGAACTAAGCTCTGCGTCCAAGCCATAATCATTACGTAATGCTAATCGTCTGAAAGCATCTTCTTCAGGTAAAAATAGGAGGCAGCAAGCATAACTATTCACTAATAACTCATATTGGATCCATTCACCAAGACCTTCTTGAGCGAATAGGTTTTCATCATGTTTATTTTTAACACTGACATTCATTTGTATAGCGTTGGGTATATGCACAGAACGAGTATCTAGCGAGAATATTGCACCGGAACCATGAACGTACCTGCCTTTGTCCGCACCCCAAGAAACAGGCTCCATCATTACTTTACTGGCGCCATGTTGACACATAATTGCTGGTAGTAGCTGCATCGCTCGTGCTAAGTTTTGCGCTTCTTTTAATGGCGACTGGCCATTAAATAAAGATACAAATTCCCATTGATTTTTCCAATACTCAGATTTCAATTCACCATCAATATCCAGCTTAATAAGCTGTTGATTAACCCCTGCATAATCAAGGTTCTTAAAGTTGGCACGCAATTCAAACACTCCTTCCAGTTCGAAGTGTACTAACGTTTTGAACCCTTTTTCTCTAAGAACATTCAATAAATGCTGGATAACATTACGTATTAACATGAGGGATTTAATAAATGAATTTTATTGGAAGGAGTTGTATCAAATGTATAGTGCAAACCATAACTATCAATATTATTTACCACGACTGTGTTTGTATTGCGTTTTACAATAACCTCGTAAAATGCCTTCTGGGCGTAATCCAAGATGTTTAGTTTGTCTGCCACGCATTCTCTTTCGCCATACTTTAAATGACCCTGACTTGAGTTCACTGCGCATAATGTCAATTAATTGATTAGAATTAACACCAAACAAACCTTCTATGGCCTCAAAGGGGGTTCTGTCTTCCCAAGCCATTTCTATAATGCGCGACTTTTCTTCAGTATTAAAATTGTATTGATTCCTTTTCATATTTTGCGTACGGATAAAGAAGCCATCTAGTTCACTTATTCTTAATAAAAAAGAATTATTATACGATCTAGAATTGTTTAATATCAGTATAAATTAACTATATTTTCAACACTTGGAGTGTCCGTTATCCCCCCTTCAACTTTAGTTTGGTTTCGCCAAGATTTACGCTTACGAGATAACCCGGCATTAACTTACGCTAGTGAACGCGGGTCTGTAATCCCGCTATATATCTTTGACACTGATTGCCCAGAACATTTTGTACCCGGTGGCGCGAGTAAATGGTGGTTACACAACTCTCTTAACTCGCTTAATAACTCACTGAATAAACAACTTCACTGCTTAAAAGGTGTTGCTAGCAAAATTCTCATTGACTTTATACATCAACATGACATTAAAACAGTGGTTTGGAATCGATGTTATGAACCATGGCAAATAAAACGAGACACTCAACTTAAACAAATTTTGACTGAGTCAGGCATAACTGTTCAAAGCTTTAATAGCCATTTATTGTGGGAACCATGGCAGGTATTAAAAAAAGACGGCACACCTTACAAAGTATTCACCCCTTATTACAGGCGTGGCTGCTTATCTAAAGCAGCACCGAGAATGCCCGTTGAAGCACCACAAAACTTACAAGTTGAATATATTCCAACATTAGATGGAGGACTAAATTCTCTTGAGTTAATGCCAGAAACTAACTGGCACGATAAAATTGAAACGATGTGGACACCAGGTGAACAAGGTGCAGCAACACACCTCAGTGACTTTTTACCCAGCGGTGCCAAAGAGTACAAAAACAAACGAGATTTTCCAGACTTAGGTGCTACATCCAAATTATCACCTCATTTGCACTTTGGTGAAATATCACCCAATCAAATTTGGTACGCAGCCATAGATGCGTTAAATGGCGATACCGAAGATACAGGCTTAGATTGTTATCTAAGCGAACTCGGCTGGAGAGAATTTTCTCATAGCTTGTTATTTCATTTTCCGCACATCCCACAAAAAAACTTCAGTCCTAAATTTGAATACTTTCCTTGGCGTAGTGATGACGCTGCCCTTGACGCTTGGAAAAATGGTCAAACGGGTATTCCAATTGTGGACGCAGGAATGCGCGAACTTAGGCAAACAGGCACCATGCACAACCGCCTTCGCATGGTGGTAGGTTCGTTCTTAGTTAAAAACTTATTAATAAATTGGCGAGAAGGGGAACGCTGGTTCTGGGACTGTTTGTTAGATGCAGACTTAGCCGCCAATAGCGCAAGTTGGCAATGGATAGCGGGCACTGGGGCTGACGCGGCACCTTATTTTAGAATTTTTAACCCTGTTACTCAGGGACAACGATTTGATGTCAAAGGGGATTACGTTAAGCGTTACTGTCCAGAACTGAGTAAATTACCAGACAAATATATCCACAACCCGTGGGACGCCCCGAACAATATCTTAGATTATGCAGGTGTTAAACTAGGTGAGAACTACCCTAAGCCTTTGGTCGATTTAAAGGTCTCACGGCAACGTGCTCTCGATGCTCTAGCTCAATCAAAACAACAACCGGATGAAGTGCCAATTTAACTATGACAATACTTAGATTAATTTTAGCAGACCAACTGAGCCATTCGTTAGCCAGCTTGCAAGATTGTGACTTGGACAACGATTGGGTGTTAATAGCCGAAGTCCGCGAGGAAGCCAGTTACGTCAAACATCACAAGAAGAAAATTGCTTTTTTATTTTCAGCTATGCGCCATTTTGCTGAAGAGTTAAAAAGCCAGGGCCATAATCTTCACTACACCCTTTACAACGACGAAGACAACCAAGGCAGTTTATTTGGTGAAGTTGAGCGAGTCTGTAAACAAAAAAACATCGATAAGGTCGTACTCACGTATCCGGGGGAATATCGCGTATTAACGGATATGCAAAGCTGGCAAAAAAAGTTAAAAATTCCAGTCGAAATTCGCCAAGATGATCGTTTTTTATCAAGCCTTGATGAATTTTCCACCTGGGCAAACGAGCGAAAACAGCTACGTATGGAGTTTTTCTATCGCGAAATGCGTAAGAAATGGCATTTTTTAATGGATGGTGACAAACCAGTTGGCGATAAGTGGAATTTTGACAGCTCAAACCGTAAGGCTTTGCCCAAAGGAATGTCTCCACCGCAACCTTCAAAATTTGAACCTGACGCCATTACTCAAGACGTACTAGCATTAGTAGCTGAAAATTTTAGTGAGCACTTCGGGGAATTAGAAAACTTTCACTTCGCCGCCACCCGAGATCAGGCTTTAGTTGTTTTGAATGAGTTTGTCGCTCAACGTTTAATTCATTTTGGTGACTATCAAGACGCAATGGTGCAAGGTGAACCTTGGATGTATCACTCGCACATCGGTTTTTATCTAAACTGCGGCTTGTTAACTCCAAAAGAAGTGATTGAACAAGCAGAAAACGCTTATCGAAATGGTGATGCGCCTCTTAACGCAGTTGAAGGGTTTATCCGCCAAGTATTAGGTTGGCGCGAGTATGTACGTGGGTTATATTGGTTAAAAATGCCTGACTATAAAAGTGAAAACTTTTTAGAAGCCACTCGTTCACTACCCAAGTTCTACTGGGATGCAAACACTAAAATGAATTGCCTTCATCAATGTGTTAAAGAAACGTCAGAAAATGCTTACGCGCACCATATTCAACGATTAATGGTACTTGGGAATTTTGCTTTGTTAGCCGGTTTACATCCTGATGAAGTCAATGAATGGTTCTTAATTGTTTATGCCGATGCCTATGAATGGGTAGAACTGCCTAATGTCTCAGGTATGATCCTCTTTGCAGATGGGGGCTTATTGGCTAGCAAACCCTACGCGGCCAGCGGCAGTTATATCAATAAAATGTCTAACTACTGTAAAGGTTGCCATTATAAGGTTAAAGAGAAAAACGGCCCACAAGCCTGTCCATTTAATTATTTATACTGGGACTTTTTGGATAGAAACCAAGAAAAGTTAGGCAAGAATCCACGTTTGGGGATGCCTTATCGTACCTTAAGCAAAATGAGTGATGAAAAACGTCAAGCGATACAGTCTGATGGCCAAATATTTTTCAAGGCTCTAGAAAATAATGAAGAAGTCTGAACTGCCCAGCAAAGTCTGCCCTGTGTGTAACCGCCCCTTTAATTGGCGCAAAAAGTGGGAGAGATGCTGGAATGAAGTCAAATATTGTTCAAAACGCTGCAGCCATGAACGAAATGCAACATCTGCAGGTTAGATGTGTAATACAACAATTTCATATTAATGCTATGAAATAATTTGTCAGGGCGGCAAATCATATATAAACATAAATCTAATGATACGTGGCTGATGCTTACTTATTTTCTGTACAACTCATTGGTACAGCCTAATTTTTAAAATCGGTTAAACAATTCGTATAGAGTCTGTAATTAGTCACTCTCATTAGACCTTCGAAAACACCCAATAGTCATACTAAAATGCTAAGCGTAAAGTAAACCACATTGAAACATGACGATGTATCGGGTCTAAAATCTCTCACGTCATTGACAAATTAGCCATTCATTATTTTAAAGCTTCAGCCAAATAGGACCACCGACTTAGGATTAGTCCTCATTGTTTCTATAATTGTTTCTATAATTGTTTTTGTGCCGCTTCCAGCTCCAGATTCAAGCGATTTTCTTCATCAGCCTTAGGCTTGGTAAAACGCGCAAATGCGTAATACAACACGGGTGTTAAAAATAGGGTAAAGCCCACTGCTAAACCTAGCCCGCCAAACACGACCCAGCCTATGGCATTTCGTGCCTCTGCACCCGCTCCAGTTGAAAGGATGAGAGGCAAGCCACCTAATATAGTAGATACCAATGTCATCATTATTGGGCGCAATCTCACTTTGCCAGCTTCAATGATGGCGTCTTTGACTTCCATGCCAGAGTCACGTAACTGATTAGCAAACTCCACCAGCAAAATTGAATTTTTGGCTAATAGACCTATCAACATCACCAAACCGATTTGTGAATAAATATTGATCGAGGTACCAGTAAAATATAGGGCATAGATAGCGGCAGCGATACCAAAAGGAACAGTCAGCATCACTACAAAAGCACTGTTAAAACTTTCAAACTGCGCAGCCAAAACCAGCAATACGATTAAGAATGCTAATAAGTAAGTCAGCATGACTTGTTGATTGGTTTCTTGATAAGTAAGCGCTTCACCTAGAAATACTACACCAATGCCAGCAGGCAGAGTTTGATTGGCTAATTCTCTAATTGAGGTAACTGCTTGTTCAATAGTAATCTCAGCAGGTAAATCCATTTCTAGCTCTATTGCACGGCGCTGTGCGTGCCGTTCTAGTTCCGCTGCCACGCCTTCTTCAGTCACAAAAGCCACACTTGAAAGTGGCACTAAACCGCCGTTGGTAGAGCTAACATATAAATTAAGGATACTAGCAGGGTCTAATGAATTTCGATTACTGGCCTGCAATATGATGGGCACAGCCTGATCGCCTACATTTAGATCTACAATATCGTCGCCGTTAATTGCTGCACGTAAAGTGCGTGATACGTCTTCAAGAGCCACACCCAATTCTTGTGCTCGGCGTCTATCGATGCTGACTCTTAGTTGCGGTTGAGTCGGCTCATAAGAAATTTTAACTCTTCCTAATTCTGGAAGGGTATCTTCAATTCTTTTAGAAAAGTCGAGGGCCGCTTGATAGATTTCTAAGTAGTTATCACCGGTTAATGCCATTTCAAAGCCTCCACCAAATCCTCTTAAATTCAAGCTGTTGCTACCAAATGCACGACCGGGTGCACCGGCCACTTGTGATAACATTGGACGCAACTCATCAATAATTTCTTGCTGTGAGCGTTCCCTATCTCCCCAATTAGCTAATGGAACCGTGATAAACAGGATGTTAGGATCCCAACGGCCCACTACGGTATATATAGATTTAATTTCGCCTTGATCAATACTAGGCAATAATAACTCTTCCGTTTTTAGTGCTTGCTTATCCATAAAATTAATACCTGTGCCGTCGGGGCCACGGGCAAATATACGGATCTCACCTCTATCTTCTGGTGGCAGTAACTCGTTGTCCAATTCGTTAAACACGAAATAAGCACCAACACCGATTATCGAACAAAAAATAACAACCGCTACAGAAAACTTTAGAACGAAGTGCAAAGCATGCTCATAGCCATTGACACATAATGAACCAAACTGACTCAGTAACCCTGGTTTTTTCTGTTTTGAGACAACGATAGTAGGAATTTTTGCAGTTAATGCGGGTACTAAGGACAAAGCAACAAAAGATGAAATAATCACACTGCCAGCTAACACCCCCCCAAACTCTCTGAATAACCGTCCTGCAGTAGAAGGTAAAAAAGCAATGGGTACAAATACCGCCACTAATACTGCGGTGGTTGCTACGACTGCAAAGAATACTTCTCGAGTACCTATTACGGCTGCAGCTCTAGCCCCCATTCCCGCAGCTCGGCGCCGCTGAATATTTTCTGAAACCACTATAGCATCATCAACGATTAAGCCTGTGGCTAAAACCAATGCAAGTAAGGTTAGAATATTAATAGAAAACCCAAACATCCAAAGAATGGCCAAAGAACCAATTAAAGAGACGGGGATTGCTAACGCGGGTATTAATGTGGCTCTAAACTTACCAATAAATAACCACAATGTGGCTATTACTAGGCCGATAGTAAACACTAACGATTGCAGGACTTCATCAACCGAATCACGAATAAATTCAGCATCATCTGAGGTAACGGTCATTTCTAAGTCAGGAAAACGTTCGCGTAGGCCGTCTAACATTAATAACACTTCATCTGAAATTTCGATGGTATTAGAGCGTGCTTGTCTAATCACACCTAACCCAATAACAGGCTTACCATCTAAACGCACTATGCTACGCAAATCAGCTGGACCAAAATAAACGCTGGCTACATCGCCAACTTTTACGTCGCTTGAAATCAAAATATCACGTACGTCTTGTTCATTTACAGACGTCGCATCAGCGCGCACTATCAGTTGATGGTCAGTAGAACGGATACTGCCTGCTGGCACATCAAAAGGAGCGGTGCTTAATGCTCTAGCAACATCGGATATAGATAATTGAAAACTGGTCAATCGTAAATTGTCGACACTGACCCTTAAGACACGTTGACGGTCGCCATCAAGTCGCACATCTGCCACACCTGGAACATTTAAAAATAGTGGCGCGAGGTCTGTTTCAACTATGTCAGTAAGAGTTTCTAAATCATATTTTTCACTAGAAATCGCAATGTTGACCACAGCCTGTGCATCATTATCTGCTTTAACAATCGATACCTGTTCAACTTCATCAGGTAATCTTCGTTGAATTCGAGCAACAGACTCACGTGTTTCGTTAGCGGCATCTTCGATATCGATGCCAGGACGAAACTCTACTCGTATGCGGCTGTTACCCTCTTCACTTTGTGCTCGAATAGATTTTACACCGCTTACTCTTGCCACTGCACCTTCTAGACGACTGGTCACTTCAGAGTCGACTGTTTCAGGTGCGGCACCGGGATAGTTAGCAGTAACGGTGATGATAGGCCGGTCAACGTCTGGAAGTTCACGAACCTCAAGGGCATAGAAAGCCGCAATTCCCGCGGTAACAATTAATAAATTCAATACTAAAATAAGTACCGGTCTGCGAATCGATAACGAAGGCAAATCGTCCTTGAAAAGGGTCTTTTTGAACATTAGCCTGCAACCTTTTGTTCAAGTTGTTTTTGACTCAACTTTACTTCACTATTTTGGGCATTTTGAATACTTAACGATTGGCCATCACGTAAACCTTGTATGCCCTCTACAATCAATATTTCTCCATCGACTAAATTGCCAGTTACCAAAATCCGACCTCTTAAACGCTGTGTTATTTGTACGTCGACTCTTTTGGCTTTTTTATCTTCCGCCAACCATACAAATGCACCGTTGGCACCCCAAGATAAAGCAGCTTCTGGGATAGCCACATACATCTCACCGCGTACTTCTAAGGTCACACGAAAGCTCATACCAGGGCGGTACTGATCGTTTTTATTATCCAATAATGCTCTGGCTTTAATAGTTCTGTCTTGAATGTTTACTCTGGAATCAATTTCCACCACCTTTGCGGGCAATGAAGTCATCCTGTCGGTCCAAGGTTGAAGTTGAACAGAAGGTTTGTCGTTCAAATAAGACACCGCTAATTCAGGTGCAACAAAATTCACAAAAAGACTCGTCCTGTCATCTAAGGTGGTTATCTGAGTTTGTGAGGTAATTCGGTCACCTACCTCAACATCAGTTAAACCAACAATGCCGTTAAATGGCGCACGAACAAGCCGGTTTTCTTTATTTTCTTTAGCTTCTAACAATGTAACTGCAGCCAAATTAAATATTGTATTTGCATCATCAAGTTCTCGCTCGGTAACAGCGCCTTGTTTGGAGCTATTTTTGACTCGATTAAGGTTTTTCTTGGCATCTTCTAATTGAATGACTGCGCGCTGCATACTGACATCCTGCAATCTGCTATCTAATTTGAGTAAAACATCCGCTTTTTTAACTTCCTGTCCTGGCAAAAAGTTTAAGGATATTACCTCATCTGAGGCACTGGCAAAAAGTGTCACCGAATGTTTTGCCTGAGCAGTACCGACAGCTTCTACCTTTAAAGTTTCATATTCAAAACTTAGGCTCTCAACCACAACGATACGTGGTCTATCGGCCCCTCGATATTGCGCCGAGGCAGGAAGTGTGAGAAGAAGTATCCAAAAAGATACAAACACACAAATAAAATTAGTCGAACGAGATGGCATATTGGTCGAAGTCCCTATGATTTCTTAAATTCCAAATTTATAGCAGCAAACAACCAGAAATCGATCACTTGCTTAGGCAATTGATTAGAAATAGCCTAGTAAGGTTAAGTTTACATTAAAAAAAAAGATTAGATGTGAACCTATTATTGTATGGTGAAGATTGGATGGTGAAAATTGTATGACGAACAGTAACAGAGTTACAAACGGTGATTCAATGAGTGCATGTTAGATTCAATCTGCTTAGCGGCAAGCTTTATTTATTATTATCGTTATAACAAGTTCGACAGTCTTGAGCGTAGGTATTCGTTTTAATCATTATTTTTTTGTCGAACATGACTATGTCTATATGGCATCATCTTTCAATTATAAACGTATACTTTTAGAAGCGGTCAAGGTTATCTAAACCTATGAAAACTTATCCCAGAAAACGTGACTGTTAGGGTCCTGGCTAGTTAACACATTTGAAGCTAGATATGTTCTTTCTAAACAACATCCCTAATTAAGACAACTCCATATACACCCAATGTGTATCCATCAACGCATTATTCTCCAAGAACATCAGCAATAGTCAGCCACACTTCAGGGTTCACACCCAAGCCCATGTGTGAGCCTGTTACTTCGACGTTATTGGCATGTGGGTTATATGTATCAATAGAAGCCTGCCAACCGACCACACCATCTGATTTGCTATAAATTGAAGTGACAGGTTGAGTTAGTCCAATAGAATTACGTTGATGTACATCTAACTCAAATTTTTCTAAATCAATGTTGTTGCGTTTGGCATATCTTTTACCGACCGAAGTAAATTTGGGACCACCAACAATAGGTGTACCCAGAGTTAATACTTCTTCAACAACATTAGGAAATAAACGTGCTACCTCTCGAGTAAGGACACCGCCAAGACTCCACCCAATTAACGTTAATTTTTTGCCATCTAATTTTTGAGATATTGATTCGACCCGATTCCCTAAGCGCATCATATCAGTGTCGACCTTACCCATATTTCTACCCATTTCAGGGTAATAAACAAAGTAACCAAGATACTGAAGGTAAGTTCCTAACGGCCGCATAGAAAAATCATCTGCCAAATAACCTGGCACTAACATCACCGCTCGTCCATCACCCTTTGACGCTTTACCTAAGGCACTTACGTTCAGAGCAATGGAAGCAAATTCAAATGGTGCTCTGACCTCACGAATAATATCAAATAACGTAGGCTTGGAAAGCTGTGGTGGTAAAGACAAATCAATATTCAATAGGTTTCTCCATATTTAGGCAACATTTACTAACGGCAAAAGGTGACTTTATGAGTGAGACAATGTTAAGTAACTTACATGTTTCTGGGTCGATTTGGCAAGGTATGACGTCTCAATATTCGTCGACCTTCGGACTTTACATCGTCACGTTTTTGGAACGCCCACAACTTATCTCTGGCAGCTTTAGCGCTGCTTTCAAAATCAATAATAGGCAGTGGATAATCGACTCCTATGCGCACATCATACATTTGCTGCTCCATTTGAGTGAGTAGCCAGGGTTGATGAATAACTTCTGTGGGTAGTTCAGTTAATTCTGGACACCACTTTCGAATAAAATCACCTTTGGGATCCTTTTCTTGAGATTGTTTTATCGGGTTGTACAAACGAATTAAATTAATACCTGTGATACCCGCTTGCATATGAAATTGCGGATAATGAATGCCCGGTTCGAAGTCCAAAAATAACTTTGCCAGATGTGTCACACCATTGCGCCAGTCAACATCAAGCTGGTGACACAAAAAACTCACTAGCATCGAGCGCATCCGAAAATTAATGTAGCCAGTTTGATGTAGACAACGCATACAAGCGTCAATTAAAGGAAAACCAGTTTGACCTTGCTTCCACGCCTCTATATTAGTTTTGGCTAGTTCACTTTCATCATATTGATATTTTTCATATGCTCGATTAACAGGGCGAAATTGCATCTCAGCTTCACTCTCAAATTTTTGCACAAAATGGCAATGCCAATGAAGTCTCGAAGTAAATGCAACAAGTGACCTGCGCCAGCCTTTTTTTTGCCAATTGCTTAAGGTGAATTGATAAACCTGCCTAAGGCTAATATTTCCCCAAGCTAAATAAGGGGATAACCTTGAACAAGCCTTACGGCTAGCTGATGGACTAGAAATTGAATAAGCATAATCCTTTCCTCGCTCGGTAAAAAAGTGATGCAATGTATGCCATGCTCGCTTTTCACCACCCGCCTGAAACTGTGGGTTGGGTGTTTGCCATGGTTTTGGAATATCCAGTTGTTGCTGTTGAAAAATGGGGTGTGTAGCTGCGACAAAGTTAATATTTTCTAACGGTCTGTCAAAACATTGATGACGCATACGTTTTTGCCAATTTTTATCCCAGTCATGGCGCTGAGTTAAGCCGCGGATTACTGCCCCGTAGCTAAATTCTGTCCATGGTATAGTTTTAGAATCACACCATAAACGTACTCTTTTATCTCGGTCGAAGGTGCAAGTTAAACCAATTTCTTGATGGCTAAAGATATGTTGAATGTCGGTGTGTTTTTGTAAATTCGAAAAAACCGTTGTGACTTCACCCCACAAGATAAGCAATTGGCTGTTAAACTGACTCAATTGTTGATTGATATCTTGTAGAGACTGCCAAATAAATCGCCAGTGACGGACATCGTAATGAGGGTCATCAATTAAAACCGGTTCTACTACGTAAACTAATAGTACTGGGGTCCCGTCAGCAGAAGCATTAAAGATGGCTTCATGGTCTCTTAGGCGTAGGTCTCGTTTTAACCAAACAAGATTAACGTTATCAAGTAACTCATCGCCATGGCTACTGCTGTTCACTACCTAACCATTTTTTTCTAAACACGGCATCTGGGTCATAAGTGGCCGTCTGTTTAGCTAAATTAAAACGACGGTGTGATTGTGGATCAGCACCAACACCTGCAAGGTATTGCCAATTACCCCAGTTGCTTGCCACATCGTGGTCTATTAATTGCTGTTCAAAATATGCTGCACCATAGCGCCAGTCCAGACCTAACTCATGCACAAAACAACTTGCGACGAGCTGTCTACCCCGATTTGACATATAGCCGGTTTGATTCAGCTGGAGCATGCAGGCATTGACTATTGGGTACTTTGTCCTGCCATCACACCATCGCTTAAACGTGTTTTCATTAAAGTTAGTCGATGGTGTAATTTGTTTAACACCAGAAAATTGAAATAACTTACCTCGATGTTTGGCTAGATACCACTGGTAGTATTCACGCCACAGCAACTCGAAGTAAAGCCAATAAGTAGATTCATTTTCACCACGTTGTGACTCATATTGCTTGATAGTATGGTAGACCGTTCTGGCTGACAAGGAACCATTAGCTAGCCACATTGACAATTTACTGGAGCTGTCCCAATCATCGAGTGCATTTCTAGTTTGCTTGTATTGTTTGATTAAGTCAGTACCAAATAGATATTTATTTAGTTGTTCATTACCGGCAACTTCTCCTCCTCTTACCCTTCCTGAAAACGACAATTCTTCTGGCGCTTGGGGCATGGGTTCTATTGCATGTGGTAATTCCAAAAGTGCGGCAATTGGTGGATCAATTGAAATATTTTCAACCCTTTTCCTAAAAGGTGTAAATGTTTCTGGAAGATTTCCGAGCTCAAATGGTAAGTCGCTTTCATTAAAAAGGTTGTGACTGATATCAGTAATATATTGAACATGAGGACAAGATGCTTGGATTGCATCCAATGATTTTGTCTCGTAAATACCTGGGTGTTCCTCGACTCCCATGTGTGTAATGCTGTAGTTTTCAATCAAATCCACGATGCTTTGATGAGCGGGTGCATCGACGAACAATAAATACTGCTTTTTTTTCCTTAATGCGATATCTAATTCAACTGCACTTTCTTGCTCAAATTTATGTTTGAACCGCCCAGTTTCTCCTTCAGAAAAGCTGCTTCTGAATTCTTTTTCCTGACCTTTTACATAAACACAGATAAGCCGGTCGACTTCTGAGCAAAGTTTATTGAAGGTTCGGTTATCAGTTAGACGTAAATCATGTCTGAACCAATATAAGCCTATTGATAATTTCGATTTCATGAATGTTAAACGCGTTCCAAGCACAATCAGATCAATTGATATGTGGATTAATATTAAGGTAGGTTTGTATTGATCCACGGTGCTAAGCAAAGGTTATGAACTTGAATACTTAAAGCCTTTTTTTCTGGCCTAGGCTGTATTCTTATCAGCAACAACATTAT
>OOGD01000193.1_pt1 | contig 13681 bp, 10 predicted proteins | sample 1670381 | NCBI WGS metagenome assembly OOGD01 (sample SAMEA98146918, study PRJEB22522) | marine metagenome | biome: marine biome; feature: marine water body; material: sea ice | place: Arctic Ocean | collected 14-Sep-2015 | depth 1.3 m | reverse complement strand
CTGACACACAGTACATACACCGTCTCCTCTTCGGCGGCAGAGACAGATATATATAAGAGACAGCAATTAAACAGCACAAAAAAAGAACTCTGACTGCCATGAGTAAGAGCAATACTCTTTTCAGTAATGTTCCACCCATACTGCTCCTGAAAAAATAAAGTTAGCGATTCTATAAATGCGGTCTTACCACGAGGACCATCATAGTTTGTTAAGCTGCTCACTAGCTCATTGGACGTTTGCATTTTTTGAAGTGTGGCTTCAAAAATGGCCAATACCTCTGGAATTGCGGCTGGATTACCCCCCCCCATCATAATCACATCATCCTGCAATAACCCTTCATTAAGGTCGTCCATCAAATGAGTTATGCCCGAGTAGCCTGCAAATCGTTCGCCAAAATCTGAAAAAATCATAATACCTAGTTCAATTTTATTCGCTTTATTAGCATAACGTATAAGCGTTTATTTAAAATGAAAAATATCGGTTTAGATTGAAAAATAGACCCAAAGTTGAATTTGACACTAACCCGTATTGTGGCAACATATGGCCTGTAAAAACTATCTATTTAAGAGAAAATACTTTGACATGCGTGACTATTTACTACGTCGGTTAATACTCATCTTTCCTACGTTACTCGGTATCCTAGTGATCGTATTTGCGATCACTCGACTGGTGCCGGGCGGCCCACTGGAACGCGCTATCATGGAGCTACAACAGCTGGATGCTTCAACCGGTATGTCAACATCGATTGCAGGCCAAGACATGGCCATTTCAGAGGAGCAACTGGATCAACTTCGTCGCTATTATGGCTTCGACAAACCGTTACTGGAGAGTTTTATTGACTGGTCGTGGATGGTATTGCAAGGTAATCTTGGGTCATCCTATCGCTATAACGAACCAGTATGGGACGTCATCCAACAACGCCTACCTATCTCGATTTATTATGGTTTGGTCACTCTAGTGATGACTTACCTGGTATGTATACCCCTAGGAGTCCTTAAGGCCATCAGGCATCGCACGCTGGTAGACACTTTCACATCCATACTTATATTTACCGGTTACGCCATTCCTGGCTATGCCCTGGGCTCACTCTTGTTACTCTATTTCTCAGTTCAGTTAGAGTGGTTTCCAATGGGTGGTTTTGTCAGTTTCAGTTACGACGAAATGAGTTCATCAGAAAAAATTGGCGATATCATTTGGCATTCTGTCCTCCCCCTCATTTGCTATATGGTTGGCAGCTTTGCGTTAATTACGCTGTTATTGAAGAATCATTTGCTTGACAACCTCGCCGCGGACTATATGCGAACAGCGATAGCGAAAGGCGTATCGTATCGTCGCTCGGTGACCGCTCATGCCATGAGAAACTCGATGATTCCGATAGCAACCACCTTCGGTCAAAACATCACCTTGTTAGTATCAGGTTCATTCTTAATTGAGACTATTTTTGATATCGATGGATTTGGATTACTTGGCTTCAATGCCATTATTGACCGAGACTATCCGATAGTAATGGGTATCGTACTGCTGAGCAGCTTATTACTTCTAATCGGTAATATCATTTCAGATATTTTAGTTGCATTGGTCGACCCACGAATTCGGTTCCAGTAACGCGGATGTTTAATCCACAGACTCAGAAAAAAATAAACCGCTTCTGTCAAATCAAACTGGGTTATGGCTCACTCATAATTTTGATCTTTATCTTGTTAGTTAGCCTAGTGGCTGAATTGCTCGTCAATAACCGAGCACTTATTGTCAAATATGAAGGAACCTTCTATCTACCCACTTACGCTGCATTCCACCCCGGCACTGACTTTGGGCTGGACTATAGCTATGAGGCTAATTATCGTGAATTACAACAGAAGTTCTTAAATCAACAGGGTGACAACTGGGTTCTGATGCCTCTAGTGCCTTTTAGCCCGAATGAAAATCATACTAGTGGAAGCCAATTTAAAACGACGGCACCGTCTTTTGAGCAAAAACATTATTTGGGAACAGATACAACTAGTCGAGATATTCTAGCGCGCCTTATTTATGGCACACGAATCGCACTTTTCTTTGCTCTGGGATTCACTCTTTGTGTCTATCTAATTGGTGTTAGCGTTGGTTGTATGATGGGTTATTTTGGTGGTGTGTACGATCTGATATTTCAAAGATTAATCGAGATATGGTCAAATATTCCATTCCTATATATGGTTATCATCGTGTTTTCTGTGGTGCCTGGTGATTTCGACACGACCAGTAGAATCGGCTTATTACTTCTCGTCATGGTATTATTTTCATGGACCTCAATGACTTACTTTATGCGCACAGAAACATATAAACAAAAATCTCGAGACTATGTTGCGGCGGCTAGAATTATGGGCGCAAGCCACAGCCGTATTATTTTTCATCACATTCTGCCAAACATTCTGTCTACTTTAATTACGCTGATGCCTTTCACTATTGTTGGCGCTATCACCGCTATTACAGCTCTCGATTTTCTAGGCTTTGGCTTGCCACCACCGACACCTAGCTTGGGCGAACTACTAAAACAGGGAACCGCTAACCTACGCACCGCACCGTGGATTATTACTGCCGCTTTCAGTACGCTTATCCTGCTGTTAACGCTCATTACTTTTATCGGTGAAGCATTACGTGAAGCATTTGACCCCAAAAAATTTACGGCATACCGCTAACCATCAACCATGAGGTGACCTGTGCTTAAAGGCCTATTAACACTTAATTTAACCCGTTATTTAAGCTTGCTACTGTTATTACTTTTGAGTGCTTGCAGTGATAGTGAAGATACTGAAAAAAACCTCGACGCAAATAAGACCCCAGATAACACAGCAGAAGTTAAAGCTTATTATATCGATAACTCTAAATTTTTCTCTTTCAAAAACCTGTCTGACATACCGGATGATTTAGTGTGGGAAAATGGATCAAAACTGGCAGAGTTTGGCTCACCAAATGCCATCAAAGGAGGGACACAATATAGCTCACTACAAGATTTTCCGCGCACGCTTCGTCATGTGGGTCCAGATTCAAACGGATCATTTCGGCGCTGGATATTGGATGACGTTTCTATGTCAGCGGCACAAACGCACCCCAATAATAGCAATCAGTTTTACCCCGGCCTCGCAACCCAATGGGCAGTGTCAAGCAAACGTAAAACAACCTATATAAAACTTAATCCATTGGCTCGATGGTCCGATGGAAAAAAAGTAACCGCAGATGACTACTTATTCAGTTTCTTTTTCTACCGCTCAACTGACATTGTCGCGCCTTGGTACAACAATTGGTATAGCACCATGTACACCAATATTACTAAATATGATGACTATACGATTTCAATTTCGATTCCTAATGTCAAACCCGACATGCATGCCAGAACACTGTCACTATCACCAACGCCACAACATTTTTATAAAGAGCTCGGTGATGACTTTGTAGAACGCTACCAGTGGCGCTTTGTACCAACCACGGGTGCTTATCAAATTAAACCCAGCGATATTAAGAAAGGTCGTTCGATAACACTAAGCAAAGTCGATGATTGGTGGGCAAAAGATCTCAATTTTTGGCGGTACCGCTTTAATCCTGACAGAATTCAATTTAATATTATTAGGGATAACGCTAAAGTATTTGAATCTTTCCTAAGAGGAGACATTGATCAATTTGGACTCAACCTAGCCGAGTACTGGTACGACAAGCTGGCAGATAACAATGAGAGCGTCGCGAAAGGATATATCCATAAGACCACTTTTTATAATCAACACCCCCGCCCCACTTATGGGCTTTGGATCAATAGCTCAAAGCCAGTATTGGATCAGAAAGAGGTTCGCATCGGCATTAATCACGCAGCAAACTGGGCGTTGGTTATTGAAAAATATTTCAGAGCCGACTACGAGCGATTACGGTCATCCGCTGATGGCTATGGAGAATTCACCCATCCAACGCTAACACCAAGACAATTTGATATTGAACTGGCATTAAAGCACTTTGCTTTAGCCGGGTTCACCACTAGAAATGAAGATGGAATACTCGTTAATAGCGATCAACAGAAGCTCGCGTTTACCCTAACCACAGGGTATGAAGCCTTAAAAGACGTTCTCACCCTATTAAAAGAAGAGGCCGCTAAAGCGGGACTTGAATTACGAATTGAAGTTCTCGATAGCACCGCTGCTTGGAAAAAAGCTCAAGAGAAAAAGCATGATATTCTGTTTTCTGCTTTTGGTGTCGGCTTGGAAATGTATCCGCGTTACTGGGAAACCTATCATTCGGTTAATGCCTATGATCAGGCATTTCTGGCCGATGGCTCGACTAACCCCAATCGTAAAGTAAAAACACAATCGAATAATCTGGAACTAGTCGCCAACGCTCGGATAGATGGCATGATCGATCAGTATAGAGCTTCTTCAGACAAACAGGAAATGATTAGTCTGGCCCATAAACTAGATGAGGCATTGTATGATTACGCCTCATTTTCTCCAGGCTTCAAACAGTCTTACTTTCGCACAGGCTACTGGCGATGGATAAAACACCCCGAAGGCTTCAGCCAAAAACATCGCTCTGGTTCAACCCAGCTCTTTACTGAATGGATCGATCAGGAGACGAAGAAGCAAACTCTGGAAGCTCGTCAATCAGGCCGGTCATTCGAACCTGAAATTAAAGTCTTTGATCAGTATCGCCAAGACAGAAATGAAGGATCGTAATTTATGGTCAATTACTAGTGACAAGTCCATTACTCGAAGTCAAAGATCTATCTATTAATTTTGATACCGACGAAGGTGAGTTAGAGGCCATTGACAACATTAGTTTTTCCATTAGATCTGGAGAAACCGTTGGCTTAGTCGGTGAATCAGGTTGTGGAAAAAGTGTTACAGCACACGCCATAATGCGTCTCTTGCCCCAACCGATGGGACGAATTTCTCAAGGGTCAGTCAAATTGAATGGAAAAGACTTGAGCACCATAACTTTGGAAGATATGGGTAGCATTCGGGGTTCAGACATTGGCATGGTCTTTCAGGAACCAATGTCCGCTCTTAACCCTGTTCAAACGATTGGTAAACAAATATCTGAGTCCCTTATTCTTCATCTCAACCTCTCTATACCGAAGGCACTCAAGGCCTCCATAGATATTCTGCAACGTGTTGGTGTTCCATCGCCTGAAATAAGGGTGAGAGAATACCCTCATCAACTATCTGGCGGCATGCTTCAACGAGTCGTTATTGCTATCGCACTGACTTGCAAACCATCACTGCTCATTGCGGACGAACCAACAACGGCACTCGATGTCACTATTCAGGCTCAAATTCTTAGTTTGATTCGCGACTTGCAGGACGAAATGAAAATGGCTGTTTTACTAATCACCCATGATCTTGGAATCATCGCCGAAACCTGTGACCGAGTACTGGTTATGTATGCGGGCAGAATTGTTGAATCTGGGACGGTTATTCAGATTTTTGACAGCCCCGCTCATCCCTATACACAAGGTTTACTCAATTCGATCCCAAGGCTAGCAACACCATCGAAAAGTCGATTGCCCGTCATTACAGGACAAGTACCAAGCATTCGAGACTACCCTGCGGCTTGTCGTTTTGAAAACCGATGCCCACATCGTTTAGCTAAGTGCGCCGAATTGGCACCAAAGTCGGAACCAATAAGCAAAAGCCACCAAGTAAGTTGTTTTGCTTGGCAGGCTATTCAAACAGGTCAAAACGTTTAATGACTCCGCCGTTACTTGAAGTTCGACACTTGAAAAAATCCTTCCCAGTTAAAGAAGGACTGTTAATGCGTGCCAAAAATTTTAATCAGGCCGTTAATGATATCAGCCTTTTTATCCAACCGGGTGAGACCTTGGGATTAGTGGGTGAATCAGGTTGCGGTAAGTCAACACTAGGAAGATGCTTAGTAAAACTCTACCAACCAGACCAGGGTCAAATATTATTTAATGGCAAAGACATTAATACTCACAATAAACCCGAAGGGAAACAATACCGAAGCGCCGTACAAATGATTTTTCAAGATCCTCTGGAGTCTCTCAATTCACGCCATACTATTGAACAAATTCTAACCGAGCCCTTTGCAATTCATCGTATCGGTGATCGAAAATGGCGCTTGAAACGAGTACAAGTACTACTTGACCTAGTCGGCCTTCCCTCAAACTCGACTTCACGTTATCCATTTGAATTTTCAGGTGGCCAACGCCAGCGAATTGGTATCGCTAGAGCCATTGCTCTAGGCCCAGAGCTAATAGTCTGTGATGAAGCCGTATCGGCCTTAGACGTTTCGATACAGAGTCAAATCATCAATCTACTATTAGATTTGCAGGTTGAGTTTAATATGGCCTATTTGTTTATTTCTCACGACTTGGCGGTTGTAAAACACTTTTCTGATCGAGTGGCTGTAATGTACTTGGGGCGAATAGTCGAGACCGCTGATAGCGAAACTATTTATACCAATCAAAAACACCCTTACACGAAGTCATTGATAGACTCGATCCCTGTGCCTGACCCCCATCATAAAGCTAATCAGTTCATATTACAGGGCGACATACCTTCCGCTATTAACCCACCGTCAGGTTGTCATTTCAATACACGATGCCCTAAGGTTATGCCAGTTTGCAAAATCGACGAGCCTAAACTTAGGGTTGAATCATCATCGCACAGCTTTAGTTGTCATCTTGATTAATAGCACCTAACCAGACAGACTATTATTAACAAACCTACTCGCCATCATTTGAATTAAAAAATATGAATTACTCACACAGCCTTGAATTTAAAGTCAGAGATTACGAATGCGATTTACAAGGCGTGGTCAACAATGGCGTATACCAAAACTATTTGGAACATGCTCGGCACGAGTTCTTATTATGTAAAGGCATTAATTTTGCAGAGATGGCCACCAATAAAATTAATTTAGTCGTGGTTAGAGCCGAGCTAGACTATCGCGATTCTCTTAAAAGTGGAGACCACTTCAAAGTGTGTAGCAATATACAACAGATATCAAAAGTGCGTTTCAAGTTCTTACAGGATATTTATCGAATCACTGATTCTAAACTGATCTTAAATGCCATCATCATAGGCACCTCGCTCAATGAACGAGGTCGCCCCTTCAAGCTAGATGTATTGACCCAGTTATTCGATAACTAATGGATATCTCAAAAAATTGTGCTATTGATTGGTTGCCTCTACTAACTCTGGCTGGTAGCTATTGGAGATATCACTAAACGCATGAATAGCCTGATTAACGTCCTCGCTTTCTGCCAGCTGAAACTGACTAAACCCGCAACGCCGCATGAAAGATAATTGATCCCGAATCACATCACCCACGGCTCGTATATGTCCCTTATAACCATGACGATCTCTAAGTAGCGTTGATTGACTAAAGGCACGGCCATCGGCAAAAACCTTAAATTGCAATATGACCATTTGTAAATGATTCAAAAAGGGTAAAATATCATCGACCGAATCAGTCTCAATCAGTCTTACCGCAAGTGAATGTGATTTAGTTTTTAATTGATCAAACTCATTTCTGAGCCGATCTAAATCGACAATCACTTTCAAATCGTGCTCTGGTCTTTGACTATTGCCGGCAATGGTTAAATCTACCCACTCATCGTCAATGATTTGATGGTTATTAATGATTATCGGCATAAACTTGCTCCTTAAAAGGATCACGTCCGATGCGTGCGAGTGTTTGTAGAAAATGTTCGTTGGGTTCACGTAACTCTAGGTAGACGTCGATGATTGTTTCAACAGCGTCGCCTATCTTACTTTTCTCTACTGAAGGCCCGAGTACTTTGCCCAACGCAGTTTGGTTAGATGCAGAACCACCGAGCGTTATTTGATACCAGTCCTCACCTTTTTTATCGACACCAAGTAAGCCGATATGCCCAACATGGTGATGGCCGCAGGCATTCATGCAGCCTGAAATTTTAATATTCAATTCGCCAACATCATACAATCGATCAAGTTTCTCGAATCGAGCCATAATGTCTTCAGAAACGTCAATTGAAGTCGCATTCGCCAGGCTACAAAAATCAAAACCAGGACAGCAAATCAAATCGGTTACGGTACCAATATTCGGTGTCGCTAATTTCAATTTATTGAGTTCACGCCATAGACCATATAAGTCGGTTTGCTCAACATGAGCCAACACCATATTTTGCGAATAGGTAGTACGAATCTCACCCATACTATATTGATCAGCAAGGTCAGCTATGCCGTCCATTTGCAAATCAGTCACGTCTCCTGGCGCCTGACCGTGACCCTTAAGTGAAACATAGACAATTCGATAACCTGACTTTTTATGTGCTTTAGTATTTTGCCGATACCAAGATGCAAATATTGGATTGCTTGATAATTTCTGTTCGTGATCTTCATCCGTTGCTGGCAACGTCTGATATTGAAGAAAATTAAAAGCGTCTGTTTCTGTTTGAATTCTCGAATCGCTGAGTTTCAGTTCCGAATCACGAACCTGAATCCACTCTTCTTCAACCATATCTCGAAACTTATCGATACCAATCGCATTTACCAAAATCTTTATACGAGCTTTATACATATTATCTCGTCTGCCATACAGGTTATAGACCCGCAAAATAGCATCTAAATAGCTCAGAAAATCAGTCCGTGGCAAAAAATCTCTAATCACTTTACCAATAACGGGTGTACGCCCCATTCCACCGCCAACATACACTTTGAAACCAACTTCACCCACATCATTCCGCAATACCTGCAGGCCGATATCATGTACCTGAGCCGCCACCCTATCTTCAGTAGACCCGGTAACAGCAAACTTAAACTTCCGCGGTAAATAAGAAAACTCGGGATGTAGGGTAGACCACTGACGAATAATCTCACACCAGACTCTTGGGTCCTCAACTTCATCAACCGCAACGCCTGCCAATGGATCAGATGTCACATTGCGAATACAGTTACCACTGGTCTGGATAGCGTGCATCTGCACCTTCGCTAAATCAGCTAAAATGTCAGGAACACTCTCTATTGTTGGCCAATTAAACTGAAAATTCTGTCTTGTGGTGACGTGAGCATAGCCTTTGTCGTAAGTACGAGAAATATCGGCTAGGGTATGCATTTGAGAGGAATTTAATACACCATAAGGCACAGCCACCCGTAACATAGGTGCATGTCGCTGAACGTATAAACCATTTCGTAAACGCAATTGCTTATAAACAACTTCAACCAGCTTTCCAGCAAGAAAACGAGAGGTCTGATCACGAAACTGGCTAACTCGTTCATCCACCAACTGTTGATCTACCTGGCTATATGCGTACATTTTTTACCTTTAAGTCATAATAAAACTGGTAGGTACTATAACTTAGAGAAATTAAGTCAATAAATGATATTTCCAGATACAATATTCGTAACCGAAATATATAAAAATTTTATTGAATAAACGCTAGGACGTTTAGCTCAGCTGAACGTAGTGAAACCATAATCGAATAACAGCTATCATTCAGACAAATGAAAAACTGCCTTATTTGATAGAGTGATTTTGAAAAAAATAAAACGAGCTGAATTTAAAGCTCATAAGGGGGTAAAGTAAACGGGCTAGGCCAGCATAACGAAGCTATGCTGGCTTTTAAATTAATATAATGCGATGTTTAGCCAGTATAACTAGCCATGAAGATTTACTGCAAATTAACGAGTGACGTTCTAACGACCTCTGCTCGGCTAGCCAATAACTTTAGAACGGCTTGATATTCAGCTGAAGCTTGCGACGCAGTTAATGCTTTGACTTTATCAACATCTTGATCAGAATCATTTGCCATTACAGCGCTTAATTCAACGATAGAATAACGGCCATCGGCGTGGGACAAACCTTCATAACGTTGAACACTGTCGGGCTTAGCCATAGAAAAAATAAGTCGGACAAGGTCGTTATCCAGCTCGCTAGTATCTCTGGCAACGAAACCAGTAGCCACAATAGGCTCGAGCCAATCATCTGCTACAACTTCAAGGGATTCGCCACTCGTTAAGCTAGACAAAGCCTGTTTACCAACCTTAAGACTTTCTTCTTGGCCTTTCTTCTGTCGAATAATGGCATTGATCTGTTCAGATACGTCTGCGATTACTTTCTGTGCCGCAGGTTTGTGTTCATTCACCCTAAGAAAAACAACACGATTATCCGACAATTCTATAGCTTCACTGTTTAACAATTGTCCAAACACTTCCGCTGAAAAAGCAGCATTTCTAATTAATGCTTCAGAGGCAATACCATCGCCAAAATTAATATCAAACCAATCGGTAGTTTGCAGAGGCAGGTCAAGTGCTTCAGCTGCAGGCGATAATGAGTCTGGCTGCTCGTAAGCTAGATTTGCAAGAGCTTCTGATAAGTCAAAAATCTTACTTTCTGCTAGTTGAGTACTCATTTCGTCAACTAGTTCGGATTTAACTTCATCAAAAGACTTAGTTTCACCACCCGTTACTTCATCGAGTCGAATTAAATGCCACCCAAAAGAAGTTTTGACCGGACTACTTAAGTCACCTTTTGCCATTTCAAACAATGCATCTTCGAAAGGCTTTACCATCATTCCTCGGTCAATTTCGCCCAGACTACCACCAGTAGAAGCCGAACTAGGATCTTCGGAATTGTCTTTAGCAAATTCACTAAAATCGCCACCCTGTATAAGTTGATCTCGGATACCGGTTAGTTTCAGACGTGCTGAATCACTTTCTTCATCCGAAGCATCGGAATCAAGTGTCAATAAAATATGACTCGCTGTTCGAGATTCTGGCGTACTGTATCCACTTTTAGATTGTTCATATCGTTCAAGTAATTGCTCTTCTGTAATGTTTAAAGAAGCTTTAATTCCATCTAGACTCAATTCAATATAATCAACCCTAATTTGCTCAGTAGTCATAAAGTGCGATTTATTTTGTTCGTAGTATCCATCAACTTCTGCTTGGCTTATTTCAATTTTATCATTTTGGGCAGACCGAGTTAACACACGAACTTTACGTGTTTGGTTTTCTAAACTAGTGAGCTTTTTCTGAATAGAGGCAACAGTAAAGGCAGTAGAGACAAGTCCCGTCTGTAACTGCTCCAATGATTGACTGCGTCTAAACTCTTGTTCAAATCCAGCAGTAGAATAGCCTAGGGAAGCCACTTGAGATCGATAGATACTGGAATTAAACTTTCCATCTGTATTAAATGCTTCAATCGAGCGAATAAGTTTATTTAAATCAACATCGCCAATGCGATAGTAACTGTCATTTACGTATTGACTGAGAGCTGACTGCTCAATTAACTGAGTTAATACCTGCTCTTTTAAAACACTTTCACTAGCGAAGTAATCCGGAATAGAACCACCAAAGGCTCGCTCTAATTGCCGACGATAGTTCGCATAAGCAGTATCGAAATTTTGTTTTGAAATAGCTTGGCCATCAACGGTTGCTGCTGGAATGGCTTCTCCACCGCCTAGGTAAGAATTAACACCCCATAATGCAAATGGAACACAAATTAAAAAAACTATGACGTAGGCTATCCAGCCAGTGGTCTTATCTCTAATCGCTTGCAACATAATGATTTTTCGCTTTGTTGGGCGGACATTTAAGTTAAAAAAAAACGCCCTGTAAAGGGCGTTTTTTAAGTTGGCGGAGTGGACGGGACTCGAACCCGCGACCCCCGGCGTGACAGGCCGGTATTCTAACCAACTGAACTACCACTCCATTTTTGGTGGGTGCTGAGGGGATCGAACCCCCGACCCTCGCCTTGTAAGGGCGATGCTCTCCCAGCTGAGCTAAGCACCCTTGTCACAAAAGGAGCGCTAGTTTACTGCGTCTTTTAAAGCTTTACCAGCCTTAAATGCAGGAACTTTCGATGCCTTAATTTGAATAGTTTCACCTGTTCTAGGATTACGGCCAGCGCGTGCTTCACGCTGCCGAACGAGGAATGTTCCAAAGCCTACAACCGTTACTTGATCGCCAGATTTAAGCGCTTCTGTTAATGCTGCAATAACACCATCAACAGCACGAGCCGAGTCAGCTTTGCTTAGATCTGCGACGCCGGCAACAGCATCAATTAGTTCTGATTTATTCATTCGTTTTCCATATGGTTTAAGTTTAATGACTCTATTCCGTTTCCGGACAGCTGGCAAAAGTCAAATAATATTCTATTTTTTCGCTTAATCTCATTGCCGCTAATGTACGGAATCGGTCTTTCTGACCAACTCTCCCAGAGGTGCGAATTAAACCAATTGAATGCTTTAGGGTCAACCTAAATAAAGCAAAAAACCAAATAAAATCAAATATTTTAACTTCCAGGCTTAATGTGCCCTAGCACCCGAAGACTTTTTCTCTTTTGTCTTAGCTTCAGAAGGCTCGCTAGTTGAAACTAGAGATTCTTCAATAGGTGTAGGCTGATGTTCTAACGCCACTTCAAGTACCTGCTCAATCCACCTAACCGGGATTATTTTAATATTTGCAATAATATTCTTAGGAATTTCAGCCAAGTCTTTTTCATTTTCTTCTGGAATTAAAACTGTTGTGATTCCACCACGATGAGCCGCCAACAACTTTTCTTTTAGCCCACCAATCGGAAGCACCTCGCCACGCAGAGTTATCTCTCCTGTCATCGCGACATTGGCCTTAACAGATATACCCGTTAAAGCTGACACCAGTGCAGTACACATGCCAACTCCCGCACTAGGACCGTCTTTAGGTGTCGCACCTTCGGGCACATGAATATGAATATCCTTTTTTTCGTTAAACTCGGGGTTGATACCAAGTATACGAGCACGACTTCGAACCACTGTTAGCGCTGCTTGGATTGATTCCTTCATAACATCCCCAAGCTGACCCGTTTGAACAAATTTTCCTTTGCCATCAACGACAGCGGACTCCATCGTTAATAATTCACCACCGACTTCTGTCCATGCCAATCCTGTTACATGAACTACCTGATTTTTCTCTTCTGCAGAACCAAAACGGAATCGTTTTACACCCAAGTACTTTTCAACATTTTTAGCATCAATGGTTACTTTTTTGCCTGTTGGTTCGAGCAATAGGTCTTTAACTACCTTGCGACAAATTTTTGAAATCTCTCTTTCAAGGCTTCGAACGCCAGCTTCACGAGTATAACGTTGAATTATTTCTAAAACAGCCAGATCTTTAATGACAATCTCATTTTCTTTTAATCCATTTTCTTTGATCTGCTTAGGCACCAAATATTTCATCGCAATATTCAGCTTTTCGTCTTCGGTATAGCCTGGAATTCGTATAACTTCCATTCGATCTAGCAACGGACCCGGTATGTTCAAGCTATTGGAAGTCGCAACAAACATGACATCAGACAAATCAAAATCGACCTCAAGATAATGGTCAGCAAAGGTGTTGTTTTGTTCAGGGTCCAACACTTCTAATAAGGCAGAAGCAGGATCACCACGAAAATCCATAGCCATTTTGTCGATTTCATCGAGAAGAAATAAGGCATTTTCATCATCAAAAAGATCCAGCAATGAGTAAAGGAAAAGCATTTGGTACTCGCCATCACTCAATTGATCCAGTTCGAGGTCATCCTTCAGTTTAAGTTTTAAGGTTGTTTTATCGATAAAATAATCATTATCCGCAGCCTGAGTAAAAAAACTCACCGTTGGATCATCTCTTAATAAAACAGGTTGGTCTTCCTCGTTTTCATAAGTACCCTGAACCTCTGTAAAGGACACTGAAAACAATGCATTGGC
>OOGD01000192.1_pt1 | contig 13715 bp, 11 predicted proteins | sample 1670381 | NCBI WGS metagenome assembly OOGD01 (sample SAMEA98146918, study PRJEB22522) | marine metagenome | biome: marine biome; feature: marine water body; material: sea ice | place: Arctic Ocean | collected 14-Sep-2015 | depth 1.3 m | reverse complement strand
CCATCGAATAGAGAAATAAAGAACAGGCAGTGCGCCGAAGTAAATTGGCAGAAGATTGAAGGTGAAAGCGCTTTATCAGGTAAGGCCTAGCTAACAGCCAAACCTCGAGTCATGGTCGGTTGTCAGTAATGGCAATGGTTAAGCGTTGACAGGGGAAGATACAGGCTCAGTATTGAGCTGCGAAAACATCATTGAGAATGCCGACCGCGTTGTCTGATCGGGAAGGCCATAGGACTCTTTTGCGCTATGCAAGCGATTGAGTCTGTTCTCCGCAGTCGTAGACCTGGTGCCTGTATTGATGTCTTCTGTACGGAACTCGGGAGGCCCTATCGACGATCTATTGCGTTCTGAATAGGTCGGGCTTGGCGAAACCTGTTTGGTGAAGGCCAGGCGTCTACGTCGATAGGGAGTCAGATAAACCCATAGTAGCGAAGAAGCTAGCGAACAAGATGAGACAACTAAAAACAGGGCGTAGTTAGTGGAGCAAAGGGGTTTAACAGGAAGAAATGGCGAACTATGCCGGGCTTGACTGCGACACAGAGCGCAGAAGGAAAGCTGACGGGGCTAGGAAGAAAAAAGGGGACGCTACCCTTTTATAATGAATGTAATGTGGAAAACATAACCTTAATATTCATACTGCCTAAGAAAACAGGCACAACAGTAATTCCACGCCTTCAGCAACACGGTGAAGAAACGCTCTTTCACGAAAACTACATTGTGAATTAGCTAAACAGCAACACCATCCATAGAGCCGTAGAAGTGTGTATTTATAAAATACAGCTTATGTACTCCACATTATCAGGCTATGGAATAGACTAATGCGTGGGAGACATCTCTCTTCACGAAGTAAAGCGACATGTAAGACGACAAAAGTATTGCACTACAAACACCGCAGCACCCATAGAATCCTTCGACTTAATCATTGTCGAGGAATTCCATCGCTCAATTTATAACCTGTGGAAAGAAGTGCTCGATTACTTTGATACCATCTTAATAGGCCCCACAGCCAAACTTGATTAACCCACCCACACTTTTTTTAACAAAAATGTCTGCACAATGTGGATACGGTTCACGACTTTGGAGTTCCCTAAAAATCGCTTGACCTCATCCATTTCCCCTACCCTATGATCATTCCCGGTAGAAAAGGATTCGCCTTTATTTTTTCGATTTCACCCGTCGCCTTCAGCACGAATTGACGACAATAAGCCTCGACCTGACACTGCGTATTGGTGGTAATGTGAGGGGTTACGGCATCACGTATAATCAAGCTAGTAGGAATTTATGCCGGTTCACTGAGAAAAGAGGTGTCGATTTGAAAAAGCGATTTGAAGGTAATGTAGTAATGACCATAGCGATAGTTTTAATCGTATTGGTTTCACAGTTCAGACTTATTGATGGTTATGTCGAGAACTATACTGACGAGAGCATCAAAAGAGGTGCAATCGTGTTTGCGACCGCGCGGGGGATAAATGCGCTGGTGTCAATGGCCCAGTCAACTACAGTGGAGGTCGGGTTCATTGTATCCGGATCAGTTTCTATCGGAGAAATTCTGGATCCACTGAATGATTTGATAGAGCGATTTTCATTCATTATGACGCTTGTTTTAAGCGCCCTGGTCGCCATAAAAATACTGCTATTGATCAGCGCACATGATTTTTTTAATTACTTGATAGTGGTGATGGGTGTCTTTTCTATCGCGGTCATATATTTCAATCGGCGCAAAGAAGCGGAGGCTGTTTTGAAGTTTTTCACCATCGTGGTATTCATCCGGTTTTCGCTGGGAATCATGGTGGCTTTGAACAGTGTAGTCGATCATGCATTTCTGATAGGCGAGGTCGACACGCATGAACAGAATATTGAGGTATTTAAAGATGAGTTGGAGCTGGACAGCCTGGATAACGTTGAAATTGATTTTCTAAAAGGCCTAGAGCGAAAGGTTGAAAGTGGCGTGTCGAGTTTTTTAAACCTCATGGTGATCTTTGTACTGAAAAGTATCTTACTGCCCTTGTCGTTTTTCTTCCTGCTTTTCTCGGGTGTTAAACTTTTATGGAGATCGAATATACTGAAAATTGGGTGATTGTCTAAAAGGTAATATTGAGATTATCGTGTTTCGATTTTTTCCTGCACTCCTGAATGATCCTGCCGAGTTTTCTTGGTGGGGCATTCATTCCATATTTTGATGATGATGAACAGGCTATCAAGCCTTACAGGTTTATTGAACCATTACATCTTGTTGTTATCGGTTGTTAGGTTGGTTTACAAATTACCGTGCTAGGCTCTTCGCACAAAGGTTTGGTGTTAGGCCTTTCCAAGTTTTATCAAAATATTAATACGATATGGAAAGACCCTACGACTTCAATATCTAGGCGCAACGCATCATCATCGGGTGTTTCCCCCTCAATTCCCTTCTAACACTTTTGCGGCTTTGGCGAAGAAATCAGGCGCACCGAAGTTGCCCGATTTCATAGTGAACACTAGGCTGTTATTTGCCCGCATGGCGGGGACTCCAGGATCGATCTCTGGTCCTATTTGCATAGTGTTAATTTTCAGACTTTCTACTACAGCTCCTGATGTTTCCCCTCCTGCAATAATCAAACGATTTAAACCTTGTTCTACTAGTTTTATAGCAACTTGTGCAAAAAAAGATTCCAATGCGTGGGAGGATTCGTGTTTGCCAAAGGCTTTTTGAACCGCCTCAATAGTTTCAGGATTAGCCGAACTATAGGCCAACGGTATACCCGTTTGCTGCATTAGCCATTGGCATACTTGCAGTGCAGTTGTGGCTCCACTAATAACATCTGCAGCACTAATTTCTAGTGCTGGGTTGTCCAGTGCGTGTTCAGTAATTTGCGCTCGAGTTGTCTTTGAGCAGGATCCTGATAGCGCAACGCACCGTCCTTGTTCACCTTTCCAAGCCTCACTCTTAGCTTTGATTTTACCTTGGTTTTTGAAATTAGCCGGTAGTCCTAAAGCGACACCCGAGCCACCAGTCACTAATTTTAAGCCTGCGGCAGCGCTCCCGATAGTCATTAGATCTTGATCCTGTAAAGCATCGACAATGATCAGGCGATTACCTTGGGTCTGTTGCTCTGAAAGCTCTGCCTTTACTGCCGCATCACCAGAAAACACAACAGAAATTGGCAGATGGCCCACAGTAGATTGACTTTGCAGCGCTAACCAGCGGCGTAAGTCTGAATCAGTCATGGGCGTTAGTGGATGATCTTCCATTCCACTTTCACTTAACAGCTTGTCGTTTACGAACAAATGTCCTTGATAAACTGAGCGCCCAGCGCCGGGAAAAGCCGGACAGACGATTACTCTGTCTGCATTTAAAGCATCCGCTAGTGCGTCAATTACTGGCCCAATATTGCCTGCTGGGGTTGAATCGAAGGTTGAACAATATTTAAAGAAGAATTGTTCGCAGCCTTGTTCTTTAAGCCATTGCAACGCTTCTAATGACAGATTGATAGCGTCATTCACTGGAATGGAACGTGATTTCAATGAAACCACGCCAGCTTCTACATTTTTGGCAGCGTCAATTTTGGGAATACCGCCGTATTGAACAGTATGCATGCCCTGTTTGGCTAATGTGTTGGCTAAATCACTAGATCCAGTAAAATCATCACCAATACAACCTAGTAGCATTATTTGACTCCGGGTAGGGTTATACCTGCATTACGAGCATAGACTTTGGCAACAGCGGCATCATCTTCCTTGCCCCAACCTGATTCTGAAGCCGCTATAAACTGCTGCATTGCCACCGCTGTGATGGGCGCTGAAAAGCCTTCGGTTTTAGCAATATCAAGAACAATACCCAAGTCCTTAAGCCAGATATCGACTGCTGAGTGAGGAGTATAATCACCAGCAACTACATGCGGAGCACGGTTCTCAAACATCCAGCTATTACCTGCTGAGGCGGTAATAACCTCAACAATTTTCTCCGGTGCAATACCTTGTTTCATACCAAAGGTCATCGCCTCACCCATGCTGGCAATTTGCACACCTGCCAGTAACTGGTTAACCGATTTCATAGCCGATCCAGAACCGACTGCATCGCCTAATTCAAAAACTGTTTCTGCCATCGCATCAAGGGCTGGTCGCGCGGCTGCAAAAGTATCTGCGGGGCCAGAGGCCATGATAGAAAGCTTACCCGCAGCCGCCTTAATGGCGCCACCGGATATTGGCGCATCTAAATATTTTATGTTGTTTTGTGCACACCGAATTGCCAGATCACGTGCTGTAGACGGTCCCATAGTGGCACAAGAAATAACACAGGTACCCGCTTTCATGTGCTGCACAATACCGGACTCTCCGAAGAGTACTGATTCAGTTTGAGCAGTATTGAGTACCACAATGACTGCAATATCAACAGTGGGTAATACGTCTTCTATGGTGCCGCGCAGCCCGCCTTCATTACAGAACCGATCGACGCTAGTGGTTGCAACATCGAAACCATAAACATTGTGTCCAGCTCTTAATAGCGATGATGCCATGCCATAGCCCATTGAGCCGAGTCCAATTAGAGCTATCTTATTTTTAATATTCAAGGGTTTAATCTCTTAAGGTTAGTATCCGTTGATCATTCTGGGAAGCCATAAAACTATGTCTGGAAACATTAAAACAATAGATAAAGCGATGAGTTGTAAAATAATAAAAGGCCAAACAGCTTTGAAAATATCCGACAACGAGATATCGGGCGGAGCGACCGACTTTAGATAAAACGCAGCGGGGCCAAAGGGTGGCGAGAGATATGAAACCTGCATATTCATTGCGAATAGGATTCCAAACCAGATGGGATCGAAACCAAGTTTTATAACGATAGGCACAAAAATAGGCATTGTTAGCAGCGCAATGCCCGTCCAATCCATGAACAATCCAAGCAGCAGTAGGATCAACATCATGAACATTATTATCAAAATTGGAGATAAATCGAGTGCAAGAATTGCAGACTCTACGTAAATATTACCCCCCATTAAATTATAAACACCAACCAAAGCGGAAGCGCCTAGGATAATCCAAATAATCATGCCACAAGTACCCATGGTACGTTTCAAGCTTTCCCTCATTAATGTCCAGTTCAACTCGCCACGAATAGCCGTACTAATAAGCACACCAATAACGCCAAGACAGGCAGCTTCTGTTACTGATGCAACACCACCATAGATAGATCCTAGGACAATAAACGCAACTCCAAGCGGTAGAACGGCGCCTTTCAACTGTTTTAATTTTTCCTTAGTTGAAATATTATATTCTTCGTCAGACAAAACAGGGGCTAATGCTGGATTGAGGTAACAACGAGCCAAGATATAAGTTGCATAAATAGATGCGAGCATAAAGCCAGGCACTACCGTTGCTAAAAATAGATCACCGATCGAAACACTGGCAACCAAGCCATAAACGATTAACACGATTGATGGTGGAATCATTGTACCTAAGGAGCCTCCCGCGCAAACCACACCAATGGCTAAAGAACGGTCGTATCCAAGGCGTAACATTTGCGGTAAAGCAATTAGGCCGAGTAATACAATCTCACCACCAATTACACCCGAAATAGCGGCCAAGAAAACTGCGGCTAATAACGTTTGTATGGCTAAGCCACCTCGAATGCGACCTGCGGCAAGTCGCGCAGCATCAAATAAATCATCGGCCATTCCTGATTTATCCAAAATAGAGGCCATTAATACAAACATGGGGATTGCCGCTAATACATACTCGTTAATGGAGCTGTACATGCGTGATGAAATGAGTGGTATACCCATCGGCCCAAACCAGGCGAGAGTAAATATTATGGCGACTAATGCCGTCACGAAAGCCAGTGGCATGCCTGTGAGCATAAGCAACATGATGGCGACTACCAAATACACAGAGCTTAATTCTATGCCGAGGTCGCGACCCTCTGAGAACAGGTGAAATGCACCTACAGACAAAAGAATAAAAACAAGTGTCAGTGCGCCTATAGTTTTGTAGGGCACAAGCGCGCCTTTGGCATCTATATTATAACCAACGCTCCTGAACGCACGAAAAAGATGTAATACCGACTGCACCGCAAGCATGGACGCAGTCACGAACAACATTAATTTTATGATTGCGGGAATCACAGGGTTCCAGGCGGACCCAGAACGCTCAAGCGTGAATTCACCCGTTGGTAAATAAAATCCTTTTTGAGCCATTCCCCACGAGGCATAACTTAATGCGGCGGCAAAAAATATAGTCATTGAACTATTAAAAATATCCAACACCTGTCTAGTTCGACCGGTGGTACTAAAGTAAATCAGTCCTATGCGTATGTGTTTATCTGTCGCCAGACAATACATACCACCAAACAAATAAGAGAAGGCGACTAAACCGATGGTTGACTCATGAACCCATACTGTCGGGCTATCAAATGCGTAGCGCATTAGAATTTCATAAAAAGAGATTAAGACCCCAACTGCAAAGAGGATTGAGACAGTAGATCCAAATCTATCGATGACTCGATCTAAATTTGTTTGAGGAATACTGTGTTCTAGTCCATCCCCCACGAGGTCTATTTTTTGATTACCCATTACTTTCTCAATTTATATTTATATTTATATTTGTATTTATATTTAAAACTTTCAAATAATAAAAAGCAGGCTCTGACTTCAGTCTATGCTAAAGACAATGTCAGAGACTGCTATAACAGTTTAGAAACTAATTACTACTTCAACAAACCTGCAGTTTTCATATAGTCAGTAGCCGTGTCATATACTTTTTTCGTCAAAGCATTACGGCCAGCCCACTTTTCCCACTGGCCACGAGCAATAGCCCGAAACTTCGCACGTTCTTCTTCACTCCAATCCACAATTGTAATTGAGGGATCAGCACTTGCCTCGACAACCGCAATAGCATTATCGGCATCTAAACGGCTCACCATGTCATAGGCAAAATCACGCACAGAAACTTCTAGAATCATTTTTAAGTCGGCAGGTAACTTGTCCCACTCTTTCTTGTTCATAGAAACTTCAAGCACTGGCATCGAGTGGAAGCCAGGGTATATTGGATATTTAGCGAACTTGTGTAAACCCTGTTTGTGGTTAGTAGAAAACACAGTGTAGTCAGCTGCGTCAATGACGCCTTTTTCTAAAGAGGTATACACTTCAGAACCTGGTAAGTTGACTGGTGAAGCGCCTGCAGCTGCAAAAATTTCTTGAACCATGCCTTCTGGAGCACGCATTTTCAAACCTTTAAGGTCAGCAACACCCATCAATTTTCTAGTTGAAACGAAAGACTCAACGCCCGTTGTGGATGCGCCGATGAACTGAACGCCGTAAGGGTTTTCAAGCTCATTAAAAAGCTCTTTTCCACCACCATATTCAATAAACTTGAACATTTGATCGGGTCGACTCCAAGCGCCAACTAAATTACCTAACATACCAAAAGCAGGATTTTTCCCTGAGAAGTAAGATGGATCAGTAATGTGACCGTGCAATATACCGGCACCTACGGCTTCTAGAGTTTCGTTGTATTGAACCACTGTACCCACTGGAACCATATTAATATTTATGCGACCATTACTCATTACCCCTACACGCTTAGCCCACGCCTGCTTAATAGGATAAAAGTTATCTCCTGCTTGAGATGAGGTCTGGAATGTCCAATTGTACTTGTCTGCTGCCCAAGCAGATGTAACTGATAAGCAAGATAGAGCTAATACTGTTGCGCACACCTTGGATAACTGACGACGAGTTGATTTCATGGATATCTCCTAAGTTATAAAATCACTTTATAATGACATTGTTATAATTGTTAGCGGTACCGTTATCGATAACGCTAGCGCTAACAATAGCAATAAACTACTGTGGTAGATATCTATCTTTAAAAATAAATTTATTGATAGAGCAACGTTGGTGTGTATTTTTATTAATTGTTAGGAAACCTTAGATGGGTATAGTTACTTTAAAAGATGTTGCATTAGCGGTTGGTGTGAGTGAAATGACTGTCTCGCGGGCATTCCGTGAAAATAGTGATGTTGCTGATAAGACACGTGCTCGAATTATTGAAGTGTCTAATGCTATGGGCTACGTTCCTAATCGCATAGCCAGTATGTTGGCATCCAAGTCCTCTAGCATTATTCCAATCATCGTTCCTTCACTGCGTAACCGAGTGTTTCTCGATATTGTTGCAGCAGCTCAAGAAGTGATCAGCGCTGAGGGATACCAGATGATGCTCATCAACACCGAGTATTCTGAAAAGAAGGAGACTGAAGCCGTTAAGGCGGTATTGTCATGGAAACCTGCCGCCTTAATATTAAGTGGAACCAATCATCCAGAGGCTACCCTTAAACTAATTCGAAATGTAAATTTCCCAATCATTGAAATAATGGAGATCAGCGATCAACCTATAAATATATGTGTGGGCTTTTCTCATCGCAGTGCCGGAAGAGATATGGGTAAATACCTTGTTGGTAAAGGATATCAGTCATTCGCATTTTATGGATGCAAGATGAAACGTGATGTTCGTGGTATGAAGCGCTTCGAGGGATTTCGTTCTGAGGTAGTAGAGGCTGGACTTATGGAACCTAAACTCAACGATATTGATAGCAAATTTGGAGACCTAGTAGAAGGCAATGTCCTTGAAGAGCTGGCTCTGGATTGCTTAAAGTATGACTGCATATATTGTACTAATGATGATCTGGCCATTGGGATATTGCTTACATTGCAGCGCTTAGGAAAAAAAGTACCGGAAGATCTTGCGATAGCGGGTTTTAACAATTTGGAAATCGGCCAGCTAACCTCTCCTGGCCTTACGACATCAAGCTCACCCAGAAGTGAGATTGGCACCTTAGCAGCTCAATTTGCTCTGGATAAAATAAAGGGCATTCAGCTGGAGTCGAAAATTAATGATTTAGGGTGCAGGCTCGTACCCAGAGGAAGCGCTTAAAACAGCTATTATCTGCCAGCTATAAAAATTGTAATCATCTTTCTCTTGCACTTTTTTTTTTTAGCGCCTGCTTGGCTAGCTAAGTCAGTTTTAGCTGTCCTGGCTAAGCTTCTCACCTGCATTGTGATTGTTCTGCTGTTCAAACAATCATATTAGAACAAATGAAAGACTTTTACTAAGTCTGTCAATCGCTTCATTGGGGACACTGCCATTAACGCTGAAAAAACGGCTCGATTTTCAAACTGCAAAAGTGACAGCACGAGTAGCCTAGCTGATGCAGCGGGAAAACCTAATGCTGCTGTAATTGTAGTTTTTAAGACAGAGAAAATGAAACCATCTGATTGGTTCCAAACTGTGGTGTATCGACATTAAAGTCCGGGCGGTTGTTATTTCTCGTGTAGCATGGGCCTAAAAATCCACACATATTTTGTCAGATAATTATGAAGAGTTTGTTTTACATTACCTAGATGACCCCATTCAGTAGGGTCAAAAAAGCAGCATGTGGTAAGCTAGAAATTATGATTTTGGGCAAATCTGAAATATTTATAGTAGCCTAATTTACCTTAAATACTAAAAATATAGGAACCATTTAATGACGGAAACTGCGCTCAGAGAACTCATATGTACACTGGCTAAATCCATGTTTGATCGGGGATTGACAGGCGGTTCAACCGGAAATATTTCTGCCCGTACAACAGATGGTGGACTATTAGTTTCACCAACGGGCACCAGTTTTGGTCGTTTAGATCCAGCCAGGCTATCTCGTTTTAATAGCGCTGGACAGTTAATTGATGGTGATCCACCGACCAAAGAAATGCCGTTACATTCTGCTTTTTATGACACTCGCAGCAGTGCCGGTGCGGTCGTACATTTGCATTCCTGTCATGCAGTCGCGCTATCTATGATGCCTGATGCCAACGAAGATAATTTTCTTCCGCCGTTAACACCTTACGCGATCATGAAGTTGGGGAAGGTCAAATTATTGCCTTTCTTTAGGCCCGGTGACCCAGCAATGGGATTAGCAGTTCGCGGTCTTGCCGGCAAGAGATCTGCTGTTATGTTAGCAAATCATGGTCCAGTTGTGGCGGCAAAAGACATTGAAGCGGCATGCAATGCCATCGAAGAATTAGAAGACACCGCAAGGCTAGCGATGATGATGCGAGGTATTAATGCGAACATGTTAAGCACTGCACAAGTCAACGGTTTGATTACACATTTTGATGTTGAATGGGAAAAATAATGAAATTTTCTGCCAATCTTGGCTTTCTCTGGAATGAACTTGATTTACCAACGGCCATACGTGCAGCAAAAACGGCTGGCTTTAAAGCAGTTGAGTGCCACTGGCCTTATGATGTCGCAGCACCTGAGGTGAACGCAGCACTGCGAGAAACAGGCCTTACTATGTTAGGCCTAAATACTCGCCGTGGTAATGTTGCAAATGGTGATAATGGCTTATCCGCTATACCGGAACGTGTTGAAGAAGCCCGTGATGCTATTGATGAGGCGGTAAATTACGCGGCTGCAATAAAGGCACAGTGCATTCACGTCATGGCGGGTTTTGCAAGTGGGCCTGAGGCACATAAAACGTTTACGGCTAATCTCAAATACGCTTGTGATGCAGCACTTATCCATGGCATTAAAATATTGATTGAACCTCTGAATCATTATGATGCGCCAGGGTATTTCTTAACAACGACCGAACAAGCAGTCAATCTGATTAAAGAGGTTAAAGCCGTCAATCTTGCGCTGATGTTTGATTGTTACCACGTGCAATTAATGGAGGGTGATCTCAGTCACCGACTGGCAGAACTCATGCCTGTTATTGGTCACATTCAGTTTGCTTCGGTACCTGACCGAGGCACACCTGACCATGGTGAAATAAATTTTGAACATATTTTTAGTATAATCTCTGAGTTGGGATATAGCGCTCCAGTGGGTGCAGAATACAAACCTGTTGGTCCAACTATAGATACCCTCGGATGGATGTCTAAATACATCTGATCATGAATTGATGGTGGAGAACGAGTTACCTGTTTCCGCTGTGCACATCTCCTGATTGTGCTGTTTAGCTGAAGCATTGAATCACGGATTGGGTGAGTCTGAATATAAATCCGACGGAGCGGCGGCGGAACAGGCCAGGAAGCTTTTTGAGGATCAGGTATTGACTATATAGTGATGGCGCTTCTTTTTTTCACGGGCGGAAAGGTTGAATGTGAGCATTGTCAATTCACCCCGTCCCCTTTTTTTACGGAACGTCAACCTCGATTTAAGTTCGGCATAAACTGAAAATGAATAATATAGATTATGACAATCATTGAACTGAAAAAACACTTGAAAGGGTCAAGCCAAGATCAATTGATTAAGGATATTGTTGATCTATATTAGGAGAATGATCTCGTCAAAGACTATTACATTAAAAAGCACAACGCTGGTAATAATTTTAGCCGTCTGAATCAAATACAAAGAAATCATAGCGCGTGAGCTCTTTCCCGTTAATGGCTTCGGTAAAGCAAGATTATCCGTCACCAAAAAAGCAATCATCGAATTCAAAAAAATTCAAACAACAAGCAGGCCAATGCGGAGTTAATGATCTTCTATGTGGAAACTGTTGTTCGATATACTGATTGCTACGGCGACATTGATGAATTTTTTTATTTGAAACATGGAAAGTATGTATAAGCGCGCGCTTGATCTCATCTTTAAAAGTTCATTGAAAGATGAATTTGACGATCGATATTAAAGAATCATCGATGACACCGGAGACATGGGCTGAGATTTTCATGATGAACTGCGCGACGACTATTGTACTTATTTTGACTAGGACTGATATGGGATGAATACCGACAAAATCATGAAGGCCGGTAATGCCAGAAAGGTGCTCTTAATCTACATGGAAATTGCTAAAACGTTATCGACTGTCTCTCAGTTGGCGTAGGTAAAAATATACAAAGAACCCATCAAGGCGTCGAATCTGCTCAGTGACAACGGCAAAAAGGAACAGATCGTCAATGTGGTTGAGGCCTTCGTCATCGGTGTCGAATTATTAATCGACGAAACCAATCAAGTGGTTCAATTCTACGGTATCACCACGTCGGAAAAGGTCTGCGGTGCTGAGATTGTGTCTTCAGTTGTGAGCGCCGTGCCTGATGATTGGGAGCTTGTTGTTGTTATTGATTGGAGGAGAGGATTATGGGACGTAATGAAAAACAGGTATCCAAAATTGATGATTTATTAAAGAAAAGAAACGCTAACTTTTTTCTTATTGTTGATTTAAGTTTGGAAAAGTCTTAGGGTCTTTCCCATTCGCATAAAGACATTGAGTTTTGTATTGAAAGACCTAAAGTTTTTAAGTTTTTTGAGTCACGATGCCAACCTACTTTTGAAGATATTTAAACAAATATTATCCGCTTATGCCTATCAAAGTTTTTGAAGTTAATTTTGAACAGGTTTTGGCTTTTAATATGGCTAGATACCTAGTCGTGTTTATTCAAACAGAACATGATTATACGGGACTCTCCAAACCCTTCAGCAATAGTCGGCCAGCCTTATTACCATCTACAGAAATTTTCTTTATTGATACCAACTCAAGGGCTTTTGCATGGTTGCTTAATAAAGTCATATCTTTCGTGGTGAACTTTTCGATATCTTTGAGTATTTGATCTGCTTTGGTAGCTATTGTCGTAATCAAATGATGACCAAATGAATCACCACCCCTCTTAATGGAATGCGCCAACTCTTTTGCTTTTGTTTTTAACCCGCTATCATTTGGTTGATTAGATAAGTCAGATATCGCTTTCGTAAAAGCATCACATTGTTGTTTTAACCCAACCTCATAAATTGTTAAAAATTCAGCAAACGCACCTTCACCAATGGCGGCCATCGCGGAAGGAACCTCAATGGATTTTTCAGTCATTTGATCAACGATGTTGACAACCCGTTGTAGCACTTGGGGAAAGTTCATAACTTCTACATTTTGTTCAACACTAGCGTCGGGTCAATAGCCTGTTGACTCGCCTCTGATACGCTCACTTGAGACATTGAAGTATGAATTTCTTCACCTAAACATTTGTTAATCGATTTAAGTAGAAGCTTTAACTCTATTGGTTTACTACACACATCGTTCATGCCTGCACTTGTATATTCTCTGATATTGCCCACTGAGATATCAGCGGTCAGGGCGATGATTGGAATGTTGAACTTAGGACCATTCGTCGCGCGGATAGAGGCCGTAGCCTCTAAGCCGTCCATCACCGGCATGCGAATATCCATGAATATAATGTCAAAATCTTGCGCGTTAAGAAGATCAATCGCACATTGACCATCCTTCGCAATTTCAACCGAGTGATGCAATTTGTTTAAAAGGGCTCGTATCAGATATTGGTTAACCTTATTATCTTCGGCAACTAGTATTTTCAAAGGACGAGACGCTACCCATCTATCTAATGCGACTCGCCTATCCGTTGCTTCCACTGCTCTTTTTGCGGGCTGGTAGCAAATCGTGAACCAAAACGATGAACCTATATCCTTGGTACTATCAACACCAATTTGCCCCCCCATTAACTCTACTAACTGTTTAGAAATCGACAACCCTAACCCCGCCCCACCATAGTTTCTCGAGATAGAGCTGTCTGCCTGAGTGAAAGCAGAGAATAGTTTACGTTTTTCCCAGTGAGTCAATCCGATCCCACTATCGGTAACGGTAAACCGAAGCTGAAATTCATTCTTCTCGTTCGTTTCTGGTTTGACGGTAACCTCAATGCAGCCCGTGCTAGTGAACTTCAACGCATTGCTGAGAAAATTGGATAATACTTGAC
>OOGD01000190.1_pt1 | contig 13755 bp, 15 predicted proteins | sample 1670381 | NCBI WGS metagenome assembly OOGD01 (sample SAMEA98146918, study PRJEB22522) | marine metagenome | biome: marine biome; feature: marine water body; material: sea ice | place: Arctic Ocean | collected 14-Sep-2015 | depth 1.3 m | reverse complement strand
TGCATATATCTTCCATTGATGCATTATCTGGTGATGACAAACCTCAAGATGCCTATGGTGCTTCAAAAGCAGCAATGATTAGACTTTCAAAGTCTTTTGCCATTCAATTTGCATCTAGCAAAATTAGATCAAATATAATCTTACCTGGGCCAATAGATACGGGTATGCAGATTAGATGGAAAAAAAATCCTAATACAAAGAAAAATTTAGAAAAATTTATTAAGAAAAAATACAATATCAAAAACATATGACGCACCATATGCTATCAGGGCTGGATTTAAGTTGGACCAAAGAGCTACAACATTGTTTTTTGATCCGCGATCCAGCTCAAGTTGTTAATTCGTATACTAATAGCCGCGGTGTGTGTTCAGCCCAAGATATAGGCATCCAAAGGCAGTTCGAGTTGTATCAAGATATCACTAGGCTATCTGGGCAAGACATCCCAATTATTGATTCTAATGATGTGCTTAGATCCCCTGAGAAAGTCTTAAAGCTATTGTGTGAAAAAGTAGACGTTGCATTCATGTCTACAATGTTGAAATGGCCAAAAGGCAGTCGAACAAGTGATGGGGTTTGGGCAAAACACTGGTATGAAAATGTTGATAATTCCGAAGGCTTTGCGTCTTTTTCAGCTAAAGATCTGCAACTGAACGATGAACAACTATCAGTCGTGCATCACGTTCAGCCTTTTTATGATCAGCTCTATAAAAAAAGAATTGGCGCTTAACAAAACTCATCTAGAAAAATGAACAAGTCTGTTATTGAGTATTCACTCAGTTAAGAGCGTTTAGTCAAACTTCACTATTTTTACGTGCTGACCGAAATTACCCGTATTAATCACGTTTTTTATTAGCCTGTCTTACTCTGTGTTTTTTAACAGAGCGACGCATTCTCCTTATCTTAACGTGATCTAATTTACCAGGAGCAATTTTGATAAGAGTTTCTGTTTCTTCAGGCAGTTGTACACTTTTTCTTAATGTATTTAAATCGGGTAGACCCAACTCAACCCAACCACCTTGAGGTAAACGTTTTTGCAACTCTAAAGTACCATAACGAACTCTCATTAGACGGCTCACTTGTAAACCTTGCGATTCCCATAAACGCCTTACTTCACGGTTTCTGCCTTCAGACAGGCTCACATTATACCAAGTATTTTGACTTTCCTCGTCACCGGGCTTTTTAACAATATGTGTAAATTTAGCTTCACCGTCCTCTAATTTTACGCCATCAGTTAAACGCTTAAGCATTATATTTTCAACTTCACCAAATACTCGTACCGAATACTCGCGTTCTACTTCGTGTTTAGGATGCATTAAACGATTCGCCAATTCGCCATCATTGGTAAATAATAGCAAACCGCTGGTATTAATATCTAAACGGCCCACTGCAATCCAGCGCCCATTTTTGATACTTGGCAAACGGTCAAACACTGTTGCTCGGCCCTCAGGATCTTTTCGACTACAAAGCTCACCCTCAGGTTTGTTGTACATCAACACTCGACAAACAGGGGCGTCATTAGACGTGCTAAGAGCATTGCCATCCACTCGGATCTTATCTGCAGACTCGACCCTATCACCTAACGTTGCTAATTTACCATTAACTGAAATACGTCCCGCTTCTATCCACTTTTCCATTTCACGACGCGAACCTACTCCAGCGTTGGCCAGTACTTTTTGTAATTTGTCACTCATTAATGTAATTGCTCTGTTTCATCTGCATTGCTAGGTTCAATATTAGCCCTGTCTGCAGATTGTTGTGGGGGATTATCATCAGTGGGCCTATTGCTGGCCCCACTCGATAGAATATTAAGTTGATTGTCTGTTTCTTTGGATACCAAAAAGTCACCATTACTGGGTAAATCACTCAAACTTTTTAAAGAAAAATAATCTAGGAATGTTTTTGTGGTGGCATACAAGGAGGGTCTTCCAGCCACTTCTTTGTGCCCTATGATCTTTATCCAACCTCTTTCGCGCAAGGTTTTCATAATCTGACTACTAACAGACACACCTCGCACATCTTCAATTTCACCACGCGTAATGGGTTGCCTGTAGGCAATCAAAGAAAGCGTTTCAAGCATTGCTCGAGAATATCGGGGTGCTTGTTCTTGCCAAAGTTTACTGAGCCAGATGCTCAAGCTGTCCATAGATTGAAAGCGGTAACCCGAAGCTACTTCAACTAGTTGAATACCTCTGGTTTGGTAATCCAATTTTAGCTCTGCCAAAGTATCTTTGAGCATAGTTTTACTAATGACTAGTCCGTCTAAAACGGTTGACTGCATTTGCTCTTGACTAATCGGTTGCTCAGCTACAAAAATTGCTGCTTCAATTAATTGTTTGAGTTGGGCGCGAGAAATTTTGGCCATTAGGACTGCACTCCTTGCGAAAATCTAGGCGAAACACGAATATGAATATTAGCGTAAGGTCTTGCTTGAACCAGTTCAATTAAGTTTTCCTTACCTAACTCTAGGATCGCTAAAAAAGTCACCACTACACCAGCCTTACCCTCACTGGCTAAAAATAATTCATCAAAACCGGTGTAATGTTCAGAAGAAATCTTTTCTAAAATTAAACTCATTCGTTCTCGGGTCGACAGTGTTTCTTTTTCAATATGATGATGTTCAAAGGCTTCTGATCTTTGCATAGCCGATTGAAACCCAAAAACAATATCTTGTAAACTGACGCCGGGCAAAACACGAATTGGAGCCACTAAATCTGAAATTTGAGCCTGTGCAGGGAATATATCTCGCTCTTTGCGAGGAATATTATCTAATTCCTGCGCGGCATTTTTGACTAATTCGTATTCTTTTAAGCGTCGAATTAATTCAGCGCGAGGGTCATCTTCATCATCTTCTGCGTCGGGTCGCTTGGGCAGTAACAATCGTGATTTCACCTCGGCTAAAATAGCAGCCATCAATAAATATTCAGCAGCTAATTCTAATTTAATATCTTTCATCAACTCTACATATTCCATATATTGCTTCGTGACTTCATACACTGGCAAGTTGATTAAATCGAATTTTTGTTTGCGAATAAGGTACAAAAGTAAGTCTAGGGGACCTTCAAAAGCCTCTAAAATTAGTTCAAGTGCATCTGGGGGGATGAATAAGTCTTCAGGTTTTTCGATTAAAGCCTCGCCGTTAACAAATGCCAGTGGCAACGGTTGCTGAACTTGCACTTTACCTTGCTTTGCGGCTGAAAAAGAAGAATTATCCGTGGACATAAGAATAAATTAATCGTCTAAATGAAAGGGCTAGTGTCGCCACTGCCTTTTCGAATAATAATATTTTCACCCTCAGACATATCAATCACAGTGGTGGGTTGTTCACCTAAAAATCCACCATGGATGATTAGACCCACCTGTTTTTCTAATTCATCACGAATATCGTCAGGGTTCGATTCAGCCGCCAAAGCACCGGGCAAAATGAGCGTAGCAGACATTAATGGTTCTCCTAGTTCTTCCAACAAAGCTAAGGCAATTTTGTTGTTAGGTATCCTGATCCCTATCGTTCTACGTTTTGGATTCTGAAGTCTTTTAGGCACCTCTTTAGTTGCTTTAAGGATAAAAGTGTAAGGTCCTGGAGTATTGTTTTTGATCATTCTAAAAGCTGAGTTTTCAACTCTGGCATATTCAGACAACTCAGACACATCACGACACATAAGAGTAAAGTTATGGTCTTTGCCAATTTGACGGATACGGCAAACTTGTTCAAGGGCATTTTTGTCATTCATGTGACAACCAATGGAATAGCCAGAATCGGTGGGATATACCACCACAGCCCCTTTATGAATTAGCTCACATGCTTGTTTTATCAAGCGAATTTGAGGATTCTCAGGATGAATATAAAAAAACTGGCTCATAAATACATTCCTATTCTACTATCGCAGCAGTATTGCTTGTTAAGTATTATAAAAGCTGGCTGTTTTTTAGCCAGCACTTTTTTAACATCTATTCCTTAACCAGCAAGTAACCAGTCATGCCATATTGGTACAAGCTGTGTTGGTAACGTAAGGTTTTTACCTAATTCGGTCCAGCGATTCGGGTAATGAAAATCAGAACCGCTAGAGGCTTGTAAATCATGTTCTGTAGCCATGTCAGCCAGCAGTTTTTTGCGCTCCGGAGTAAGGTGAGAATGGATCACCTCCATGCCATTTCCACCAGCATTGGAAAACTCTTCAACCAAACGTTTTAGCCATTTACTTGTCATATCATAATGTCCAGGATGAGCTAATACAGCCTTACCACCTGCATCTTGTATCCATGTAATGGCTTCTTCTATTTCAATCCACTGGGGTTTAACGTGGGCTTTTTTGCCTTTGCCTAAATATTTTTTAAATACCGCACCAAAATCTTTCACCACACGGCGTTCTACTAATACTCTAGCAAAGTGAGCGCGAGTAATCTGGCCTTTTCCCGCCAAAACTTTTGCTTGTTCAAACACATTTTCAATACCCAATTTTTCAAGCTTGTCAGACATTTGCTGGGCACGACGATCGCGTTCTTCGCTTTGTTGACCTAAGCGGGATAAAAATTGTGTATTTTTATGGTCGACGTTTAAACCCAAAATATGAATATCAAAGTTGTGCCAAGAAGTAGAAATTTCCACACCAGATAATATTTGCATAGAACGCTTTTGCTTAGATTGGTAATCCATCGCCTCTTGAATTCCGTCAACGGTATCATGGTCTGTAATCGCTAACACATCGACTTGCATGTTGTGCGCGCGGTCGATCAACTCTTTTGGAGACAGATGCCCATCAGAATAATTGGTATGGCTATGCAGATCGATTTTCATTCAGTAAACACTCAGTAAACACTTTTTTAATGGCTTTATTTATGATTAAGATTAATTTGTGTGTTGACATAGAAGCGTATTTGTTTTCTTCTATGCGCTCAAATTAATGTTGCTTAGCTCTATTATACTGATTCACAGCTGAATAACATATTTAAACTTATAACGAGTACAATAAATAATGAAAAAAATTCAAACACACAATATATGGTGGTGGCACAACCTGAACTAACGGGCTGTGAGTGTTTGTGTTTTCGCAAATTAATTTCCAAAAAAGCCCGTAAATTGCGGGCTTTTTTTTGTCTGCTCTTCAAGATAAATTGTTATAGAGAATCAAAAGATGAGTTTAGCCCAGTTAACAGAGCAGTTTGGCAAAGTAGAAACATTAATAGTAGCCGCCGATTACGTGGCCGACCCACTTATGGCATTTCAATACCTATGCCAAGGTCGAAGTAATAATTTACTATTAGAATCTGCCGAAATAGATAGTAAAGATGATCTTAAAAGTTTGTTGTTGGTTGACGCTGCAATTAAATTAGAATGCCGAGGCCAACAAGTCTATTGTCAAGCATTATCAGACAATGGCCACGCTGTATTGCCGATGTTTGATAAATACTGTCCGGTTGGTGTGATACATGAGTATGACTCAAAAAACGGCTTAGTAACCCTTACATTTCCAGCACCCGATGCAGAGCTTGATGAGGACCGTCGTTTAAAAGCCCCTGCAGTATTTGATGCTTTAAGATTGATCACCAATAAAATTACCGCTATTCGCCAACACCCTCATGCGGTATTTTTGGGTGGTGCTTTAGCATATGATTTATTAGCCAGTTTTGAAAAACTACCAGAAGTTGAAGAAAGCTCTAATAACTGTCCAGATTTTGTGTTTTATCTAGCAGAAACGTTGGTGATTATCGACCACCAAACAAAACAAAGCGAAATTATTGGTAGTGTGTTTAGTGGCAAAGATGTTGGCAATAACTATTTCTCAGTGAGTCAACGATTAGAACAAGTCAAACATAAATTGGCCACAATGAAACCCCAAAGTGATCCTGAAAAAGTAAAAACAGCTGTGACTGTTGATGACTTATTAGTCAATAAATCCGATCAAGAATATATAGATGATGTAATTAGGCTTAAAGAAAATATATTGGCTGGTGATATTTTCCAAGTAGTCCCTTCGCGTACTTTTAGTCTGCCCTGTCTACATCCTCATGACGCTTATCGTGCCTTAAAACAACAAAATCCAAGTCCTTACATGTTTTTTTTACAAGACGATAATTTTTGTATGTTTGGCGCATCACCTGAGTCAGCATTAAAGTACACCAAACAAACTAATCAAGTCGAAATTTACCCTATTGCTGGAACTCGCCCAAGAGGTAAACGAGCAGACGGAAGTATCGACCTAGATTTGGACTCTCGTTTAGAACTCAACTTACAAGAAGATCAAAAAGAACGCGCCGAACATATAATGCTGGTCGATTTAGCTCGTAATGACGTAGCTAAAGTGTGTAGACCTGGATCACGATATGTTACCGATTTACTTAAAGTTGACCGCTACTCCCATGTGATGCACTTGGTTTCTCGAGTAGTTGGGCAATTACGTGATGATTTAGATGCGCTTAACGCTTACCAAGCTTGTATGAATATGGGCACGTTAGTCGGCGCACCAAAAGTCAGCGCTGCCACATTGATCCGTCAGGTTGAAAAACAACGACGCGGCAGTTACGGAGGCGCAGTGGGTTACATTAATAGTCAAGGTGATATGGATACATGCATCGTTATTCGTTCAGCATTTGTACAAAATGATACTGCCTATATACAGGCAGGTGCAGGCGTAGTGTATGACTCTGACCCACAGTCAGAGGCTGATGAAACTCGAAGTAAAGCACAAGCGGTAATAGGTGCCATTATATCAAGTTCGCAATCAACCACTGTCAAAGCAAAAGGAGCAGTATAATGACGTCACAAGCAGTTCAAACCAATAAACAAATTTGTGTATTTTTACTGGATAACTTTGACTCATTTACTTATAACTTGGTGGATGAATTAAGAACATTAGGCCTTGAATTAATAGTGTATCGCAATAGCGTTTCGGCTGATGTCATTTTACAAAAAATGCAAAACAAATCACAACAAATTGACAGAAACAGTCAAGTTAAACAAGTAATGTTGATGTTATCACCTGGACCAGGTAATCCTTCGCAAGCGGGCTCAATGTTAGAGTTACTAAACTTAGTGAAAGGCCAATTCCCAGTATTAGGAATTTGTTTGGGGCATCAGGCGATCGTTGAATCTTATGGAGGAAATATTATTCGAGCAGAAAAAGTGATGCATGGTAAGTCATCTTTGATTGAACACTGTGCTGATAAAATGTTTAATAACATGCCACAGCCTTTGCCTGTTGCTCGCTATCATTCTTTAATGGCTAGTAACATACCCGAGGAATTAACTGTATTGGCAAATTTTGCAGACATCCCTATGGCAGTGGTGCACCTGGAAGATAAAATGCTAGGCTTTCAATTTCACCCAGAATCTATTTTGACTTCACATGGTAGCCAGTTGCTTATGCAAAGTATTGAATTCCTGACCCAAGATAAGGTTTAGACCCCATGAACCAGATGATCCAAACAATTCTTCAACAACTCTATCAAGGCCAAGACTTGAAGCTCAGTGATGTCACTGAAGTATTTTCACAAGTAATTACCGGTCAGGTGGACGATATTGTTTTATCCTCTTTGCTTACTGCACTAAAAATTAAAGGTGAGCAACCGGAAGAAATTGCTGGAGCCGCTGTTGCACTTATAGCTAACGCAGGTGCATTTGCTCGCCCAGATTACGAATTTGCTGATATTGTGGGAACAGGAGGTGATGGTCATAATACCATTAATATCTCATCTGCGTCAGCTATAGTAGCTGCAAGCTGTGGTGTAAAAGTTGCTAAACACGGTAATCGTAGTGTCTCGAGCAAATCTGGTTCCGCTGACTTATTCAAAGCATTTGATTTAGAATTAACTATGCCTGCAGACACAGCGCGTCGATGTTTAGACCAATCAAATTTATGTTTTTTGTTTGCGCCAAATTATCACTCGGGTATTCGCCATGCGATGCCAGTGCGCACCACCTTGAAAACTCGCACCTTATTTAACTTGCTAGGTCCTTTGGTTAATCCAGCCCGTCCTACTCACATAATTATTGGTGTTTATGCTGAAGAGTTGCTGATGCCCTTTGCCAAAACCTTGCAGATATTGGGTTATAAAAAAGCCATGGTAGTGCATGGTAGTGGATTAGATGAGTTTGCTTTACATGGCAATACACAAATAGTGGAAGTGGATGGTGACGAATTGATACAAAGCAGTGTTTCTCCCGCTGACTTTGGACTTGAAAGTTATCCGTTAGACGCCATTGAAGGTGGCGAGCCTGAAGAAAATAAAATCCTAATTGAAAACGTGTTAGCTGGTAAAGGCCAAGCAGCGCATCAAGCTGCTGTGGCGATGAACACAGCTGCACTATTAAAATTATGTGGCAAAGTACAAACCTTCGCACAAGGGGCTGAGATGGCAATTAATGCTATGCAGCAACAACTTCCATTAGCCACAATTAAACTATCGGCTTCCATCAGCCAAAATCAATAAAGGACACTGTTAACAAAAATGGCCAATGTATTAGAAAAAATCGTCCTAGACAAAAAACAAGAAATCGCTCAACGCAAAATTGATTTTCCGCTAGCAAATTTTATTGGCAGCTTAACACCTTCAGACAGAAGCTTTTTTGATGCGTTGGCGCAGCCAAATGCTAGCTTTATATTGGAGTGTAAAAAAGCGTCGCCGTCCAAAGGAATAATTCGTGAAAACTTTGACTTAGACGAAGTAATTCAAGCTTACAGTCCATTTGCTGCTTGTATCTCCGTGTTAACAGATGAGAAATATTTTCAAGGTAAGTTTGAATACCTAGAGTATATTCGCGCTGGTGTGAGCCAGCCTGTCATTAACAAAGATTTTTTTGTTGAACCTTATCAAATTTATTTGGCTCGTCATCATAATGCTGATGCGGTATTGCTTATGCTATCTGTCCTTAGCGATGAACAATATACCGAATTGGCAAATATCGCCGAGCAATACCAACTTGACGTATTGACCGAAGTCAGCAATGAAGAAGAAGTATTAAGAGCCTGTGACCTGAAAGCTAAAATTATTGGCATCAATAACCGCGACTTACGCGATCTTAGTACCGATTTAGCAACGACTGAGCGTTTGGTGCCTCTAATAGAACAACATGCTAAACATGAACATGTAATCATCTCTGAGTCGGGTATTTATACCCATCAAGATGTTCGCAGATTAGCGCCACTTGTTGACGCATTTTTAGTAGGTAGTTCATTGATGGGCGAAAAGGATATGCAATTAGCTGCCAAACAATTGATATACGGAACAATAAAAATTTGTGGTACAACCAGTTTATCTGGAGCTAAATTAGTCAAAGATAGCCCTGCCAGTTTTGCAGGTTTGATTTTTGCCGAAAAATCTAAACGTTTTGTGACTTTAGAGCAAGCCAAACAAATTACTTATGCTGTGCCATTTTATTATGTCGGGGTGTTTGTTAACGCTCCTATTGAGCAGGTGATAAGTTATGCAAAAGAACTACGGTTGGCGGCGGTTCAGCTACATGGTCAAGAAAACCAAACTTATATCGACAGTCTGCGTATCAAATTGCCTGCACAGTGCCAGATTTGGATAGCCAAAGGGGTGAAAAATACATTACCCACACTGGAGGAAAGTGACGTTGACTACTTTCTTTTGGATTGCCAAATTGGTGAACAGTCAGGTGGTACAGGCCAAAGCTTTAGTTGGCAATTACTAGATGCAATAACCGACAAGTCTTACATTGTGCTTGCTGGAGGCATTACCCCAGACAATATTAAACAAGCAGCTAATTTGCAGGTTGCCATGCTCGACTTAAATTCTGGAGTGGAAAGTGCACCGGGTATTAAGCAGCAAGACAAAATTAATTTAGCTTTTAGCCAACTTAGAGAGTATTGAAAGTAGTCGCGACTATTTTACTTCGAGTGAAGAGCTTAAAGTAAATCATTATTAATTTAGCTCGTAGCTAAAACAAACCGTTTTAAAAAGTGAGAAATAGATGAATCATTTAGACAGTAAATTTGGTGACTACGGCGGTATGTATGTACCCGAGTTGCTAATGCCTGCACTCGACCAACTCGAGCAAGTTTTTATTGATGCTCAGAAAGACCCAGAATTCCAAGCTGAATTTATGGGTTTATTAAAAGATTATGCAGGCCGTCCAACAGCTATGACTTTGTCCAGAAACTTAGTCAGCAACCCCAAAGTAAAACTCTACCTTAAGCGTGAAGATTTATTACATGGTGGCGCGCACAAAACCAATCAAGTATTGGGTCAAGCGTTGTTAACTAAACGCATGGGCAAAACCGAAGTCATCGCCGAAACTGGCGCAGGGCAGCATGGCGTAGCGACTGCATTAGCTTGTGCATTGCTAGGCTTAAAAGCACGAATTTATATGGGTGCCAAAGACATGGAACGCCAAGCACCTAACGTATTCAGAATGCGTTTAATGGGTGCAAAAGTTATTCCAGTTAATTCGGGCTCTGGCACTTTAAAAGATGCCGTTAACGAAGCTATGCGCGACTGGTCTGCAAGCTATGACAAAGCCCATTATTTATTAGGCACAGCTGCAGGACCCCATCCGTTCCCTACTATAGTCCGTGAGTTTCATCGTATGATTGGTGAAGAAACTCGCGCACAAATCATGGAAAAAGAAGGACGTTTACCCGACGCAATTGTTGCTTGTGTAGGTGGCGGTTCAAATGCAATTGGTATGTTTGCCGATTTTATTGATGAGCCCAGCGTTAGATTAATTGGCGTTGAACCAGCTGGGAAAGGAGTTCACACCAAAGACCACGGCGCAGCAATTGGCAAAGGTACTACAGGTGTCTTACATGGCGCGTTCAGTTATATCATGCAAGATAGCGACGGACAGATTGAAGAGTCGTACTCAGTTTCTGCCGGTCTTGATTACCCAGCTGTTGGTCCACAACACGCCCATCTATATGACATCGGTCGTGCAGAGTATGAATCTGTAACAGATGAGGAAGCCCTTAATGCATTTCAACTTTTATCCCAAAAAGAAGGCATTATTCCTGCCCTTGAGCCTGCACATGCCCTTGCACATGCTTTAAACATGGCTGATGAAGCAGAAGATGACACTATTATAGTGGTAAATTTATCTGGACGTGGAGACAAAGATCTAGAGCATGTCCGCAGTATTTTAGGAGATCAAAGCCATGATTGATTCTATTGACCGCTACGCTTCGATGTTCGAACAACTTGATGCAAAAAATGAAGGTGCATTTGTGCCTTTTGTTATGGTTGGAGATCCAGATATTCAAACCTCAGTGAACATTATTAAAGCATTGGTTGAAGGGGGTGCAGATGGATTAGAATTAGGTTTCCCTTATTCTGACCCTATTGCTGACGGACCCACTATTCAAAAAGCCAGTATTCGTGCTCTATCGAATAAGATTAAAACAGATGATTGTTTTGAAATTATTCGTCAAGTGCGAGAAACATATGCAGACATACCTATTGGGTTATTGCTATACAGCAACCTGATACTTAAACGCAGCATCGAAAAGTTCTATCAAGATGCGGCCAAAGCCGGGGTTGATTCCATTTTGATTGCTGATGTTCCGTTACGTGAAGCCGACCGCTTTATTGCCATTGCCGAGCAAACAGGTATTAAACAAATTTTGATCGCTCCGCCTAATGCAAGTGATGAAACGTTTGCACAGATTGGTAAGAAATCCCAAGGATATACCTACTTGTTAGGTCGTGCTGGCGTCACGGGGGCTGAGACAGCGGTAACTATCCCTGCCAGTGAATTAATAGACAAACTCACTCAATATAAAGTTGCTCCACCATTACTTGGTTTTGGAATATCAACACCAGCACAAGTGGAAGACGCCATTCAATCTGGTGCTGCAGGCGCTATTTCTGGCTCGGCAACAGTCAATATTATTGCTGAAAACCTAAGCCAGCCAGACGTCATGCTGGAAAAACTTAAAAGCTTTGTGAAAGAAATGAAAGCAGCTACTCACAAGTAGCCGTTTGTTTTCATAATTTATAGGATGTTACTATGTGGTATGTAATTTATTCAGAAGATATTGAAGATAGCTTGGCTCTTCGCAAACAGACTCGTGCTGCACACCTTGAGCGTATTCAGTTATTGGTTGACCAAGGACGTGTCTTAGTAGCGGGTCCCTGCCCTGCAATCGACAACGAAGATCCAGGCGAGGCTGGTTTTACTGGCTCATTGGTGATCGCCGAATTTGAAAGTTTAGAAGAAGCTCAGCAATGGGCAGACACTGACCCTTATGCTAGCGCAGGCGTGTATCAAAAAGTGGTCGTAAAACCTTACAAAAAAGTACTGCCTTAGATTGTTGAAGAGTCTTAAATGAGTTACAAGCCGAACATTGATTTACTGATCCCCGCTATAGATTTGAGTGCTATGCGCGCTCAGGGTGCTGGCGGTCAAAATGTGAACAAAGTGTCTAGTGCGATTCATTTAAGGTTTGACATTCAAATTGCGGATATACCTGAATACGTCAAACAAAAACTGCTCTCAGGCAAAGATAAACGTATCACCCAAGAAGGTGTTTTGATCATCAAAGCTCAAAGCCACCGCACTCAGGAAATGAATAAACAAGATGCATTTGAAAGGCTGACTGAAATACTGGTAGAAGCTGGAAAACTGCAGAAGGCCCGTCGTGCTACCAAACCCAGTAAAAATGCTCAAAGAAAGCGTGTAGACAGTAAAGTGAAATCTGGTCAGACTAAAGTGTTGCGTAAGAAAATAGATTTTTAATCAAGAACCCAATAGTCATCTTATGGTTTGAATAATTCATATATTTGTTAATACAGCACATAATTTTTTTGGCATAGTAAATATCTAAAATCAAAGAATTTACAGCTGTTGAGGTCGCTTTACTTATAGCGTAAATGTTCGTTTAAGCCTAATTCAGCTAGAATTCATACTCAACATATTAGTATTGCCCTAAAGTAACATTCGGGTGAACAGCTGAGATGTTTAAAATAAGTATATTGCTCCCTTCATTGCTCACTCACGTGTCATCAACACATTACTGTAGTAGATATCTTAATATCGATATAACTCACTGTGGCGAACTTAAAGCTAAGGTCATAGATTCGCTCCCTTTCTTCAAATATGTGAATGTCCACCAAGTATTAAAAAAACTAAGCATGTGTTTATTGTTTACCCAACTACCAACTTAAACAACAAAACAGTGTGGTTGCGAATACAAAGACCACTTATATTCGCACATTAGACAGTTTTAAAATGGCTCAGCAAATAGTATATTCGTATTTATGGAAAGACAAAATGTATGATTATTAGATATTTTAATCTCATGTCATAAATAGTTATTGCTTTTAAGTCGATTAATGACCTTTATAAACACATGTGTTAACAACAACCAATAAGAGCTGAACTTTGAAGCAGAATCCTTACATTAGATTTATGATTGTTTGTTTGACGGCGATATCGTTAAACATCACTCATGTTTGTGCTCAAAATACTAAGTCTGTACCCAAAACAAAATCTGAAGCAGCAAAAAAAGCGCAACAAAAAATCAGTGGTAGGGTATTAAAAGTCGATCAAAGTAAAAGTAGATATCGAGTTAAAGTTCTACAAAAATCTGGTCGAGTGGTATCTGTAGATGTTGACAAAAAATCAGGGAAAGTGAGTAAAAAGAAGAAGAGGGATTAATCAGATATCCATTGTGCTGGAAGAAATGCTGTCTAGCAGATATAAACGTACAGGAAATATAGGCACTCAATGCGCATATTAATAGTAGAAGACGATAGCCGTTTACTTACCCAGCTTGACATATTATTGCAAAAAAATGGTTACAG
>OOGD01000189.1_pt1 | contig 13776 bp, 11 predicted proteins | sample 1670381 | NCBI WGS metagenome assembly OOGD01 (sample SAMEA98146918, study PRJEB22522) | marine metagenome | biome: marine biome; feature: marine water body; material: sea ice | place: Arctic Ocean | collected 14-Sep-2015 | depth 1.3 m | reverse complement strand
ACTGATAAGACCACGTATTTATTATTTTCTTCCAAATAATGTAACGCTATGCGGCAGGTGTTAGCACCTTTGACCGATCGAGTTTCAGGGTGCGAACCTGCCGGCATAACATCAACGAATGGCTCATCTTTGTAGGCCTTTTCAAAAAACCGCTGGGCCTTATCTAGGGAATCACCGCCAGAGCCAATTGCATCAGCATATAATGTAGAGTGAATACCTCTGATCATTGGCATCAAATGTGGGCTGAACACCAAATTAGAATCAACATTAAGCGTTTTAAGAATTTCTCTTATTTCAGGCAGGTGGCGGTGCCCTGCTGTGCCATAAGCCTTGACCGACTCAGTCACTTCACTAAACAAAGTTGATACATTGGCATTGCGGCCTGCGCCACTAGCACCTGATTTACAATCAGCAATAATACTAGATGGTTCAATCAGGCCGTTTTTAAGCAATGGTAATAATCCTAAAATTACCGACGTTGGGTAACAACCTGGGTTTGCAACCAAGCTTGCGGAACGTATTTCTTCACGATTTAATTCTGGTAAACCATAAACAGCTTGCGCCAACAAATCGGGGCAGGCATGTTTTGCGCCATACCATTTTTGCCACAGATCAACATCTTTAATACGAAAATCAGCCGCCAAATCAATAACTTTAATGCCTGCATCCAATAGCGCTTGGGCCTGTAACATAGCAGTGGCATTAGGCGTTGCAAAAAACACCAAATCACAGTTTTTATAGGCTTCAAGCGTTGGCTCACTAAATGCCAAGCCAATACGTCCACGCAAATTAGGATATACATCAGACACTAAGGTGCCGGCATTCGAGCGCGAGGTCACAACCTCGATCTGTACTTCACTGTGATTCGCAATTAAACGAATAAGTTCGACACCGGTATATCCTGTGCCGCCAACAATACCTACTTTAATCATTTAATAATATTCAATATTCGGGTTAAAATGGATCTGAAATCAGGTTGCGTCTAAAAAAAGATTTTTTAGACATTCATTTTACCCCTGAAATAACAGTAGCCTCTCTGAGGTGATAACTGTAATTGGGGAAAAAAGCCCTTTAGAATTGACCATTATACATAGTTAGCGATGCCAGATACTACTATAGCCATCACTGAACACATCAAACTTCGTTAATTAATTCACAACAGAAGCCACTAATGATCTGGATAAAAGCACTGCATATAATTTTTATGGTCGCCTGGTTTGCGGGAATTTTTTATTTGCCCCGATTATTCGTCAATCATGCCATGACAACCGACGCATCCGTTAAGGCTCACCTTGGTTTAATGGAGAAAAAACTGTACCGCTTCATGACACCATGGATGGTGCTCACGCTAGTATTTGGCGCTTGGCTAACATTCGACTATGCCTGGGCCGCTTATGCCGGAATGCTCTGGCTTAAGATCAAAATTGTACTCGTCGCTTTATTGTTAATTTATCATTTTTACTGTGGCCGCGTCATTAAGCAACTAGAAGCTGGCAATGATCCCCGGAGCCATATTTGGTTTCGCTGGTTTAACGAATTGCCAGTCATCATTTTGTTTGTAGTGATCATATTGACGGTAGTTAAACCAATATAGCCTTTGTATCATTGAAGCCTGTCGATCTAACAACGATTGTATTCTCACATAGTTAGTTTTCATTCATGCTTAAACTTCGACTTTAACCAAGTTTTAAACAATTCAACTTCCGGTTTTTGTGGGCCATTAACCACCGGACTAATCAAGTAATGTGATTGAGGAAAGTCAATTGGTGGTGCGACCATCGCAATTTTTGAACCTGAGTCGACAGCTCTTTTTGCAAAACGAGTCAGTATCGTTGCGACCCCAACCCCAGCAGAGACAAGCGCCAGCGCAGCTATCGAGGTATCGACGGAATATCTCATTTGCACACTGTCCATGCTGAGTTCATTAGTTGAAAAAAAAAGAGCCCAGTTACCCTCGTGCCCCAATATGTGAATCAAGGGTCTATTCAATAAATCAGTCGGATGATTAATAACGGATAAAGTCGCAGCAGAACAAATAGGCACAATAGTTTCTTGCGAAATTTTCTCTACCTGCAAACCCGGCCAATCGCCGTAACCAATGCGCAAATCCACATCAACATCTTCAGCTAAAACTGAGTCGGCCCAAATAACTGAAATAAGTCGAATATTTATCTCAGGGTACAGATCTGTAAATTGAGGTAATAGTGGCGCAAGCCAAAGTGCAACTGTTGAGATTGGCGCCCTAACCGTAATCGTTTGTTGGGATAATGGCCCGAACAAGCTAGTCGTCGATAAATTAATATCCCCTAACGACTTGCGAACCGAATGCACATAAGCCTGACCCATACCAGTCAAGGCTAAATGTCTTGGTTTACGTTGAAAAAGCTGGCAACCGAGCACCGACTCCAGTGCTTTAATGTGTTGGCTAACCGCAGTTTGTGTCAAACCCAACTCGGCACCCGCCTGAGTGAAGTTTAAGAGTCGAGCCGACGCCTCAAATGTACGCAGCCAAACCAGATTGGGAAGACGTGATTGCATTGCTCTACCTATAAGTAATTTTGGGTCTTACGGTCAATTTTAATTGTTTTTCTTTGTGACTCAATAGCGTAATAATGTTTTTGCGGTGTGATTAGAAAGGTAGCTAAGTGAGTAGACAGTGAAATGAACGATTCAATGCGCTCGCTATCCGCGTTTGGAAATCGGCTCGGATCTTGTGAGTGTGTGGTTCGAATTCAACAATTCCAACAGCGAAGTGATGCTGCTAATCACCTAAATACAACTCAAATAACGACTGGAGATATAGTATGAAGATCGGATTTATCGGACTTGGCAATGTTGGTGGGAAACTAGCAGGATCAATTCTTAGGAATGGCTATGAACTATCGGTTCGAGATTTAGATGAAGAACTCGTGCAATCATTTGTGGATCAAGGCGCTAGCCGCGCTGATAGCCCTAAAGAATTAGCGCAGATATGTGACGTCGTCATTACCTGCTTGCCCTCACCTGCTGCTTGTTCACAGGTAATGGAAGCTGATGATGGCATTCTTGCTGGTTTAAGTAAGGGTAAGGTATGGGCTGAAATGTCCACAACCGACGAAAGCGAAGTCAAACGTATAGCTGAGCTAGTTCGGGCTACAGGCGCTTCTGCTATCGAATGCCCTGTGTCTGGTGGCTGCCATCGTGCAGCCACAGGTAATATCTCTATCTTTGCTGGCTGTGATAGAGACGTCTTTGATCGCATGCTTCCGATGTTAGCCGCAATAGGCCGGCGTGTATTGCACACCGGCCCGATCGGATCAGCGTCAGTACTAAAGGTAATGACTAACTATCTGGCAACAGCTAATCTATTAACTTTATGTGAAGCAATGGTCACAATGAAAGCGGCTGGCATAGATATGGCGACCACTTATGAAGCCATCACAATTTCGTCGGGCACTTCGTTCGTGGCTGAAACAGAAGGTCAGGTCATTCTCAATGGCGGTCGAGATATTTCATTCACGATGGATTTGGTCAAGAAAGATATTGGATTATTCCACAGCGTAGCCGAAAGCCATAATGTCCCATTAGACATCAGCCCAGTTATGGTCGATATCTTTAACGATGGTATTGAGCGTTATGGTGAACGGGAGTTATCGCCCAACATCATTAGACGCCTTGAAGATGCAACGGGTCTGTCTATCCTCGCAGATGGCTTCCCTGATGAGCTGGTGGACGATGAACCTGAAGAAGCAGGCTACGAAGTAGTTCCACGCGGTCCTGGTCATTAACCTAACTTAATCAGTCACTCTAAAAATTGGCTCAACCAATAGTTGAGCCAATTTTACAGCTCATTATTTACCCGCACGGATTAATCCGCCAAGCCCTCTTTCATCTAACCTTTCGGCATACATCTGACGAACATCGGATGAGTCTGACATTTTGACCGCGATCTCAAACATTGCATTCAACTCGGTCATGCTGAAGGATTTAATTACCTTCTTAGCTTTCAGTAAGCTCCCCGTACTCATCGACAAACTATCGATACCAATACCTAACAGCGCCATAACACCTAACGGATCACCGGCTAGTTCACCACAAACACTAACGGGTGTAGCAGAGTAACCAGCACCCACAACAATTTGTTTTAAAGCCTTTAATACAGCAGGGTGAAGCGACGAAAATAAATCGGCCACATTCTCATTGTTACGATCCACAGCTAGCAAATATTGGGTCAGATCATTGGTACCAACAGACACAAAATCAACCACGCTACAGATATCTTCAATTTGATAAACAGCTGAAGGCACTTCGATCATGGCGCCAATCGGCGGCATATCGATGACTTGATCAAAATCTTCTTCGATCTCACCTTTCACACGGCGTATTAAAGCCAGAGACTCGTCCAGCTCCTTCCTGCCGCTAATCATCGGCAGCAATATTTGCAATTTGCCATGACCCATGTTGGCTCTCAGCATGGCGCGTACTTGAGTAATAAAAATTTCCGGATGATCGAGCGTAATTCTGACGCCTCGCCACCCCAAAAAAGGGTTGGCCTCTTTGATTGGAAAGTAACTTAATGGTTTATCGCCACCAACGTCCAGTGTTCGCAACACTACCGGTAATTGCCCAAAAGTTTCGAGTACATTTTTATAAATAGTGTACTGCTCGTCCTCACTCGGAAATCGATCCCTGATCTGGAACGGAATTTCAGTTCGATATAAGCCGACTCCCTCTGCACCACTGCGCAATGATGGCGTATGATCAGCCATCAAACCCGAGTTAACGCGCAGCGAAATCGCATGGTTATCGTTGGTTACCGCTGGCTCATTCTTCAAACTCAACAAGTCTTGTTCTATCTCAGCCTCTTCCGCAAAATAAGTAGAATATTCTGCCAGTACTTCTTGGTTCGGGTCGATATAGGCGGTGCCACTATAGCCATCAACGACTACTTTCAAGCCATTCATTTGTTTAATAGGTAAATTAGGAACACCCAGCACTGCTGGAATGCCCAACGCATGCGCCAATATCGCGATGTGAGAAGCACCACTGCCATGCGCCGATACGATGCCGCACAAACAATCAGCAGGCACATCGGCTAGATCAATGGCGGAAATATCATCCCCAACCAATATTGTTTGATCGGGGAAATCAATCAACGCACTTTGTTCAAGCATGAGCTTACGCAGTACGCGATGTCCCAGATCACGAATATCATTGGCTCTTTCAGCTAGATAAGGATCCTCCATTTGCTGAAAAATACGCGCATGCGCTTCAACTGTATCTCGCCAACAGGCTGGCGCCCAATTGCCTTTCTCAATGTCGCGTAAGGTATCGTCTATCAACGATCCACTATTCAGCATTTGTGCGTAAGCAATAAATAACCCGCATTCCTCTTCTGGCAACGAATCACGCATCCGCACAGCCAGAGTCGTCAATTCTTCCTGAACATTCCGAATCGCATCATTAAAAATTTTGGTTTCGCTGTCCGGGTCACTCTCCCACTTATTCGGCACAGAGGTTAAATTTACCCCTCGATTAAGCACAATCGCTTCACCAATTGCCATGCCAGGCGCAGCTGCTACACCCTTAACAACATGCGTTACCGACTCAACAGTCCCACTACCCACTAACTTGAATCGACCTTGGCTTTCGGCATGCTCAATAGATGTTGCTAACTGCGCCGCTAAGGTGTTGAGAAAAGCCGCATCATCCTCCTGAAAAGCGCCTTCCGCTCTTTGCACCGCGATAACGCCCAAAACTTTTCGATGTGAAATGATGGGCACACCGAGATAAATAGGGAAACTGTCTTCGCCCGAATTAGGCACGAGGATAAAACGTTTATGCTTCATGCCCTCAACCAAGTTGATAGACTCAGCCCTGGCAGCAATGAGACCGACAATGCCCTCACCAAAACGCCGAGTCACTTTGCCGATAAAGTCTGGATTAAGTCCTTTACTTGATTTTAAAATCAACTCTTCAGAGTCGTCCGTGGACGTCAGAAAAATAGTACAGGCATCGGCAATCAAATCTATTATCAGACGTTCAGCGATCAAATCGAGCGCGTGCTGAATATCAGGAGCATGGTTAACCGATTGAACAATACGTTGAAGCCTGTTGAGCATTGATGACACTAAATAATTCCCTGACCTATAAATTAACGATTAAGTAAGATGCGGATATCTATCGACTTCGATTATCGATTAAGTATACCCAAAACGGAATATCGAAAGAAGGCTGGCTATTCTCTTGCACATTTAGTTAATGCAGGAGCAGCATTTCCCTAAAAGCATAACTAAAGATTAGTGCGATTATCTTTGCCGCCAAAACCCGATATTAAACACTTAATGAGACATCATTATTAGCCGATTCGAGCACAATTGGCAAGTAAGACTGTAACTGAATCAACGCACAATGGTAAACACGGCGTTTAAAAAACACTACGTTTTCAACAGGATGCCAAAAATCAACCCATTTCCAGTGATCAAACTCAGGCTTACCTGAAGCACTCAAATCAACCTTACGTTCGTCTGACTGACTCCGTAATAAAAACCATATTTGCTTTTGCCCAATACAAAGCGGCAATGAATTTTTTCGGATCAATCGTTTAGGTAACTTGTACCGCAACCAGCTGTTAGTCGACGCCAGAATATCAACATCATCCTCCTGTAGGCCTGTCTCTTCCCAAAGTTCACGGTACATCGCTTCAACCGGCGTCTCACCAGCCGATATACCACCTTGCGGAAACTGCCAGGAATCCTGACCAATTCGCTTTGCCCACATCACTTGACCCTCCTCATTACAAAGGATAATGCCCACATTTGCTCTGTACCCATCTACATCGATCACGTCGCTTCTTCTCAATAAATCGTTTAAAATATAAATGCTATTTTTGCACACTATTCCATTCACACCAAACAGTCGCGGGACTATCACACCATGGCATTAGCAATTTTTGACCTCGACCATACTTTACTTAATGGTGATAGCGACTATCTGTGGGGTGAATACATGGTAGCAAACAAAATTGTCGATGCCGATGTTTACCAGCGCGAGAACAAGGCTTTTCTAGATGATTATCTTCGAGGCGATTTAGACAATGAGACTTACCTAAAATTTGCGCTTAAACCCTTAACTCAATACTCCATCGACCGTTTACATGCTTGGCGCAGCGATTACGTCAGTCACTGGATTAAACCTATTGTTGCCAAAGGCACACAAGCCTTACTCGACAAACATCGTGCACAAGGCGACGAGCTTATTATTATCAGTGCAACCAATTTATTTATTACCGCGCCAATTGCCGAACTACTGGGCATAGACCAAATATTATCCACTGAACCAGAGATTATAGACAATCAGTATACTGGTCGATATCTGGGCACACCCACTTTCAAGGAAGGAAAAGTAACCGTGTTAAACGAGTGGCTCAAAAACTCCAACCACTCACTCAGCAATAGCTATTTTTATAGCGACTCGATTAACGACTTACCCCTGTTAGAAAAGGTTTCGATACCGATCGTGGTTAACCCCGACGAAAAACTAAGCATCGTCGCTCAATCTAGAAATTGGCAGATACTCGATTTACGCGTTTAAGTCTTGGGAGTCTGTCGGACTTAGGTAATCGTAGCGAAGAGAAGTCATTTTAAGTTTGATTTTTTGATCAAATGAGGCGAATAGTCGTTCTATTCAACGAATTGGATCGAGAATCTGGCCAAAATGGGTTTTCCGCAGTAGATTCATCCTAAGTCCGACAGACTCCTAAGTTAGGTTTTGGGTAAAGTAACCCCCTTTTGCCCCTGATATTTACCGCCACGATCTTTATAAGATGTCTCGCAGATTTCGTCTGACTCGAAGAACAGCATTTGAGCAATACCTTCATTAGCGTAAATTTTTGCTGGCAGTGGCGACGTATTAGAAAATTCTAGCGTTACGTGGCCTTCCCATTCAGGTTCTAACGGAGTGACATTAACGATAATGCCACAACGGGCATAGGTCGATTTACCCAGACAAACAGTCAATATACTTCGTGGGATACGAAAAAACTCAACCGTACGGGCGAGCGCAAATGAATTTGGTGGGATAATACAAACATCCGAATTAACATCGACGAAACTATTATCATCAAAATTCTTAGGGTCAACTATGGCCGAATTAATATTCGTAAAAATCTTAAACTCATTCGCACAGCGCACGTCATAGCCATAGCTTGATGTACCATAGGAAATGATTTTATTGCCATCAGATTCACGCACCTGACCTGCCTCAAATGGTTCGATCATGCCTTCATTTTCGGCCATGTGCCGTATCCAACGATCTGATTTTATACTCACGTGTTAATCCTGAAAAAATGTGTAAGCAGTATATCGATTTGTTAGGGGCCACGTCTATCGATGCAACAACAGAGTATCTCTAAAATACGCCAACAGATAATCACTCAACATCTTTACCCGACGAGATACTAGCCTGCCGGGTGGATAAACAGCGTAAATGCCGACTTCTTGCTTGGGATAATCGGTTAATATTGGGATTAATTCACCGCTATCGATAAAACCTTGCAAATAAAACAAAGGCCCGTTCACAATGCCAAGCCCGTGCCTGGCTAAATTGGCCAGAACCTCACCGTTATTGGCACTCATGCGCGACTTTACTCTCGGTGACACACGCTTTCCATGATCGTCAAAACTCCATTGCTGTCCGGTCGGTACATTGCTGTAAACCAATACCTCATGCTCCACTAACTCAGAGGGATGTTGCGGCACTCCATGCCTTTCCAGATACGCCGGACTGGCACAAACCGCAAAGCCAACCACCGCAAGCTTGCGAGCGATCAAACTCGAATCCTGCAGTTCACCCACTCGAATTGCCAGATCAAATCCCTCATCCACCAAGTCCAGCTCGCGATCATTAAGATTCAAATCAATCTCTATCATAGGATGCAACTGCATAAATTCAGATACAGGTGTTGAAAGCTGACCGACCCCTAAACCCAGTGGTGCCGTCAGTTTAATTTTCCCAACTAACCCACATTGTGCATCTGACACCATTTGCTCAGCCTCATTCAGATCCGCCAGCACAGTCACTGCCCGCTGGTAAAAATGCCGACCGGAATCAGTCAATGACAGTCGACGAGTCGTGCGCTGAATTAACTGCACGCCTAACCTTTTTTCCAACTCACTCACACGCTTGCTGAGTGACGATTTGGCGACACCCAGCTTATCAGCCGCCGCGCTAAAGCTATGGCTATCAACCACAGACACAAATGCTTCTAACTCTTCGAATTTATTCATATTGTTCTCAAAATCTGAACAGAGATTTTCAAAATTGACAGTTTATCTATATTGATAGAACAATGATAATAAGAATATGAACTACAATTCACAATCATCACAAACAGGACTTTCAAGATGAAACAAATACTAAGAATTGATGCCAGTGCCAATGCATCGAACTCCAGCAGTAAAAAGCTTGGAAACAAACTAACTGAAAAATTCCAACAAAGTTACCCAGATATCCGTATTAACCAACGCAACATCAACCATGGCCTCCCATTTGTTGACGAGCACTGGGTCAATGCTAACGTCACACCGGCGGACCAACGTACCGTTGAACAGAAACAACAACTCGAATTATCTGACACACTAATAGCGGAGCTTCAACAGGCTGATCGGATCATAATCACCACTCCCATGTATAACTTTGGTGTACCTGCAGTCCTAAAAGCCTGGATAGACTTAGTCTGTAGAGCAGGCGTCACCTTTCAATACACCAATGAAGGCCCAGTTGGGCTACTCAAAAACAAGCAGGTCGATATCATCATCACCACCGGTGGTGTACCCTTGCAAAGCCCTGTCGATTTTGTCAGCGATTATTTGAAACAGGTATTTCGCTTCATCGGCATCGAACACATCACCATAATCAGCGCCGACCAAATGGCCATTGATGCAGACACCAGCCTCAAAAAAGCACAACAACAGATTGACGACTTGTCCATTCTCACAGCCGCCGCGTAAAGGAGACTAAAATGACCACAAACAATGCCGCAACATTACCAAGAAAAGTCGTCAGAATCATCAACGGCATGCCCACCACCGACGGTGCAGGCGTCGAACTAGTGCGGGTTATTGGTCAACCTTCACTCATGGAACTTGATCCATTCTTACTACTGGACGCCTTCCGATCAGAAAACCCGAAGGACTATATTGCCGGTTTCCCGTCACACCCACACAGAGGATTCGAAACCGTCACCTATCTTCTTAACGGCCGAATGCGCCACAAAGACAATGCAGGCAATGAAGGTGTCATCGCAGCCGGTAGCGTTCAATGGATGACTGCAGGCAAAGGCATCATCCACTCAGAAATGCCAGAACAAGAAAATGGTCTACTCGAAGGATTTCAACTCTGGATTAACCTACCTGCATCGCACAAAATGACCGCACCCCAATATCAAGAGCATAACAACGACAGCATACCAACTGAGGATCGAGACAATGCCAGCATCAAAGTTATTACCGGCAAAACGTCAACAGGCACCACTGGACCAGTCGTACAACCCCTAACTGATCCTCTGTATCTCGATATCAAGCTCGAAGCTAATACCGAATTCACTGAGACTCTAGCACCAGAACACAATGCGTTCATCTACGTCATTAGAGGTAGCGTGAGTTTATTAGATGAACACAATGAAAGCGTATTAATAGGGCGAGACCAACTAGCCATACTATCGAAAGGTGCAACTCTGACTCTTAAGGCTAACGAACAGGCTGCACAGTTTCTTCTTATTGCCGGCAGGCCGCTAAACGAACCAATCTCTCGCAGCGGGCCATTTGTAATGAATACTGACAATGAAATTCGGCAGGCAATTCATGACTATCAAAGAGGTCAATTATAGAAAAGTAATCTGATTTAAAAAAGGGAGGCTTTATAAATTTACTTTTTCGAGATTGCTTAGGAACGTAAACAGTCGCAAAGAAGTTTTAGAGCCGCCTCAAGTTAATAGCAGTCAAATTTAGAGCATTAACATATCACTTGAATTTTAGATTGACACTGTCATTAGGGTACCCAATGCTAACTGACACCAAAGCTTGAGGTTCTGAAATTGTTAGGTAGCCCAGTATTTAAGATGTAAACCGCTGTTTCTCTATTAAACAAATCTACCAAATCAAAACAATTGCTACTGAAAAATAGTTACTCAATCCGAGCTGAATCCCTTAGTAACTAACCGAGTTTCAATTTTACCCTCAAACCCTTTGCGCACCAATAGTGTGTTCTGTTACACACCACAAAGCTCTTAATTCCCCCCCCATAATTGTCTGCATAGAATGACATGACCTACATAGTTGTGACGTCAACCCATGTTTTTTTATATCTATGACCAAATGAAAGAAACCGAATGACCTTATTTTTTAAAATGGTTTGGCTAATACTAACCAAAACATCTTGTGCTGGCAGCTTGACTGATAATTGCTAACGACCTGAGTCTTTTTAAAAACTAATTTCATTTTGCACAAAATTGCACAAACCTTACACACCTAGTGCATATTTTGCGCTTAAGCTATTAAGTTAATAAGTAACACACGCAGAAGATATTATTATTTAATATAAAAATGGCAATAACATGCAAAAGTTTAAAATACTCATCATTGATGATATAGAAAAAAATATCTTTGCACTCACGACCGTTTTAGAAGCCAATCCAAATTTTGAAATCGACGGCATTTCAAGCGCTACTGAAGCCCTTAGCTACATAGATAATGTATCTTTTGACCTGATCTTATGTGATGTTCAGATGCCCAATATGGATGGATTTGAATTTGTCTCCATCATTAGACTGAGAAAGAAAACAGCCAACATCCCCGTCATATTTGTGAGTGCACATCAAAAAAGTCAAAAATTTTTTCAGCGATCTAAGGACTTAGGAGCCATTGATTACCTTGTAAAACCGATTAATGAAGAAGAGCTCATACATCGTCTTAACGTTTACTACTCCTTTGCCATACGAGAGCATCAGAAAATAAATGAATTAAATATTTTAAATAAAAAATTAATTGTTGCCAACGAACTGACGCAGTTGATTGATACCGCAAACGCCCCGATCTTCGGTATAGATACACAGGGAAAAATCAACGAGTGGAACCAGCAGGCAGAAAAGATAACTTGCTTTAATAAAGAAGACGTAGTCGATCAAGATCTTGTGGCAAATTTTATTACCGATGATTATAAGGCTTCGGTAGGCGAGATTTTAGAGAAAGCACTTAAAGGCGAAGAAACGACCAACTTTGAATTTCCTTTGTTTACCAAATCTGGAGATCGAGTCGATGTTTTACTTAACTCGACAACACGGCGTGATGCCTATGGTCAAATCATTGGTGTGATTGGCGTAGGTCAGGATATTACAGAATTGAATAAAATAAGGGTCGAACAAGAGAAAGAGCGAAAAGAAGCCGCTGCACAAATCATCCAATCATCCAAACTTGCAACACTAGGAGAAATGGCGACATCAGTCGCGCATGAGTTGAACCAACCATTGAACGTGATACGAATGGCTGCAGGTAATAGCCGCAGGAAGATCGCTAAAGGCATCGCTGATCCAAAATATCTGAACGATAAACTGAATCGCATTGAAGAGCAGACGGCACGAGCAGCTGCAATTATTGATCACATGCGCATGTTTGGGCGTGAGGCGAAGGAGCATCCAGCATCAATTGATCCTCGAAGTGTGGTTACTAAAGCGCTTGACTTGATGGGAGAGCAATTGAGATTGGATGACATTGAAGTTGTCACAGAACTGCCTGAGAACTGCTCCTTAATTATGGGCCATACCATTCAGATGGAACAAGTGATCTTGAACCTTCTCACCAATGCCAGAGATGCCTTGGCTGAAAGCGATGGAGAGTCGAAGATTACCTTGCGGGTATTTGAAAGCAATAAAAATGTCCATATTACAACTGAAGATACCGGTGGAGGTATTCCTGAGGATATTTTACCCCGCATCTTCGAACCGTTCTATACGACAAAAAAAATGGGGAAAGGCACGGGCTTAGGACTATCTGTCAGTTACGGTATTATCCGTGATATGAATGGCATCATTGTTGCTGAGAATATCGGCAATGGTGCCCGATTTAAAGTTACTCTACCGACTGTTAATTAATATTGTTTATAAATGAAGACAGACTATATCAATCGAAAGACCTATTGATAATGATGTAAATATCGAAACCTTCTGATGAATTATTCAATGCTAAAGAAGGACTTGTTTTTAAAAAACTACTGGTATCAACGGTGGTTTTAAAATCGACAAATTGATGAGGCTTTAATATGTGGATAAATGATGATTTTTATAATGAATTAACCAACGTTCTTATTGGCTTTGCTGACAATAAGGTTGATTTTAATGAAGAACGTTTTAAGCCTTTTGCCAGTGAAAAGTATAATAAATTATCTAACCTTTTAAAGAATATAAAAGACGGCACAAAAGCCCATATAAAGACCAACATAAAAATAATGACTTCTTTAGAAGATGGCAGTTATGCAAAAATTGATGACGCTACAATTATAGATAATGACTTCAAGGTTTTCTATGAAAAATATAACTCACTTGTGAATCATCACGAAAGAATATCACGTCATGTTTTAAGAGTTCAAAAGTCAATATCAGAAAATGGCAAATTTGATTCCAGAATTGATGCGGATGAAGTACGTGGCAAGTGGTTTGATGTTATTACTAACGTCAATTTAAGTCTTGAGTCTTTATCTGTCCCTATTGAAGAGGTTGCTATGGTTATCAGCAATATTGCAACT